>QQTW01004930.1_pt1 | contig 10030 bp, 10 predicted proteins | sample 1904831 | NCBI WGS metagenome assembly QQTW01 (sample SAMN09435610, study PRJNA476489) | Subsurface metagenome, whole genome shotgun sequencing project.
ATTATCATCACGGCAGCGGATCGACTCTACCTACCTCAGCTAGCGCAAGTCCTGAAGAGTCTGCTGAATACATCTGTGTTGCCCAATATTGCTAATCCGGCATTGAAAGATTTTCTAGCGACCAGTGTTGACCCGATCCAGATGCGCCTGTTTCTCTTTGGTCTGACCTTAGTAGTGATGATGATTATCCGCCCTGAAGGACTTGTGCCGAGTGCAGAACGTCAGGCTGAGCTTTACGAAGGTGGCGAGGAGTCTCTAGCAGAAGCAAGGAGCCAATAATGTCACTGTTAGAAGTACACCAACTCACCAAGCAATTTGGTGGTTTAGTTGCGGTCAACTCTGTTAATTTCACCTTAGAAAAAGGCATGATTGCCAGCCTGATCGGTCCCAACGGAGCTGGCAAAACTACATTTTTTAATATGATCACTGGCATCTACACACCAACCTCTGGTCAGATGCTGCTGGAAAACAAAGACATTACCGGTTCACGCCCGGATCGGCTGACTTCATTGGGTATTGCTCGGACTTTCCAGAATATCCGTCTGTTCAATAATATGAGTGTCCTAGAAAATGTTTTGGTGGGAAGACATAGCCGACTGCATACTGGCTTAATTGGAACTGTATTCCGTTCGCCTGCTGTGTATCGAGAAGAGCTACAGGCTAAGCAAAAAGCGCTCTCACTGATAGACTTTGTCGGTTTAAGCTCATCAACTGCCCAAGAGTTGGCAAAAAACCTTTCCTATGGAGATCAGCGACGGCTGGAAATTGCCCGGGCATTGGCATCAGACCCCAAAATACTACTATTAGATGAGCCAACTGCCGGGATGAACCCCAATGAAACAGCTGATCTGACTCGCTTTATCCACCGCATTCGTGATCAACTTGATTTGACCATCATGCTGATTGAACACGATATGAAAGTGGTAATGGGGATTTCTGATCGTGTAAGTGTGATGGAGTACGGCTCTAAAATTGCCGAAGGTACTCCCGTTGAGGTTCGCACTAACCCTCGTGTGATTGAGGCGTATCTGGGCAAAGAAGATGCAGAGGAGCAGGTGAGCAGGTGAGCAGGTGGGCAGAGGGAGCTGGGGGAGCTGGGGGAGCTGGGGGAGCTAGATTATGCTTGAGGTAAACGACGTTCACACTTACTACGGTAATATTCAGGCTCTCAGAGGAGTCTCGCTGCGGGTCGAGGAGGGGGAGGTAGTAACATTAATTGGTAGTAACGGTGCAGGCAAAACAACAACCCTCCGCACTATCCAAGGATTGTTACGACCACGCACAGGGAAAATCCTGTTTGAAGGAGGTTCCTTGGAGTCATTGTCTACACAAGCGATCGTCCGCTTAGGTATTTCTCAGAGTCCAGAAGGTCGCCTGATCTTTCCCCGAATGACGGTGCTAGAAAATCTAGAGATGGGTGCTTTTTCCCGCCGTGATTCTCTTGGCATCAAGTCAGATACCGAGCGAGTCTTGAATCTTTTTCCCCGTTTGAGAGAACGAATTAATCAAAAAGGGGGAACTTTATCCGGCGGCGAACAACAAATGCTGGCGATCGCTCGTGCTTTGATGGCGCGACCCCGTTTACTATTGTTGGACGAGCCGAGTATGGGGTTAGCGCCGATGCTAGTGACCCAAATATTTTCAATTATCCGCGATATTAACGCTCAGGGAACAACGATTCTGTTGGTGGAACAAAACGCTCGTATGGCTCTGACGGTTGCCGATCGCGGCTATGTGCTGCAAACCGGTCAGGTCGTGTTACAAGGCACTGCAACTGACTTACAATCTAACGAAACGGTTCGCAAGGCTTATTTAGGCGAAAGCTAATTTAGGGGGAAGTGAGTGAAGAGGCTGGGGGAGCTGGGGGAGCTGGGGGAGCTCCTCGCAGCTGACGGTTAAAATCAGAAGAAGTTGTAACCGACTCCGATCAACAGCCCTATATCTGTATCGTCTAGAAAGCCTACATTCACAGCAGCTGTTGCTGTGAATTGAGAAGTTAAACGCAAATCTACACCAGCAGTCGCCAGTGGTGCAACGTCATCGTCGTCGCCAGTTGCAATGACTACGCCGCCTCCCAAGTAAGGGGCAACAGGTAGCGCTTCTGAAAATGCATCTAGTGGCAAAATGGATAAGTCAAAGGTGAGGGGAAGCAGAAATACGGTGTTATCACCAAGCACCGCTGATGGGCGTGCCGATATGTTACTTGTGAGCCCGATTTTGCTGATGACGACGAAGCTACCGTCGCCCAGTGCTGTTTCACCATCTAGACCAATATTGGCAGCGATTCCAATATAGCTGGAGCCACCAACGGTGGGTATACCTGGGTCAATATCAACTTGAGCCACACTAGGAGTATCTGTTTGTGTCGGTGCTAGTGGGGGAGTGTGAGGCGATGAGGTAAGAGGATTAGCTGAAGATACCGTTGTGCCAGGAACGGGGACTGGCTTAATCGCCGCTTCCTGTGTTGGGTTAGTTTGATTCACCTGCTGAGGCATCGTTTCTGCTTGAGCAGACAACCCACTTCCGACCACGGTGAACACAGATAGACTCAGTATAAGAGAAATAGGCTGGGAAAAAATATTATTCACTGATCACTCCTCATAGAGATTGGCTTCAGAAATCTGCCTCTAGATAGTTTTTAGGCAAATTTCAGCCACATTTGAACATTTAACACTCACAACATAATTCATATATCCCCAAATTTGACAGATTTCAAGATCTATCGCTCTCAACCCGTTCAGAAAAGGTGAGGAGTGTTTAAGCCAGCGTCGCAACTGCTTCTGCAATTTGCTGGGAGACAAAAGGCAAAATCGCACTGTTTTGGCTGTGCGCCTTACCTTCTGTAAAAACCACTAACAAATAAGGGCGCTGACTGGGTAGCTCAATATATGCGGCGTCGTGGCGAACTTGACTCGTCCAACCTGCCTTTGACCACAATTGGGTATCTTGTGGCAGTCCACCGCCTAGAAAACCTGTAACTTGTTCAGCCCCTTCAGATGCCAACTCACCTGGGTTAACACGTCGGCTGCGTTTCAATATCGTCATCATAGCTTGCGATCGCGCCGCTGACACCGCCACCCCACCCACAATGCTATGCAGCAGATACGCCGTGGCATTCGTCGTCAGCATATTGCGATTTTCCATCAACTCTCCCAAAAAAAACCGTTCTCTCCCATAGGGGCCATCACCCCAAGTTTTTTGGCTGACGTTGATCGTTTCTATCTCAGCCCATCCCAGAGACTGAAAGTAGCGGTTGATAATATTACGCTGAGACTTCCAAGTTTCAAATGGTCCTGGCGGTAATTCTGGCCCACTGGTGGTTCCGCTCAGCACATCCACAACCAAGCTGGTAGCATCGTTGCTGGAATCGACAATCATGTCGCTCATGGCGCGTTCTAACTCGGCTGAGGTCTGGATCATACCTTTTTCCAGCCATTCGTGTACTGCTACAAGGTAAAACAGTTTTACTACGCTAGCTGGGTAGATTCGCTCGACGCCGCGATAGCTGAAGCCTCGGACTGGATGGTTCCAAAAGGCTTGGGGACTAAGTGCGCCGCCGGTATTTACTGACACCGGCGGGTCGTAGACAATCCACGTCAGGGCAATTTGGTTACGGGCTAGCCCCGGAAATTCTGCCCAGGTTGCCTCCAAAGCGCGATCGCCCAAATCTTCAAGTTGTTTGTCTTTACGGAATGTCATATTATGGTTCTTCTTGAGCAATTGCTAGTAAATATTGAGTACCAGTGCTGCGCCGACTTGAACCTTTATGATTCGCCCAGTTGTACCCGTTTGGCAACTCAGGCAGCAGTTGGGCGGCACTTGCGAGTTTTGTCGTCTGAAGATACATCTGTCAAAGTCTGCCTGTGTGAGGATGACTATCCTTGCTTTCTGTTGATGCAAGATATCTGTGTATTAGAGCCTGCTATACCTTATCAAGCTTCCTCGTTTTCTCACTCTGAAATTACAACCCGACTTCCAGATGTGATTGCCTTTACCCAAATGGCAATGCAACGCCCGAATTATTATTTCTGGGGTGGCACGGTGGGACCAAATTACGACTGTTCTGGGTTGATGCAGGCTGCTTTCGCTTCGGTGGGTATTTGGTTGCCAAGAGATGCCTATCAGCAGGAAGCTTTTACTCAGTCAATTGCGGAGGAGGAATTGCTACCGGGCGATCTGATCTTTTTTGGCTCAGCCCAGAAGGCAACTCATGTGGGTCTCCATTTGGGAGAGGGACGTTATATCCATAGTTCTGGTCAAGTTATGGGGCGTAATGGAATTGGCATTGACTGGCTTTCGGAACAGGGAGATGAGATTAGTCGATCTTATTATCGGCAACTGCGCTGTTGTGGGAGAGTTGTGAAGAGTTACGAACCACAGCGGAAAGGCTGAGCGGCGCAAAGTCCGATCGGAGGAAACCTCCGCTCGGAACTTTGTAAGAGGGAGGTTTCTGCAGATCAGAACTTTCCAAGACAGAGACGCAGAGAACGCAGAGGTTAGAGGAGTGTGAGGGGTAATGGTGATGAAGAGTAAGTTATTAGAAGTGGAAGCTGGGCAAAATGGGTTGTCTGGTGGAAGGCTCTTAGCTGTTTCTGTTGTGGTGCCGATAATGAATGAGGTGGATAGTTTACCTCATTTGATTTCTGCGATCGCTACTACTTTAATAGCTCAGCAGTTGAGTTATGAAATCATTTGTGTGGATGATGGTTCTACTGACGGATCTGCTGAATTGCTTAAGCAAGAAGCTCAAGTTCGCTCAGATTTGAAAGCTGTGCTTCTGCGCCGCAATTATGGTCAAACTGCTGCAATGGCAGCTGGGTTTAATTATGCACGGGGCCAAACTGTTGTGACGTTAGATGGCGATCTTCAGAATGATCCTGCTGATATTCCCCGGTTGTTGGCAAAGTTGGAGGAGGGCTATGATTTGGTGAGTGGCTGGCGTCAGAAACGCCAGGATGCGGCTCTGACTCGGTTACTTCCTTCTAAGGTTGGCAACTGGCTGATTGGGCTAGTAACTGGAGTGAGATTGCATGACTACGGCTGTTCGCTCAAAGCTTACCGTTGGGAACTGGTGGAAGATATGCATCTCTATGGAGAGTTACACCGGTTTTTACCCGCTTTGGCTTATATCGAAGGAGCGAGAATTACTGAGCTGCCGGTACGCCACCATGCCCGTCGCTATGGTCGAAGTAAGTATGGACTGTGGCGGACTTTCCGGGTGGTGATGGATCTGTTAACGATTTCTTTTATGAAGACGTTTCTCACACGCCCCATGCATGTATTTGGGCTGTTTGGTTTGCTTTCGATGGCTTTGGGAACTGTGTTGGGACTTTACTTGACTTTTTTAAAACTCGGTTTGGGGCAGAGTATTGGCAATCGCCCTTTACTGATTTTGGCGGTTCTCCTGCTGGTGACTGGGGTGCAGCTGTTTTCTTTTGGACTACTGGCGGAGCTGCTGATGCGTACCTACCATGAGTCGCAGGGACGCCCTATCTATCGTGTGCGGGAGGTAATTGGTCAAAATGTTAATTAAAGTAACAAATAGAGATAAACACAATCATAATTAATTTGAACCTTGAACGTTTTTCGTACATTTGATGCCCAACTGCGGCGCAAATTACTATTTTTATTCGCTGCAGGTCTGTTATTTTGGGCTAGTTTGGCTTCATTATTGCCAACACTGCCGCTCTACATTGAGGATGTAGGCGCAACAAAGCAACAAATTGGCTTGGTGATGGGCTGTTTCGCCATAGGGCTATTGGTGTTTCGTTCTTTGCTAGGGCGCTTGGCAGATCAGCACAGCCGCAAAATTGTTTTGCTGATTGGCATGGCTGTAGTCGCGATCGCTCCTTTGGGGTACATAGTAGTACATTCGGTGGGGCTGTTGATGGTAATCCGGGCGTTCCACGGCATTAGTATGGCCGCTTTTACTACCGGTTATAGTGCGCTTGTTGCAGACATTGCCCCCGCAAAAAATCGCGGCGAAGTGATTGGCCATATGAGTCTGGTAAATCCGATTGGTGCGGCAATAGGACCAGCGCTAGGCGGATTTTTACAGGCTGGAGCCGGCTACACCGCGTTATTTCTTTTATCAGCTTGTCTTGGTTTTTTGGGGCTGTTTTGTACTTCCCAGATTGCGAACCCTAAAAATTCTAATTCGCATCAGCAACGCGACGCCAATTCTAAGGAATTTTGGCGATTGCTGGGTTCTCCGCGCCTGAAGATTCCAGCTTTGGTGCTGTTGCTCGTTGGTTTGGCTTTTGGTGCGTTGAGTACCTTTGTGCCGTTATTTATTAAATCAACTGGGGTAGATTTGAATGCCGGTTTGTTTTATACAGCTGCTGCGATCGCTAGTTTTAGTGTGCGGCTGATTGCGGGGCGCGCATCTGATCGCTACGGGCGTGGTCTGTTTATCACCATCAGCTTGATCTTATACACTGTGTCTATGCTGATGCTTTGGACAGCTAATAGCGCCGGTTCTTTCTTAGTAGCAGCAATGGTTGAGGGAGCTGGTGCTGGCATCTTGATCCCAATGATTGCAGCTATGATCGCTGATCGAACCCTACCTCAAGAACGGGGGCGGATGTTTGGCCTATGCATGGTTGGGTTTGATATTGGAATTGCTGTAGCGGGACCTGTTCTCGGTTTAGTTGCCGAGCAAGTCGGCTACCGCAATATTTTTGGCTTTGCTAGCGGTTTAACGTTTCTCGCAATTATTATCTTTCTTACCCAATCCAGCAAAGACTTACCTCATTCCCTCCGCTTTGCGCTAGGTCGAGGTCGAGATGTTTATGCTTTAAGCAAGTGAGAGGCAAGGAGTCAGAAGACAGGAGTTAGAATTAACAATTCAGGTTTCTCACCTGCTCACCTGCCCACCTGCCCACCTGCTCACCTGCTCACCTGCCTTAATACGGGCTAGGAGGGATTCGAACCCCCGACACCGTGGTCCGTAGCCACGTGCTCTAGTCCACTGAGCTACAAGCCCTTGTAAGACTTTTATATTATCACATCTCCTGTAGTGAAATGACACAAAATTTTCAAAAAAATTCCGCATTGACTCATTTAGATAATCAGGGGCAAGCCCAAATGGTAGATGTCTCTGCCAAAGTGCCAACTATTCGCCAAGCTATAGCTGCCGCCAGGGTGCGGATGCTACCAGAAACCTTCGCGACGATTCAAGCGGGGAATGCTCCCAAAGGCGATGTATTGGGAACTGCAAGGCTAGCTGGGATCATGGCAGCCAAGCAAACATCAGCACTGATTCCCCTCTGTCATCCCTTGCCCCTGCAAAAAGTAGAAGTTCAATTGACACCTGACGCTCAGTTGCCCGGTTATCAAATTCAAGCATCGGTCAAAACCAAAGCAGAAACCGGCGTCGAAATGGAAGCACTAACAGCGGTTTCTGTTGCAGCCCTCACCCTTTACGACATGGCGAAAGCTTTGGAAAAGTCCATCCAGATTGAATCAATTCGGCTAGTAAGCAAGAGTGGTGGTAAATCGGGAGATTATTGCCAATCCGAATAGCAGGCTTGTGGAGCAGGTGGGCAGGTGGGCAGGTGGGAGAGGATTTGACTGGTGTTGCCAAAATTTTAGACTAATGCAAGTTAAAGGTCTTTTAGCTTAGTAAAGATGATAGAGCTGACTCAGGAACAGGTGCAGAACTTGGCATAGAGTCTTAACAGAGAAAGCAATACAATAAAGTTGGGCTCTGCCCCTAAACAGTTCATTAATCTCACTCTTGTTAGTCTATGCCTCCTCGTTGGCCTCGCAAACCAGATCGCCGTGATCCAGCTTATCGCCGCTTAGATGACCGAATGAATTTTGCCTTGCATGTGGCGATGTTTGCCGCTGTCAATTCCGGTTTGTGGTTTTTCAACACTTTGCAGCCTGGTTCATTGCCTTGGGCACGTTGGGTAGCGGGCATCTGGGCAGTAGTATTGTTGAGTCATCTGATCTATATCTTTGCGATCGCAGACTATTCTGAGCTAACAACTAAAGATAGTCCTCCTAAATCTACCTAAAGACAGACTAAAGACGCTAAGTAATTGGACTTGTGGCAGTAGAGTCAGGTAGGGCAATTGAGCGATAGTTTTAATAGCAATGTTTCAGCTGTATAGGATTAACTCACATGGCTAAACCTAACACCACAGAAATAATTGAAGCGATCGCAGCTGAAATTGGCGAAAATGTGTATTTGGATATTGCTAAGTGGCATCTATATTTAGCTGATGCCCACCTGCACACTGTGCTCGCCGAACAGCTATATCCAATACTGACGTCAAATTCTCTGGACGAAGACAGAGTTCTGCAAATTCTGCAAAACACTCCTGTCAAAATCGGCGGTGGTAAACGAGAAATTCCTTTAGTTGATTTACTGCCCATGCAATGTCAGGTCAACCTGATGGATATCCTGGAAAAATATCAAAGCAAGTTGTAACAATCGTACCTATCTAGCAAAACGCTGACGTAGCCGCGATACAAAAATATCAACCTCTGGTAGTCTCATTTGAGTGGCAATCAGGGCAAAACAACCGATGCCAATTAGGCCTGCTCCAGACAGTTGCAACAATTGCACTAGAAAACCCTCGCTGCCCCAAATTTGTTGACACCCCCAAAGAGTACCCCAACTGGCTATACCTGCACAAAAGCTGCCACCTGTCAACCCAAAGATGGGAGAAATCCACTGCCGCCACGGTAACCCGTTGAGCTTACGATCCAGCAACCAAAACAACATAATCATTGAGGTAATATTTACCCCTACCGTTGCTAAAACTAAACCCGGTGCCCCGAACACTTGAACCAAAAGATAGGCAAGCAGGGCGTTAAGGAATATGCTCAACATACTAATTCTAAACGGCGTGGTGCCATCTCCCAGAGCATAAAACACCCGCACTACCACATCGCGACCTAAATAGACAAACATCCCAATGCCGTGAGCGACTAGCAGTGAGGCTACTAACTGGGACGCCTCTCGGTCAAAGGCGTAGCGCTCGTATACCACACGCACAATAGGGACTGCCAAGGTAATAATAATTGCTCCTAACGGCAACATTGTTATGCCAGTGAGAAGCAATCCCTGACGAATCCGCACTTTCAGCTCAGGCCAATCATTTGGATCAGCCAGCCGCGAAAAAATTGGCAACATCGGCACCAAAATGACATTAGAAATGATGCCCAAAGGAGTTTGTACTAACAGAGTGGCATAGCTCAACGCGGCAGCAGCATGAGGAATATACGAGGCTAGAATTAGAATGATGTAAAGATTAATTTGGGTCATCCCCGACGAAAATGTCGCTGGTCCCATAATTTTCATTACTTCCCCTACTCCAGGCTGTTTAAAATCAAACCGCAGGCGTAACGTGCCCATGCCTGAGCGCCACTGAGCCCAAACTTGCACTAACCACTGCAAGATGGCACCTGCTAGAGTTCCCCAAGCTAAAACCTGCCCACCCAGTATGGCGTATTGAGAATTGGTAATTTCCTTGCCGAGTTCTAGGGCTAAGAAGCCGAGTCCTACAATCACCGTAATACTAGAAAACAAGGGGCTAACTGAGGGTAGCCAGTATTGATTGGCGGCGTTGAGGGTGCCAAAACCAATGCCGATTAGTCCTGCTAGGAGTGCCATCGGAGCCATGATCTGAAGTTGTTGGATTGCGATCGCTCGCACTTCTGATCCAAGATCGGTTTGATTTAAGCCAGGAGCTACTAAGTCAATGAGCCCAGGGGCAAAGAGAACAAGGGCGATCGTCAACAGCAGCAGCAATCCACCGACAAGTGTTGTGACGGTTTCCACTAGGGGAGCCGCTTCTTCTTTCTGACGCTTGGCTAAGACGCTGACAATAGCACTATGAAAGGGACCATTGATGCCGCCTAGTAATATAAGTAGAAAACCAGGTATCCCGTAGGCGTAATTGTAGGCATCAGCAACTGCACCCACACCAAAGGCAGCAGCGATCGCTTGTTGACGCACCAAGCCGAAGATTTTACTGATTAACGTTGCAACTGCAACAATTCCAGCAATTCCAGCAAG
>QQTW01004931.1_pt1 | contig 10029 bp, 8 predicted proteins | sample 1904831 | NCBI WGS metagenome assembly QQTW01 (sample SAMN09435610, study PRJNA476489) | Subsurface metagenome, whole genome shotgun sequencing project.
GTTATTGGTTGCTTTAAATACTCCTCTAGTTGAACTTCCCGAAGTCACAGAACCGCAAAAAATACAGCCAAACAAGCCGCAATAGCAAAAACTTTCATAAATTTATCAGCTGTTAGCAATAGTTAGCAGCTTATTTTTTGTTTGTCCACCAACCATCGCTAATAAAAATACCACCATAAGCATCAATTTGTGCTTGGCTCATGGAATAAGTCCATACTTTACCCAAAGATTCAAGCTTTAAGTCATAAACTTCGATTTGATGTCGCTGGTAAAGGTTCTGATTCATCGGTTGGTTGGGATCGTAATCTTCTAACTCGTCCAAAGCTTGTAAAACTGTGGGATGAGAAAATAGGAGTAAATAACCCCGTACAAGGGAAGATTCGGGAAATACTGCCGCCGGATAACCCATCGGCAGGTCGTATAATTTGCCAGAGGCGATCGCTGCTATTTGTTCTACGGCTTGAGCGCAAAAAAATTGATAATTTCTTTCCCCTGGTTTTAGAGTGCCGTAAACAAAAACTTTTAACAAAATTAATATCTCTTGAGGATTTTATTAAACATCAGCCGATCGCCGATCGGAGCAATCCGAGAGTGTGCCACAATAACGAAACACCAATTGCGATGCTGGTAAGTAGGAGTTTGTTTGTGGAGTCCCGTTATATCCCCGCCGCCATAGAGGAAAAGTGGCAAGAAAATTGGGCAAATCTTGGCTTAGATCGAACCTCTACAGATGAAAGTAAGCCAAAATTTTACGCTCTCTCTATGTTCCCCTATCCATCGGGTAGCCTGCATATGGGTCATGTCCGTAACTATGTAATTACGGATGTAATTGCTAGACTCAAGCGGATGCAAGGTTATCGCGTACTGCACCCGATGGGATGGGATGCTTTTGGCTTACCCGCCGAAAACGCCGCCATCGAGCGGGGTATTCCTCCCGCCCAGTGGACTTATCAAAATATTGCTCAGATGCGTAGTCAGTTGCAACGATTGGGTTTGTCTATTGACTGGGAAAAAGAAATCGCTACCTGTGCGCCGGAATATTACAAGTGGACGCAGTGGATTTTCTTGCAGTTTTTTCAAGCGGGATTAGCTTACCAAAAAGAAGCTGCCGTTAATTGGGATCCTATAGACCAAACTGTACTCGCCAACGAGCAAGTAGATAATGCCGGGAAGTCGTGGCGCAGTGGCGCTATGGTTGAACGTAAACTATTGCGGCAATGGTTTTTAAAAATTACCGACTACGCCGAACAACTGCTAAATGACTTAGATAAGCTGACGGGATGGCCGGAGCGAGTTAAAATCATGCAGGCAAATTGGATTGGTAAGTCTGTCGGTGCTTATTTAGAGTTTCCCATTGTTGGCTTGGAAGAAAAAATCGGCGTTTTTACTACTCGTCCCGATACCGTTTATGGCGTTACCTACGTCGTTTTAGCTCCCGAACACCCCTTGACGGCTAACGTGACTACGCCGGAGCAAAAAGAAGCAGTAGAAGCGTTTATTCAAGAAGTATCAAGTCAAAGCGAATTAGAACGCACGGCGGAAGATAAACCTAAACGGGGGATTCCTACCGGGGGAATAGCTGTTAATCCTTTTACCGGGGCAGAAATACCAATTTGGATTGCCGATTACGTGCTGTACGAGTACGGTACAGGGGCGGTGATGGGCGTACCAGCCCACGACGAGCGAGATTTTAAGTTTGCTAAAGAAAAGCAACTCCCGATTCAAGTAGTAATTGTGCCTCCAGGGACAGTAAAAACATCGTCTAAAACCTCAGTAAAAGCAGCCTATACAGAACCAGGAATAGTAGTTAATTCTGGTGCTTTTGAGGGGATGGATTCGACAAAAGCTAAAAATGCGATCGTTCAGTACGCCGACCAAAAAGGCTACGGTAAAGCAAGGGTACAGTATCGTCTGCGCGATTGGTTGATATCTAGACAGCGCTACTGGGGCGCACCAATCCCAATTGTTTACTGTTCTAGTTGCGGTACTGTTCCCGTACCAGAACAAGACTTGCCGGTTAAATTACCTGATAACGTGGCTTTTACCGGGCGCGGGTCGTCTCCTTTGGCACAATTAGAAAGCTGGGTAAATGTGCCTTGTCCTACTTGTGGCAAACCTAGCGTGCGAGAAACCGACACGATGGATACTTTTATTGATTCTTCGTGGTATTTTTTGCGCTTTGCCGATGCCAAAAATGAGCAAGCAGTTTTTGCTAGTACCAAAACTAACGATTGGATGCCTGTAAATCAGTATGTAGGCGGCATTGAACACGCAATTTTACACCTATTGTATTCGCGGTTTTTTACTAAAGTATTGCGCGATCGCCAACTACTTAATTTTGACGAACCTTTCCAAAGCCTGCTTACTCAAGGGATGGTACAGGCAGTTACTTACAAAAACCCCGTCACAAATAAATATATCCCTTCTGCTCAAGTAGATGAAAAAGAACCAAAAGATCCAGAAACCGGAGAAGTGCTAGAGGTTTTCTACGAGAAAATGTCTAAGTCAAAGCACAACGGCGTAGCGCCAGAGGATGTAATTGCTCAGTACGGTGTAGATACCGCCCGGATGTTTATCTTATTTAAAGCACCACCGGAAAAAGATTTGGAATGGGATAAGGCGGATGTAGAAGGACAATTTCGCTTTCTAAATCGGATTTGGCGACTGGTGACGCAATTCGATCGCTCAAAAGTGCGAAGTCAAACTAATTTAAGTTCAAAGGAAAAAGAGTTACGCCGCGCGATTCACACCGCAATTAAGGAAATTACTGCCGACTTAGAAGGCGAATACCATCTAAATACGGCGGTTTCGGAGTTAATGAAGTTAAGTAATGCGGTTTTTGATACCAAATGTTCGGATTCTCCTGTATACGCCGAAGGAATTGAAACGCTAATGCAGCTACTCGCACCTTTTGCACCTCATATTGCCGAAGAATTGTGGCATTTGAGCGGTAAAACGGGTTCAATCCATCAGCAAACTTGGCCTACTTACGATCTTGATGCTTTAGTTGCCGATGAAATTACCCTAGTAATTCAAATTATGGGCAAAACTAGAGGCACAATTAAAGTTCCCGCCCAAGCTGATAAACAAGAACTAGAAAATTACGCTCGTCAGTCAGAAGCCGCCCAACGTCATTTAGAAGGAAAAACAATTAAAAAAGTAATTGTTGTACCAGGCAAATTAGTCAATTTTGTAATTTGACGTTTAGATACTCCCTAGCTTGACAAGCCTCAAAGCGCAATAGTTGCCGTTCTCCTTGATTTATTGCCATTTCTGGCAAAGTAGGGTGTACGCCTAAAGCCTCAACAATCTTTCTTCCTACCGCTTGCGCCAACAGTGGGGGAACCGAATTGCCTACTTGTCTAAATCCATGCCATTTAGTTTGATGCAGGCGAAACCAGTCAGGAAAAGAATGCAGCCGCGCCGCCTCCCGAACCGAAATTACTCGCGGTAAAATTGGGTGAATGGGGCGGGGGGACGTATAGCTACCGCGATCGCTTCCTGTCCCCGCCCGTAAGGTGTGGCAAAGCCCATTTAGGTCTAAACGACGCAAATGACTAATGGGTTCTCTTTGATTGGCGCTAGTAGCCGCAAAACGGGCTATAGAAGTTTGACTGTGTTGGGTTTGCATGGAACTTGTTAATAATTGCGGATTCCACAACCGAGGATAAGCATAATAGTTATCTTGGCGAAGAACTTTTACATACAAGCTAGTTTTTTCCTCAGCTTGGGCTAGTTGTTCGCTACTTAATAGCACTTCATCGGTAGTTTTGAGTTCGGGAAAACTGTCTAAATCGGGCAAATCTGCGATCGCATCTACAACTTTAACGAAGTTCCCTGCTAAAGGTTTGGGAAAATAAACTCTAATTCCCGCTTGTGCGCCGCAAAAAAATAGTCTTTTGCGTCTTTGAGGTACGCCAAAATCTGCCGCATTGAGTATTTGCGCCCTGCCATGATAACCATGCAGTTTAAACTTATTTTTGAGTTTATTTAACCAAGTTTTGTGTTTCCCCGTTACCATTCCCGGCACATTTTCCATCACAAAATAGCGGGGATTTAATTCAATTACCAGGCGGCAAAATTCTAATACCAAGGAATTGCGATCGTCATTTACTAGGCGTTTGCCCATAATCGAAAATCCCTGACACGGAGGCCCGCCAAAAACTAAATCGATTTGTCCATCCCATTGCGCTCCCGTTTGGCAATAGTGAGCAAACCAGGCTTTTAAAGCCGCTTGTCTAATAGTAGCGGCTGTTAATTGAGCTACATCAGTACAGATTACTTCGGTGAGGGGAAAGTTGAACTTATAGGCGCAAGCATGAACCGGATCGTTTTCTACCGCTACTAATACATCAAATCCTGCTTGCTCCATACCTAGGGAAAAGCCACCCACTCCTGCAAACAAGTCTATAGCAACGGGACGTTTAGCAAGGCTGGTTTTTCCCTTGTCGATTACTGCTCACCCCTTGCCTCAAGTAGTTGGAAAATTTCAGCAGCAGCGCGATCGCATACTCCTACTTCTCCTAAAGATAATCGCATTTGCTCGTAAGCGTCTAGAGTTTCTTGGCGACGAATTGGATTTAGCAATAATTCTAAAGCTACTCGGACAATATTTTCGCTCGATGCTTGTTCCTGGAGTAATTCTGGCACAATCGGCTTCATTTCTACCAAGTTGGGCGGCGACATAAAGGGAATCGAAAACTTTAATAATCGCGCGATCGCAATTGTCAAGCGACTAACGCGATAAATTACTACTTGTGGCACGTTTAATAGCGCAATTTCCAAGTTCACCGTCCCCGACTTAGTTATTGCTAAATCGGCAGCAGAAATCGCTTCTGTCGTTTGTCCGCAGACTATAGTCGCAATCAAACCGTAACGCTTGATTGCTTGTTCAATTGGCTGGCGGTAAATTTCCAATGCTAGAGGAATGAAAAACTGCACGTTGGGTAACTGAGCTTGAATTTGCTTTGCCGCCTCAAACATTGCTGGCAGCAGGTATTTTAATTCTTGGCGACGAGAAGCGGGAATTAGAGCGATCGCGGTGGTTTCTGGGGAAATTTGTAGTAACTTTCGGGCAACTTCCCGACTAGGAGCATTTTGCATTTTATCGACTAACGGATGCCCTACCCAACTGACTTTTGCGCCTCGGTTTGCAAAATATCGCGCTTCTTCCGGAAAAATTGCTAGAAGTTTATGACTAATTTCAATAATTCGCCTGGTCGCTCGTCCGGTAACCGACCAAACCCATACTTGGGGAGCGATATAGTAAACTACAGGCACTTGGGGCAGCGCGGAATGGATGTAGCTGCCGATTTTCATGTTGGGACTCATGTAGTCAATTAGTACGACCAAATCGGGCGGGTGAGCTTGCAATGAAGCGATCGCTTGTTTTTGTAGTTGGAGGGTAGGTAAAATAAAAGGTAGCGCTTCTAAAATTCCCATAGAGCCAATACTGCTGGTATTGCCTAGTAAGATTGCTCCGGCCGCCGCCATTTTAGCGCCCCCCAAAGCGACAATTTCTAGTTCTACTCCTGCCTTCACCGCTTGACGTTGAAGGGCGGTAATTAACAGCGCACCTTGTAAGTCACCAGATACTTCCCCAGTACTAATAAAAATCCTCACCTTTGGTTGCTGACGAGCTTCTGGTGGAACCAAAGGAGACATTAATTCATTTTTTTGCATCAATTTTGCGCGGACTCCGACCGGGGATAGAACCGCGCCGACCTGACCTTTGCGATAATTGCAAAAACTGGCGCAGGTGTTGGATATATTCGTTATCGGGTAATATTTCTAATTGTTCTAGCGCCCCACTAACAGTTAAATTCGAGCGGTAAAGACTGCGAAAAGCTTTTTTTAAAGTTTGAAACACCAAGCCTTGCTCTAATTCCGATACCCCTGCTCGTTTAAGCCCAACAAGATTGAGACTGCGGACTCTAGCGGGACTGCCTTCTACTAACATATAGGGCGGCACATCGCGGTCAATGCGACTCATCCCTCCCACCATTGCTAACTTGCCAATATGCACAAATTGGTGAATGCCCAAAACCCCGCCAATGGTAGCTCTTGACTCAATATGTACGTGACCCGCTAAAGCGACGCTATTGGCAATAACTACCGAATCGGCGATCGCGCAATTATGAGCTACATGAGTATAAGCCATTAGTAAATTATTATCGCCAATTACTGTTGCTTCCCCAGCCCCCGTAGCGCGGTTAATCGTCACGTACTCGCGGATGCGGTTATTGTTACCAATTTTTACCCAACTCAAAGAGCCATCATACTTAAGGTCTTGGGGTTCTAGTCCAATAGCGGCCCCTGGAAAAATTTGATTTCCCGATCCTATTTCTGTTGGGCCTTCCAAGACCACATGAGCGCCGATGATAGTTTCAGGACCAATTTTAACTTGGTTGCCAATTACTGCGTAAGGTCCAACTTCTACGGTTGGGTGCAGTTCTGCGCCGGGATGAATTACAGAAGTAGGATGAATTAGGGTCTTCAAAGATAGGTCTCCAACGGAAAGCAGAAGGTAGTTTTAATGGGGTGCAGGAAATAGATATTTTTTTAGGCTAAAAGTTCTAAAAGCGTTTTCTGACTGCGGTAATTTAATCAACTAAAGAAAACATCAATTCTCCTTCGCTAACTAGCTGCCCGTCCACCATTGTACTAGCTTGCATTTTACCGAAACGACGACGTTTAACGCACAACAGTTCCACCGTCATAATTAAGCGATCGCCCGGTACAACGGGGCGGCGAAAACGCACTTTATCGATGCCTGCAAACAAAAATAGCCCCCCTTCCAATTCTGGCAGTTGAGTTAGCACGATCCCGCCCACTTGTGCCATTGCTTCTACAATTAATACTCCTGGCATCATTGGTCGTCCGGGAAAATGCCCTTGAAAATGAGGCTCGTTGAAGGTAACATTTTTAATTCCAACGGCACGTTTTCCTGGCACGTATTCAATAATCCGGTCTACGAGGGCAAAAGGATAGCGGTGAGGTAGCAGTTTTTGGATTTCTTCTATGGTAAAGACTGTTTTTGGTGTGGTATTTTCATCAACAATAGGGCTTGCGGATTCTTCCACGGAGTCTAAGTTAGTTAGGGCGGTTTTCATGGGAGTCAAAAACTTGGTGCAGGACAAAAAATGTTAGTTATTTGGAGCGGGTCAGTTTACAGGGGTTTGTAGCAGGTGCTATAGCTCAAACGGCGGGGATATATTCGATATTTTCATCCTCTATCCTTTGCTCTAATAGCTGGGCCAGTTGAATATGTAAGTTATGGCTGGCTTTATAGGCCAAATAATGAGCCACAGGCAAATTTTTCACCAAACTCAAATCTCCCACTAAGTCTAAAATTTTATGACGTACTGGCTCATTTGCAAAACGCAAAGGTGGATTTAGCCATCCTCGCTCGCGATCGCACACTAAAGCATTATCTAAGTTTCCGCCCTTAATTAAACCTTGTTGCTGTAATGCCTCAATTTGGTGAGCTAAACCAAAAGTCCGCGCCGGAGCAATTTCTTGAGCAAAAGAATGTTCTCCTAGCTGCCCTACAGCCCAGCTATGCCACTGATTGCCAATTACTGGTACGTCAAAGTCGATGCCGTAAGTAAAGCGCGTTGCTGGGGCTGGCAAGGCGGCGACAAAGGCATCTTGGTGGCGTACCCAGATAGGCTGAGTCAGAAATGATTGGGGCGATCGCCTTGGGGACGACTCTACCAAGCCAACGGCGGCGATTTTCTCTACCCACCTTTGGGCAGAACCTTCTAATAAAGGCACTTCTGGCCCATCTATTTCAATTCGCGCCTCATCTACCCCCATACCTGCTAGGGCGGCGAGTATATGCTCTACCGTGCGGACGCTAGCCTCTGGTGCGCCTAATTGAGTTGATAACACCGTATTGGTTACGCCAGCGACTTGAGCGGGAATAATCGGCATTTGGGGCAGATCCACCCGCACGAAGTAGCGCCCAAGTCCTGGAGCAGGTAAAACCCGCACGCTGGTAGCTACACCGCTATGCAACCCTACGCCCGACAAGCTAATTTGGTCGGCTAAAGTGAATCTCGCTGCCGTTTGCCCCTTTTCGTCCATTAGAATCTCTCTCCGATGCCAAAGTGCAAACGGCTGTCGCCTTCATCGGTGAAACCGTAATCAATCCGAATTGGACCTAAAGGCGATTGCACTCTTACTCCCACTCCGTAGCCAAAACCACTACCAGATTTGCCTCTTACTCCGGCGGGATCTCCGGGGACGTTGTTACCACTACCTAAGTCTGTACCTACATCAAAAAATAGCGCTCCCCCAACGATCGAAAACACGGGAAAACGGTATTCGGCAGTAGCTTGCACAAAACTCCGTCCGCTACCTAAGTCTCCTTCATCGTAGCCTCGTACGGAGTTACTGCCGCCTAATAAGAAAGCTTCATAGGGTGGCAAATCTCCCAATACTGTACCGCCTTGAACATTAAAAGCCAAAGCTTGGGGACCGTCGCTAAAATTAATAAAATTGACCGGGATGTATCGACTGTAGCTGCCTCTGAATCGGCTGAGTAAAATGTTACCTGACCCAATCGGCACAGATTGCTCAACGCCAAACCGGACTAAAGAGCCGCTAGTAGGGCGGAGGGGGTCGTTGCGGCGATCGCGTACTGCTCCTGCTTGCAAGGTTAATAAATCATCCGTACCATCACCACTAAAACTTAGATCGTTGCCTAATTCATCTTCAGGGCTGATTTCGCCATCTTGGTCGCGGATAGACACCCGTTGATACTCCAAGCCCGCCGAGGCTGTCCATTCCGACTTGCGGAGAGGATCTTTAGACAAAGGACGAGTGAAGTTTACACCCCCCCCCTAGCCGGAGGATGCGGGGGCGATCGTCATTGGGCAATCTAATTTCATTTTCACCGCCATCAAAAATTAGCGAAGTTGTACGCCGTCTAAAGGCATTGACAGTATAAGATGTCCGATAAGGATCCCCTCCAATCCAGGGATCTGTAAAGCGCAAGTCAAATAATAGTTCTCGTTCGCCAATTTGAAATTCTGCGCCCAAGTCTTGGTTGTTGCCGCCCAAATTTTGTTGTTGATAGCTCAAACTACCAAACAAGCCGCTTGAGGTGCTAAAACCCGCTCCAGCGCCCACAGAACCGCTATTTTTCTCGTCAACGTTGACTGTTACAATTACCTTACGCGGGTCTTCACCGGGGTTGAGCGACACATTTACATCTTCAAATAAACCCAGTCCAAACACTCTTTGTAAGTCTCTTTGCACGGTGGTGCGGTTAAAAATTTGTCCGGGTTTTAGTTCTAGTTCGCGGGTAATAATAAATTCACGAGTGCGCCCTTCAATTGGTTTGCCTTCATCGTCGGTAGCATCTCCTTCTTTATTGCGGAAGCTAATTTGAATATCCTCAATTACTCCCTCTGCTACTGCCAAGGTAACGGTTCCGTCGGCGGCTACGGCGGGAGCTTCATTTACCTGAGCTAAGACGTAGCCATTGTCTTGATACCATTTATTTAATTGTTTAATTCCTTCTTGGAAGCGGCGCAAGTTCAAAATGCTGCCGTATTGTTCTTTAAATATGTCATCAACGATTTTTTCTGGTAAAACGGATGGCACATTTGTGCCGGTATTTGCCTGCACTCGTACCGAGCGTAAAATTGGGTTGGGTTGGACAAAAAATGTTACTCGTACTCCCAAGGGCGTATCTTCGGGTTCGGCGCGGACGTTAGCAAAAAACCCGGTGGCAAAAATAGCATTAATATCTTCTTGCAATTGCGATCGCGTTGCAGTACGTCCTGGTTGCGTTCTAATTGCTTGATATACTTCGTTTTCTAGTTCCGTTGTTAGTTGTCCTTCTTGAGCTTGGACTAATACTTCCCCTACTAGCACTTCTGGGTTTGAGGGAGCGCCCGCTTCGGGAGCGGCGTTATTCGGTGCGGGGGTGGGGTTATTCGGTGCGGTGCTTGGTGGCGGTGTTGGTTGGGGAGTATTGTTCTCAATTGTTGGCGCTTGTCCTGGAGTAATATCGAATTC
>QQTW01004932.1_pt1 | contig 10028 bp, 7 predicted proteins | sample 1904831 | NCBI WGS metagenome assembly QQTW01 (sample SAMN09435610, study PRJNA476489) | Subsurface metagenome, whole genome shotgun sequencing project.
CTGCCTAATAAAAGTCTAAATAATGGATTGATATATATTTATAACCTATTAAACTTATTTATCCATTAATTATCCCAATCCATCGTTTATATATTGATTTATTTAGCTTTGAAAAAAAGGTAAAATTGAAAAAGCGGATTTTACGTCTAAATTCCGCGATTTCGAATCGAATCCAAATTTATTTCTATATTTCTAGAGCATTATAAGTTTATGTAAAATTCTAATGAAATAAAAATCAAGGGTCTATTAAATTCGTCTGAATATCTTAGAACTAAAATATTTGTTTAACTAGAAAAAAAACTATACCCCCTAAGAAAACTCCGGGGTTGGGTGTAAAAACAGGGTTTCGCGGAGACTTTTGACACGTTACTGTACATCTCCAGGACCTACTGCGGGCCAAAATGATTGATCCTCCCCGATCCGATCGGCCTGCTGCTGCCCAGGTATGAAAGCACCTGCAAGTTTAGAGCTACTGCACTGCTCGCTCATCTTCCCAGTCCAGCCGATCCCTGAAAAGCCTATTATCCACGCAGCGCCTTCCAAATCTGCTCTGGAACCAAGCAAAACTCCAGAAACCGAAGTCGATAGCCCGACAAGATGTCGAACAGCTGAACAATACATTATTCCTTAGATTCAGTTTGATTGCCCGGTGTGCCCGATTACTGCGCGATATTGACTCGTAGCTCCAAAGTTGTGTCAGTGTATCTAGCATCTTGTAAATCTCGCGTGTCCGATCCGGTATCTGTTTATATGAAGAAAGGTAATGCGGAACTTCGACATCAACAGAGGGGAACTGTCGAAAAGGGAGATTGCCTCACCCCACAATGTCTGGGAAAGATCAGATACTTCCGCTCCCTCGTTTTGAAGATACACAGCCGACTTGAGCTTCGAAGTTTTACCAAAAAAGATATAATACCCAACTCAAATCTCGGCAAGCACAATTACTTGACAACCCAAACTCTCCAGGACCTCGATTCCATACCTCATCTAATTGGACTCGAATCAGCTCGCAACCGCCTCCACAATGTCGAACGAGGATCTCTAACCTATACTCCGAAAATTCTCCAGAACCTGCACTTTTCCAACAAACGACTTGGAGGAGACCACTTGCGGCATCTGCATGGATGAGTCTCTTGCACGACATGGCTCAGAGATACCCGTGAAACTTCCATGCACTCACTTGTTCGGGATTCCCTACCTGTTGATCTGGGCTTCGAGCAGCCGCCCGAGTAGTGCCAGACGTCCCAACTGCCGAGCCCGGTTTTTTGATTGCGGCGGCACCGAACCCTCGACCAATGCAGCATCAGGCAAACCCTGAGCCGAGACAGCAGCGACGAACCCCTCCGCTGATGCAGCAGCAAACACATCCTCAGCCAAATATTTGACCGATGCCGCAGCTGGTTAACCAGCCAAGGTTTGCGGCGCTCATCGAAATGGAACTCTGGTACGCAGAAATGCTCGGCAATGACCTCTTGGAGTTCCTCCTTCACCAATGTCACGCGGGCTGCGTGAAGTTACGCATATTGTACGCACGACTTTGTCAATGGCCTATCGAATCGGACCGCAATGGACCCCAGCTGTCCAGGTAATCACACAAACACAAGCAACAAGCACGATTCACCCGACGTCTACTGGCCTGTCTTCTGCGTCAGCAACTGGCGGTGGGGCTGGACAATTACTGCATCTATCTTGACCAATAAGACCGGACGAAGGGTGCTTTACCATCGGGGTACCGAACTCCGGCATTATCATGTGGAACGAGGGAACCAAGCGAATTATGTGTATCGATTTCGATCACACAGTCCTGTTTCCTCCTCGTCGACCTCCGTGTGAAGTTCTGACTCTTTACTCTACGACGACGTACAGTCTCCTGAAGGGCAGGGAGCAGCTATGGGATACACGACGGTGGAACAAGAGGAGGGGCGGCCTGAGCTCATGGCAATCATCAAGCAAGCCGAAAACCAAGTCGAGATTCCCAGCCACGAGGGGACATCGGATTTGTCACAAACATGGAAGCAGCAGACGTGAGGTTAAGGCAGTCAAATGCTCTTACTGCAGCTACGGGTCGCATCGGTGTCAGCATTGGGGCTGAGCACAGGGGGGGGGCGGGGAGATTGTAGAGAAGGAGAAGGAGGTTAGTTGTGTTATCCTTCGGTCATGCAGAGCCATGCTAACTAAGCTAGGGTGATACCCTCTCAAAGGCCGCACAGCGCCGTGCCCGACAAGACAAGGCGTTGGAAGCGCGCATCCAAGCCGCGGTCCAAAAGGTGGTTGCAGAAGCCACCGGGGATTGGGGTATAGTTGGTGTTGAGGCCGAGGCAAATGGCGTCGGCGAGGCAAGCGAGGTAGATGATGAGCAACCGGAGATCGAGGATGATGCGTGGAAAGGGAGTGAACCGACGGCTCGACAAGCTCGAGGTCGATCGCCTTTCGCGTCGGCAATTTGAGCTCACGGCTATGTCGGTCTCTCGCCGTCATCAAGGATAGTACGTAGTCAATATCTTTGGCTCTCTGTCAACAAAACAGAGCCTGTTAACGTGGATAGCTGAGGTAATCCTGAGTCAACCGAATATCTGCCTTTCGGACTAGTGCCATTAAATCGATATATCGATTTAAGCAACCTTCACCGCATCTTCCCGCCGCACCTGTTCCAACCACTTTCACAGCTGCCAGAACCCACTGATCCAACCATTGCCCTCACCACCATCACCGCCTACAAACCCCTCCTCTCTCAGACTCAGACTAGAGCTACGACCTTCACCGTCGATCGCGGTGTCTCCTCACGACCCTAACCCAGCCGCCCCTTTTCAGGAGAGCGATTGGGATCTTCACTATCACTCCTGAGTCGAGCAGCGAGAAAGGAAAAATTCGGGGTCACCTTCCGGCTATCCTCGCTAGACGAATCAATCTCACGGTGGCGAGCTTAGTAGCCTACGACAGACGGATCAAGCAGCTTGCGGAACCAACCTCCGATTCCAGCCCGCCGCTGAAGCTAGCCGCGCCGGAACCACAACGAAAACGTGAACCTGCGCGGAGCGAGCAGAAAAAGAGAGCAGAGAACTCTGCGCGCGAGGCCGAAGTCCCCCTCCTCTGCGATATAAACTTAACTTCTTGTTTCACGCTACACTGGACGTGATCGCTTTTCAGTCGCGAGGAATTCTAAATAAAAAGAAATGGCTCATTGTGGTGAATGAAGATGGAAGACAGAAATCATATCACTAGCTCCGCCGGGGAGACCCGAGATATGGAAGGTTTGGGGCAGCAACGTACCTTAAGCTTCAAAGACCGGGACCGGACCGTAGGCACTGAGAGTGAGTACTGTCCACTTGTAAACGTTTAAGGTTGGCAAATTCTGGCAAAGCTATATCCTTCCTGAGAGCTCATATTCCACGCGCTTTCTTCCACGCACTTTCCTCCAAGCCAACGCTCCATCAAATCATCTAAAACATTCCTGACATCTCCCCATAGTCTCCTGCCTGCATTCCATTCCCAGTATCCTCATTCGACCCAACGCACCTGCTGTACCTAGAGCGAGGCTTCCGGCTCCGCCTTCCGATGATTCTGCGCAGAGAGAGCACAGGGGGGGCTGGGCATGATTATGAAACAGTAGCCTCCGCTCGATTAAAAGAAGCTTACCTAGGTGTGTGTCCAATGGGAGATGGAATTTCGCCGGAATTTTAGGGGAGACTAGGGATTTAAGATTCGATTAGGGGATTTGGGTCATCGCTAGGTGGTTCAGGAGTGTGCAAGTTTTCAGAATCATGGCAGGCGAGGGTTGGGATTTATGGGAATTTGGGACAGGGGGGATATTGGTGAGGCGAGGTGACGCGTAGCATAATTGATGAGGGAGGAGGAGGGGGGGGGGATATAATGAGATAGTAGGATTGGGGAAACATGATTTTTGTGTAAGCGTGTGATCATTTGTCGTTGGTACCACAATTGAGCGTCTCCATCATCATCTTCGTCGTCACGTTACAATCGCAATCGCCTTCATCACCACTGTCGTCACCAGCAACTTCATCTCCACCTTCATTCGTCACCAGCAACTTTGTCTCCACCTTCATTCTCACGATCGTCGTCTTCACATCATCATCGTCATCACCAACATCATCACCAACATCATCATCATCACCCTCCTCCACATCCACCGTAAGCAAACTTCATTCTTGTCCTGTGTGATATGGTTTCCCCATCTCGAGGTCTACTTGGTCAGCTGTGTAGCAGTCGATAGCGCTCAGCATAGCTAGACGTGACATCTATCTGCCTCGTGCATGCCTTCCCATGAGCCATGGTATTCCCCACTACCGGGAAAGCATACTGACTCGTGGGTGGTCTCAGATGGCACCACCCAATGCTGGTAAACTTGCGGGGCTCATCCCCAACGATTTCGAGGGGACGCTGAATCTCCACTTAATGGAGAAGGACGTGAAGGCCGGCAAGTTTGCGGGGTTGGTCCTCAGCGATTTCAAGGGCACGGTAAACCTCCACATGGTGGAGAAAAGAGCTAAGATTGTAAGTCAATGTTCGCGTCGCATGTGTATTCTTCGTTCTTTCATGTTGATTGCTGGTATCTCGGGGTATCGGTTCGCTGGCCGTCATGATCTTCCAGACCATACCTTCCATTGCAATTCAATCGGCCTTTGGCTGGCCAGGACCTTGCTGACTGCTGCAATAGGAGAAGCGGGGCGCATGGCGCCAGAAGAGCAAGCGCGGTGGCAAGATTGGGAATTGGAAGGGGGCGGGGCAGAAGGGGGCGAAGAACCTGGAGATGGAGAAGGATGTGAAGAAGGAGGAGGATGGGAAGGAGGAGAAGGATGCGGAGAAGGAGAAAGAGAAGGAGGTTAGTTGCATTATTGTTCGACGAAACTGTGATTATGTGAAGCCATGCTGACCAAGCCAGGGTGATGCCCTCTCAAAGGCAATAGAGCGCTGCGCCGGCCAGTTGGAAGCCCGCGTTAAAGCCGCGGTTAACAAGGCGGTTGCGAAGAAGTTGGAGGAGTTGAGGGCCAATCGCCTCCGAATCAAGAACGAGGAAAAGAGGTGATGGTAGACCGTGCAAATATAGATATTGCAAATACGTAGCTTATATTGGCCGCAATCCTTCCGAATGCCGCGTCCCTCACTCACAGTTCTAAAAACAGTTTTCCTTAGGAGTCTGGCATAGTGCCAGAAAGGGTATTCGGTGATATAGTTTGGCGAGGCAGACCGAGGTGCCTCGGTAGGACCTTTGCCGCAGTTTGTCGCCAGTGGCTTTAAAGAAACTCCGTCTGAAATAATGATAATGGCATGCCAAAATTTGACCTCGCCGTCGAAGTTATACGCCCGAGGCAGCGAGCCGAGTCAGTAGCGGACGAAAACGTCATCAAGTATACCACCAGTGCCTTTCCATAGAACTCCTTATTGCCCCTGCCAACCTAAAGTAGCTCTCCCGCAATGTTCCGAACGCTAGCTTGTTGTTGCGCCCCGAGGATGCCGAGCTTCTCAGGGTAAACGTTAGCTAGGCAACACGGTTGATATCTCTTGCTTTCAATTATTACAGCAGAACCTGTTAACGCGAACAGCTAAGGTAATCGATGTCTCCGTATAGTGATCCGGCCGCGGCATTCTTGATTTTGCGACGTGCTAGGAGTCGACAGGTCTAAGTATCGTGTTTGGTGAGAAGTGGAAGTGACCTCCGCACGGTGAACTATCGATAACGGTTACGATGACCTACGCCTACGAGCGACTGAGCGGCGACCAGTTCATGATTCGGTTACTGAGGATTGAACCTGCACAGCATCCGGAAGAACTACTTCGAATCCAGCTGCAACACGTCTCTCTGGCATTAAAGCCCGAATATCAGGCCCTTTCGTATACGTGGGGGCGGCCTGCACATCATCTACCTCACGAATGGGATGACGATCAATCGAAGAAATTGATTACAGTGAATAGCAAGACCTTCCGAGTACGCTATAACCTTTTCTGTGCACTGCAGGTCATTCGAAATACCTGGCGCCCGGACACGTTGTGGTGGATTGACGCTATTTGCATTGACCAGGACAACGTCCCTGAACGCAATAGACAGGTTGCGAACATGGCAAAGATCTACACCAGCTCTGTTTTGACGGTAGTCTGGTTGGGGCCCTCCGATAGTATGACATCCATGGCATTCCGAAAGATGACCTCGCTGTCGAACTTGTGCGCTCAGCGAGCCGAGAGCTGGTCAGTAGCGGAGGAAGACGTCATCACGTACGCCAGTGCCTTTGACCGTGAGCCCTGCCGCGATAGTGCTTGCCATGTATACTGACTTGCGTGTGAGTCCCAGTGCGAGAGGAACCAGAGGCAATGCTGCAGCATTGGCGCGCTCTCCTGTCACTATTCTGCCGGCCGTGGTTCGAGAGAACATGGGTGGCCCAGGAGTTATGTCTATCATCCTTTGCGGCTGTTCAATGCGGCGCTTACATTGCGAGATGGGGTGAAGTGTACAGCACACATCAACTCGTTGCACATCTCCTCGAATCTCCCAAGGCATTCATCTCAGACACCACAAAAATCGGCAACCCGTTCGTCAAGGCATTCCTGCCATACTTTTACATGAAAGTTGGGCCATCGCGAAACCTAAACGTCATGTTGAATGCCACACCTTCCAATGAATCCGAAAGGGACCGCCCGAGTTTGGTAAAAATCCTCGAGCGGCTCAGGCGATCGCATGCAAGTGATCCGCGCGACAAAGTGTTCGCAGCTTTCGGGCTGGCAAGTCTCGAAGAGCAGGTGCCTGTGGATTACAATCTTCCCGTTGAGACTCTATACACAAGGATTACCCAGAAATCGATCCAAGTCACACGGTCTTTCCGGATCCTTGCGTACTCGTACTACTCGTCCAGGATCACTGACGTGCCATCTTGGGTTGTCGACTGGAGCGATACCAGCCGTGCCGAATCGTTCGTGTTGCCTCAAAGAGGTCTTCAGTTCCTTTCCTCCCAGGATGAGCACAATGAGGCTCAATTCTATCATGCCTCGGGGAGTTCAAAGCCTTCGGTCCACTTCGATGATGGCAGCCGCAGGATGGTCGTCAAAGCCACCATGCTCGGCCATATTGCATTTGTATCCACCCATGATCTCCCTCATGCCGGTAAAGCAAGCCAGACCCGGCCAGACTGGCCCGATCTTCAAGAGATTGACTCGTACGCTACCCAACGCCGTCAGAACGAAGCGGAAGTACAACATATACTGTCGCGGTCAACATGGCTGCGCGAGTGGCTGGCCCATCAATCGCATTTACCCTCCACCAGCTTCCCAGCAATCGACCGGTCAGGCTGGCAGGACATGGATACCGTGACCCAGGACACATTTACGCAGATTATCTACAAGCCGAAGCACCAGTCCTTGCTCTCCGCATTCCGGAGGACTCTCGTCGCGGACGTAATGTCCAACAGTGAACAAGATGCCCGTGAACAGCGGAATGCCGTCGCCGCCACGTCCGATGGGGATTACTATCGCAATCTCCTGCTCCGGACCATCATCTCTCGGCTTGATGGACGGGCTTTTGCTGTTTTGGACACGGGCCACTTGGCTCTCGTGCCCGGCGAATCTTGCCTCCAAGACCGGGTCGCAATCGTGCAAGGCGGCGAGCTCCCTTTCGTCCTGCGACCGGCGACGACGCCGGCGGCGGGTGAAGGTTTCATGTTCGTCGGGCAAGCTTACGTTCATGGCGTTATGGACGGTGAAGTCTGGGAGGAAGTGGAGAGTGGGAAATTGGCCCTGGAGGAAATCTCCATCGTTTGAGACTCAGGGTGTGTCGAGTGCCGAAGCTAAGCTGTGAGCATCGCGGATTCAGAGCGACTCTGATTTTCTCGTTCCGTCGTCACGGTTCTTGTTTGGGCAGCAATAACCGCCTTTTTAAACCCTTAGTAGCACTGCCTCAGCATCTGCCCTGGCCAGCGCCGCCGAGCAAGTAAAAGACATAGCCAATAATGCAGCGCCTCCCTGGATTCCCTAACGCAAGACTCATCAACGCACCCTTTACCGATCTGGCCTTTTTACCCAGCCTACCTACAAAGTCGAACATCCTTCCCACTACCACTCGAACGCTCAAGACTTCAGATCGCTAGGTCGATTTCTATGTTGAACAATCCAGTAGGACATCTTGAACGGGGTCCTTGATCATTGGAAATGTTTGCGGGGAGACTGCACTATGCATGTACATCTAGAGGACCTGGGACCTTAGAGCACCTGGGGCATGTCTTAACCAGGTAGGAGGCTGGATGCATTTGCCATTTCAGACGACAAGTCCAAGTTTATTTGCTCGACACGATTATACGTACTTTTCCCTCGGCTGCGTGCCGGTACTCGATCTTTTCTCTTGCCGCCACCTCCACCCAATCGCACATACGTCATCTACCCTCCCCATATCACCAACGATCCATTCGTCGTCCCACGACCACGGAAAGAAAATCACAATGCCTCCACCAGGACGGTTCAAAGGGTGTTTCGCACGGCCCGAGGCATTTCGACGAGTCGAATTGCACCACGATCTCAGCGGCATTCACTCTCCGCACCTCTACATTGAAAAGGGTCTAGCATTGAGAGCAGGACTTCCACTGGACGCAGTTGATGCAGGGTCGTCGCTTTGCATCATTATGGCGAAGCTGGCAGCGAATCGTCGCTACCAAAGCCTTCGGGAGGCTCCCATCGCCACTGATGATACTTGCGGCAGCTCCCGCCTGATCGATCCGGAGTCCCAACAGCCGGTCATCAGCCGCAGTGTCGAAGCCATGTAGACAGCGAGTCCGCCGTCTTCGATGGAAGCTCCGGTGATGACGGCCCGGAGATCCTTTCCACTGTACGCCGGCCGGATATACTCATGGGCAAGGAAATTGAGGTCGTCTTCATGAAGCGTACCAGAGGAGCGATGGCGGTTCATCACCCGCTGCACGTGCTGGTAGCGCAGGTAATATTCCGGTAGAAAGACGATGCAGCCGCTTTTCTGCGCGCAGTCTGGTTCGTCATGTTCGCCAGAGGCTACGAGGGCTGCCTGCCCTGTCGAAGGGATGAAAGAGCAGACATGGGTGGCAGAATTGCTAGGCTGGCAGGTCTGGTTGTAAGCTTAAGAGGAGGAAATCTGTTCGCTGCGAGGCGTGAGCGGGGAGGTTGATGGCGTGTATGGATTTGGTGCCGAGGGTTTGCAGCAGGTGTCTGTGAGTCAGTGCGAGGCTGACGGCGGATGCTAGGGGGAGGAGGTTCTGGATGGTTTGAAGGATCGCCACTGGTAGGTCGAGGAGAGGTGGGCGTTGTCGCGGTTTTTGCGCGTTGAGAGGGCGTTTTTGATGCTGGCGGAGAGATTGGGTAGGTTTTGAAGGGGATTTGATACGGTGGGGAAGAGTTGTAGCGGCTGGGTGAACATGATGTGGACTTTGGTGACAGAATAAAAGCCAGAAGGGCGAAGCTGTCTCCGTACGGGAGATTTGAGAAACGGTGGAACGGGATTGCGGGCGAACGTCGTGTGAAGAAAGTGGTTTCGAGTGGGTTTCCGCGCCGATCTTACTTGTGTGAGAGTAGTACCTTACGTATCCTTGGTCGCAATATCTAATCCACGGATAGAATCCGCTCGCTCCATAAATAAGGACTGCCACCAACCACGCGCGTATATATACCTCAACATCGAGAAAAATCACCGACAAGCCTATAATTCATCACAAACTCATCATCGAAACAAAAAAGCCTGCATTTAGCAGTCCACCAGCCTATAAGTAAGATAAAAACCAGCGCCCCGATAGTACATCGAAGCGAATCATGTAACAATGTTACTTACAAACAGCAAATCAACGCCCGTGTTGCTAACCCTTTGCATTACAAAAATCCCACGCCCGAAATTCTCTAAACCTGGACTTCTTACACAATTTCTCGCTGGCGTTGGGGGGAAATACTTGCAGGACAAATTAGACGGACGCGGGAGGGAGATTCGGTGTAGGATTGTTCCAAGATTGATTGCTCAGTGTGATGATGGGGAATGGTAGTATCACCGTCTTAAATTGCGTTCGCTTTGTCGC
>QQTW01004933.1_pt1 | contig 10026 bp, 9 predicted proteins | sample 1904831 | NCBI WGS metagenome assembly QQTW01 (sample SAMN09435610, study PRJNA476489) | Subsurface metagenome, whole genome shotgun sequencing project.
CGTTGGGGTCGCCCAACAAGGTTTTTAGCATGGCGGTTATTTAACTAAAACAATGGACGGGGGTTAAGGGTTTGGCTATATGATTATAGTCACTTAATCTAACCAGACAAAGCGCGATACTCAATTCGAGGAGTCGCAAGCGACTTCGCCAATCGGTTGTTAAATGAGATTTAACTCAAAAAAGCAGAAATACGAGTTTATAAGTTTACTATTCAGACTGCTTTTAACTTATAACTTATGTTCAAACTGTTTTTATAGTATCATTTTGTCCCCAAAGCTTGGCAGGAACAGCGACCGTGTAAAGGTAGCAATGTCCTAACCTGGGGAGGTGGGGAGATGGGGGAGATGGGGAAGATGGGGGGAGTAGTAAGACGTAAAAGATTAATACAAGAACTCCTAACTCTTAACTCCTAACTCTAGCCTTGTCAAAGTGGGTAAAAACTGTCTAAAATTGCTAATTTTTCTCTTCCTTTGCGTTCTTTGCGTCCTACCCTGCGGGAACGCGAAGCGCGTATGTGGTTTAAAATAAATCTTCATGTTGAACCACAAAGTACACAAAGTACACAAAGAAGAAGCGTATTTTAGTTCCACCTTGACAGGGCTACTCCTAACTCCTAACTCCTAACTCCTAACTTCCTACTCCCTCACTTCCATTCCTGGGAAAGCGTGCGAAAATTATAATTGCTAGCGTTAGGGTGGCAGGTGACGCAGCTACTAACTTGTGAGGGCTGGGGTAATTTAACTTGGGGATGTAAAGCTTTAAAATAGCGTGAATTATTGAAGCGGTAAGGTGTGGCTTCGTCTTGAAGTTGGGGACGCGAGAAGGTTGAAAGATATCGCCACACTAACAGTCGTGGTGGATCTACGAGGGGCTGTAGCTGGGTGCCGTAATGTTGGGAATCTAAAAGAAGATTTTTCCAGGTTTGGGTAGGGAATACTTGTGGTGGAATTGCGATGTGACAGGTTGAGCAGTTTTCAAGGTACAATTCTTGCCCAAGTTTATACTGTGCGGGTACTACATCAACTGTGGTAATTTCTGGTGTAGATTGGGGAGTAATCGCTTGAGCGTTTGTAGCGAAGGCTAGCAGCCAACCCATAGCCAAACTCCAAACTAACACGACAATAAATAAACCTATTGGTTTGCGTTTGATTTGACGCTGTGGTGATTTGTGCTTGACCAGATTTAACATAATCCTCACATTCCCAAAGTTAGATGTAGCTTTTTAGCTCTAATCATAGGACTTATGCCGTGTTTATGGTGTTTCTGACTTTGCTTAATTGTTATTTACAGCAGTTTTCATCTATATTAGACCACAAAGAATGCCTCTTCTTTGCGCCTCTGCGCGATAAAAAAACAAGCAATATTACGGAATCGGAACAGCCCGTAATAACCGTTCCATAACGCTTCTAGACCTGCGTCCACCAATTGGAATAATGCGGTGGCAAAGAACATGCGGTGCTAGAAATTTAATATCGTCAGGGATGGCGTAATCGCGTCCTAATAAAAATGCCAATGCTTGGGTAGCCTTTTGCAATGCTAAAGTAGCGCGAGGGCTTGCACCAAGAGTAATTTCTTCATCTTGTCGGGTTGCCCGCACCAGGTCGAGAATATACTGCTGTAAAGATGTATCAACTCTAACTTGAGAACAAATGCGGCGAAGTTCTTGAACTTCCTCCAAAGTTATGCACGGTCTTAAATCAGTAACTTTTACCCCCTCTGCCTGCCTTTGTAGCATTTGCATTTCTTCATCTTCGGAAGGATAACCCAAGCTCAAAGACAACATAAACCTGTCCATTTGCGCTTCTGGTAGCGGGAAAGTACCTTGATACTCGATAGGGTTTTGAGTTGCGATCGCAAAAAATGGCAATGGAACCGGACGCGATACACCATCAACTGTAACCTGGTATTCTTCCATAACTTCGAGTAATGCTGACTGAGTACGTGGTGTAGCGCGGTTGATTTCGTCAGCGAGAAGTACGTTTGCAAATACTGGTCCGGGAAGAAAGTTAAATTCACCGCTTTTGGGGTTCCAGATATTAGTACCTGTAATATCTGTAGGTAATAAGTCGGGGGTACATTGCAAGCGTTGAAAATTTCCGTGAATCGAACGAGCTAGGGATTTTGCTAACAGGGTTTTACCAACACCAGGAACGTCTTCGAGTAGCGCATGTCCACCACCTAGTAAGGCAACTAACACCAAGCGGATTGCTTCGGTTTTACCGACGATAGTACGTCCTAAGTTTTGCGTCAAAATATCGATTTTTTCTCTCATACCCCACCCGCTGATTTTTTGTTAATGGTCAGTAGTCAGTAGTCAGTTGTTAGTTGTTAGTTGTTAGTTGTCAGTAGTCAGTTGTCCTTCGCTAATAACCAATTACCAATGACCAATGACCACTAACAAATGACAAATGACCACTGGCCACTGACTACTGACCAATAATAGATAAAGGTACGGCTATTCACCGTACCCTGACTTTACTTCTTGAGTCCTATATAGAGTGTTCCCGGAACTCGAAAAAATTAACGCTATTCACCAAAAAAAACTTTGGCAGCATTACAATCGAGTCGAATTTGGGTTTTGAGAGCTTCGAGGGAAGCGAATTTTGTTTCAGGTCGTAAAAATTTTTCGAGATGCACTACAAGTTGCTTGCCGTATAAATCCCCCGACCAATCAAATAAATGCACTTCTACAGTAGTGTTTATACCATTGACAGTTGGACGATTACCGATATTCATTACCCCAATTCCCAGCGGTTCCAGTTGTTCTTCGGTTTCGCCAGCAGTAAAAACGCGAACTGCGTAGACTCCCAAATGTGGTAAAAATTTGTCTTTTGGTAATTCGAGGTTAGCGGTAGGAAAGCCGATAGTTCGACCGAGTTGTTGACCTTTGACAACATTGCCAATAAAGGTATAGGGCCGTCCCAAGAGTTCCTTGGCGCGTTCGACATCACCATTTTCGAGGATTTCGCGGATTAAAGAAGTACTGATGCGACTTAAGCTTGAGGTACTATTTGCTACGGATGGCTCGTCGGCGCATGTTTCGAGGCTAACAATGGTGACGGGAATGTTGTATTTGGCAGCGATAACTTGTAAATCGCGGGCAGTACCACTGCGGTTTGAGCCAAAATGAAAATCGTGTCCGACGCTAACTTGGGTTGCTTGGAGTTGTTCGACGATAATTTTTTGCACAAATTCCTCTGGTGTCAGAGAACACAGTTCGCGGTCGAAGGGCAGCAAAACTAATTGTTCAACACCAAGCTTAAGCAATTGCTGAACTTTTTCATCAAGTGGGGTCAGCAATGCGCGAGGTTTACCGCTGAAAAATTCTTGCGGATGTGGGTTAAAGGTGACAACAGTCGAATAAACATGTTGTTTAGTATTTGGGGAAGACAATGATAATTTTTCTGCTGCTTTCCCCGCTTCCCCAACTTTCGCCGCTTTACATATGGGTTTAATAACCTGCTGATGACCGCGATGGACACCATCAAACTTGCCAAGCGCTACAGCAGTCGGCGTTAGAGCTAATTCAGTCGAAGAACTAACTCGCACAGAACACCCATTTGGAGACAGATTTAACACATCGATTCTGGGATTTGAGGTTTCTAAAGAGCTATTTGTTAGTTGTTAGTTGTTAGTTGTTGGTTGTTGGTTGTCAGTTGTTGGTTGTTAGTTGTCAGTTGTCACTCGCATTTATAATCAATAACCAATAACCAATGACCACTAACCACTAACCATTAACCACTAACCAATGACCACTAACCACTGACCAATGACCAATGACCGCTAAAAACTTAATGCTCTCAATCACCAATCTAATCTAAAATCTCTCATCCCAGAGACTGCCAATGTTGCATCTAGATATGGCTAACAGGAATAGTTTCTGATAAAGGAATAGAAACTGGTACAGGAAGCACCATTCCTTCCCTTGCCATAATCGCACCTGGAAATTTCTGTGCTGCTTGTTCGCCAACGCAATCTAAAAAGTCGTCGTCGTGCGCGGGGTCGTGGTGGAAAATTACCAAAGTTTTGACATTGGCTGCTTTAGCAACTTTCACTGCTTCTTGCCATGTCGAATGTCCCCAGCCAATTTTGGGTGTTTTGGGAGAATGATATTCCTCATCAGTATAGGTCGAATCGTAAATGAGAATATCAGCATTGCGTGCCAACCACAAAACATTATCGTCGAATCGATCGGGAAAATGTTCGGTGTCGGTAATGTAAACGGCAGCACCATTATGCCAGTTGACGCGGTAGCCTACAGCTTCACCGGGATGATTGAGTGGTGCGGTTTCAACAATGATATCGTCGATTTTGATTGCTTCCCCCGGCATGACATCGTAAAAATCCAAATCTGCCTGCATAATTTGCAAGGGTACGGGGAAGTTTGGGTGCAGCATTTGGTCATTTAGACGCTGTTCGACTGTCGAACCATCGGGTGCGATCGCACCGTAAATCCGAAAGCGATTTCCTCTCACAAAGCCAGGGGTGAAAAAGGGAAACCCCTGCATGTGATCCCAATGCGAATGGGTAAAGAAGATATGCGCTTCGGCTGGCATTTGGCGCAATAACGATTGCCCCAAAACATGCAGTCCCGTGCCACCATCAAACACTAAGCGTTTGCCGCCCACTTGCATCTCAACGCAAGGGGTATTACCGCCATAACGGACAGTGTTCGGTCCCGGACAGGGAATACTGCCCCGAACGCCCCAAAAATGAACATTAAATTGTTTCTCTATCCTAGACATGGGTGTTGCTTGCGTTCCCTGAGTGGGCGATCAAAAAAATTAATTATTTTGTTCAGTTTATTCTGTCTTTAGACAAATGGCAGTGTAGGGTATTTACTGGTAAGACTTCACACTTAATATTTGGTTATACCAAATAAGTATGGAAATATACTGTAAGGCATCAATCCCTTGCTGTTTAAGCTAAATGCACGCAGGTGATATTTATAACTGCTTTTATTTTATAGCTTAATTTTTACTATGATGCATTTGACACTTACAGTACGCAAAGAATAGGGAGAAGGGGAGAGGCAGGGGGAAGGGGAGAAGGGGGGAAGGGAAAAAAGAATGTTCTCAAACTCTTTCCATCTCCCCATCTTCCCACCTCCCCATCTCCCCACCTCCCCTACTCCCTCAAAGGAAATTCCCATTTGGATAATTTATTCAATCCTGCTGCATAAGTCAGGTTGTACTGTAAAGGAGTAATACTGATGTAGTTTTCACGGATAACATGCACGTCAATAGGTACATTTTGGGGTAAATTTATATCCATTGGTGGCTCAATATCCTCCAGAACTTCTCCTGTTAACCAGTAGTAAGTTTTACCACGAGGGTCAAGGCGCTTATCAAAAACATCAATGTAACGGCGCACACCCTGACGTGTTATTACAGCACCAACAATTTCTGACCACGCGATCGCAGGCACATTTACATTCAGTAACATTAGTTCAGGTAAGGGATTGGATGCTAGTTGCCCTACTAAAATTTTGGCAAAATTCGCCGCTGGCTGAAATTCTCTAACTGTGTGGCTGGTAAGACTAAAGGCAATACTGGGAATACCTTCAATTACACCTTCCATTGCTGCCGAAACAGTTCCCGAATAAAGTATTTCAGTCCCAACATTCGCACCATGATTAATTCCTGAAAGAACTAAATCAGGTGGTGAATCGAGTAATGCCCACAGCGCGAGTTTTACACAATCAGAGGGAGTACCATCACAAGCCCAAGCTTTTACCGCTGGATGAAATATCCCTTCAACGATTTCAGCACGAATTGGTTGGTGTAATGTTAGTCCATGTCCAGTTGCCGAACGTTCGCGGTCTGGACAAACAACTGTTACTTCGTGACCTGCCTCTGCTAGGGTATTGGCTAAAGTTCGGATACCCAGAGCAGAAACTCCGTCGTCATTGCTAATCAGCAGTTTCATTTAGTTGAAGTATAATCTACTAGTTAAATGGAAAAAAATATCATCAAATCATAGTCGATACCAATTACGAACATTGCACGCGGAAGCTTGGAGTTTAAAAAATATTTTTGAGGTTTAGGCGACTTTAACGCAAATTGCAAATATTTTTTATCCCCATTATAAAAAACTAGCTAATTATAAAATTACTACGAGCGTTACATAAAACATCAAAATTTTTGGTTAATGCTGTTGGATGTATAATTTTTTTGAAGTCATTAAGTAAATGTTTGCAATTAGGTTACTAGTACAGCTACCTCTGTAAGTTCAAAATTCTCAGGGTATTGATACTCAGCAATAAGCTATTACCAATAAAACTTTTCGCGCCTATAACTTACAGGTAAATTAATTTTTCTTTCATTGAATCTATTTTTGTAACTTATGGATGACTTCAAAGAATATAATTTTTTCGATTTAAAATGTTAAAAAAGTCATGTTTGTTACCTAAAATATTTAAATCCCCCATTTATCAACGTCACCTGGCTTTCAAAGCGGGGGAATCCGTGCGAAAGCCCGCACTCATGTTGTCTTATCGTATGCAGCGGCACGGAGTATCCAAGTTACAAAATATAGTACGCTCAACATTGCAGGAAACTCGCAATTCGCTTTTAAACTAGTAAAGATGACAGAAAAGCTAACCGCTGCTGTAGTAAATAATCATATGACCAACAAGCATGAGTAACCCTGAGAGCAATTTAGAAGCTCAACTTTTAGCACTGCGAACTGATGGGGAAAGCGCGATCGCATCCGCCGATACTCTCGAACGCTTAGAAGAACTGCGCGTTAACTACCTGGGTAAAAAGGGTCAATTGTCGGTACTTTTGGGTAGTATGGGCAAACTTAGCGTCGAGGAACGACCTAAAATTGGCGCGGTAGCCAACACCGTTAAAGAAGCGCTTCAAACTAGCCTCGATAAGCAGCGAAACATTCTTGAAAGCGCTAAAATTCAGGCACAGCTAAAAGCTGAATCGCTGGATGTAACCATGCCGGGAATTTACAGTCCCCAAGGTCGCATTCATCCTCTCAACGGTATTATCGATCGCGCACTCGATATTTTTATTGGGATGGGTTACACGGTGGCACAGGGCCCGGAGATGGAAAGTGATTATTACAACTTCGAGGCACTGAATACGCCCCCCGACCACCCTGCCCGCGATATGCAAGATACTTTCTATCTACCCGATGGTAATTTACTTAGGACTCAAACTTCCAGCGTACAAATTCGCTACATGGAAGCCGAGGAACCACCGATTCGCATTGTTTCCCCAGGCAGGGTATATCGTAAAGATGATGTTGATGCGACTCACTCGGCAGTCTTCCATCAAATCGAACTTTTATCGATTGACGAAGGGCTAACTTTTACCGACCTCAAAGGCACAATTAAAGTGTTTTTGCAGCAAATATTTGGAGAGTTACCAATTCGTTTCCGTGCCAGTTATTTTCCCTTTACCGAACCGAGTGCCGAAGTTGACTTGCAGTGGAACGGTCGCTGGCTAGAAGTCATGGGGTGCGGGATGGTTGACCCGAATGTACTTAAAGCTGTAGGTTACGACTCCGAAGTTTATACCGGGTTTGCTGCGGGTTTTGGTGTCGAAAGGTTTGCAATGGTGCTGCATCAAATGGATGATATTCGCCGTTTGTATGCGAGCGATTTACGGTTTTTGCAGCAGTTTTAAATTGGTTATCAGTAGTTAGTTGTAAATTTAATTTACAGCTAACTACAAATTTATTTTAGAAAAGTATTTAGGAAAACAATGAAAGTTAGAGACGGTACGATTCAGTTAAATCAGTTTTTAAAGCTAATGGGTATAGTCGGAACTGGTGGACAAGCCAAGCTGATGATTCAAGGTGGAGATGTACAAGTTAACGGTATGGTCGAAACCAGGCGAGGACGGCGACTAGTACGGGGTGATAAAGTCACAGTTCAAGGACAAACTATCGAGGTCAATTTAGATTTAGAGTAATACAGATTGCTATTAAGCTTCCCCGGCAGTCAGACACCAATTACAGCAAAAACAGGAGAGTTAAAAATTTTTATTCAGCTTACTGATTTCAATGGTGCAGACACAATCGTAAATAATCAATATATCACCGAATGGAACGAGATTAACAATATTCTCACCGAAATGCCGTTGCATATTAAAGCTTCAGACCAAGCAGGAATTCAAGGAAACCCTATTTTCGATCCAGTCGGGACTAATGAATATATTAAAGCTGCTTTGATGAAATTAGGATGGCTTGCAAATATTCCCATTCCGGTCGAGTACAGTTTTTTGGGTACAGATATCGATTTTGGCAAAGCTGGTATTATTGTCGATATTCTAGAATTGTACAAACTCGAATTATTCGTGAATGTCAAATAATTTCTGGTCGGTCATTACGCAGTCGTTGTTTATTATTGATTACGCCCGATTGATGGAATTTTTTGCATACACAAATACAGGCACTCTCTTAAAAGCTGGTGTCCCCGATCGCTCTTCAACTGGTGCATTAAAAATCACATTTACTTCCGGGAAAAACATCAGTGCAGCCCCCGGACGCACAGCCCCGTAAATGATTTCCACATCCTCTAATTTACCTGCGTTTCCCTCAACCGTGACTCGCTGATGTTCGTGCAACCCTGCCTGTTCTAAATCGATTCGATTCATTAAGATGCAGTTACGGTGAGGCATTCCCCGATACTTGTCTTCAATTTGATAGACTACAGTATTGTGTTGAGCATAGCTACGTCCCGTCATCAGCGCTACCACAATCCCTTGAGTCTCGTCATCAGCGCCAAAAGCTTTCCGGTCTGGCAGCGTTAATTGCGGCAGTGGTGTCACAAACATCTTAGCTTTGCCGTTATCTGTTGGAAAGTGAGGGGTTGGCAAAATGCGTCCGCTAATAGTAAATTCCTCTTTGGTTTCATCAATCGTCGCTATTTTCTCGTATCCAGGAACGGTTTGGGCGATTAGTTGACGGATGAATTTTGTATCTCGAAGTTTGCGCCAATCAACCGGATATTCACCGTGAATTCGATGTGCTAACTCTGTCAAAAATTCTACTTCGGGAATTAAATCAGCGTCTTTGAGATGAGTTTGACCCTCATCATTTAAACGTACAAAGTTATTGCCAGATTCAACAGTTGTTTTATAAGGATTTTCAAACCGATTCAGTACGGGAATCACAATTGTATTCTGTTTCGCTAACCCGTGCAAATGTCCTAAATTAGGTTTGGTGGCGAGATAAATAATAGTTTCAATATTACCTAAAGCGCGTTTTGCCTGAGTTGAATCTGGATTAGCTGCATACAAATTTCCACCCAGACAGATGAGCGTGTCTACCTTTTGCTCGGCAGCGGCTTCAATTAGCGCACGAGTATCATACCCTTTAACGCTACTTAAAGAACGTCCTAACAGCTTTTCTAACGCTTCTTGAAGTCCTTTTTTGATTTTTTGGGTCGTCACGCCCATTGAGCCGAATCCCTGGACGTTTGAGTGCCCTCGCACGGGCATTAAACCTGCGCCTTCTCTGCCAATATTGCCACTGATTAATGCAGTGTTGCCAATACTATAAACATTGTCTACGCCATTTTTATGTTGGGTGATGCCCATTGCCCAACCAAACACAACACCTTTGGCATCGCCTATTATAGTTGCGGCTGTCTCAATTTCTGCTTGCGATACTCCGCATATTTCAACGATAGTTTCCCAAGGAATCGAGCGAGCGTTCTCAATGACTGCTTCCCATCCCTCTGCGTAAGCTTGGAGAAACTCCGTTTTGATGGTTCCTTTTTCGATGAGTGCTTTTTGAATTCCAGTAAATAATACCGAATCGCTACCGGGAATCGGTTGGAGATACAGCGAAGAAATATCAGAACCCGGTATTAGAGATTTGATTGGGAAAGCAGGAGAACCGAATTTAACTAATCCAATTTCCATGATGGGATTGATGACAATCACCTTTCCACCGCGATCGCGCAATTTAATCAACTCATTCATTAAGCGTGGATGGTTGTAAGCAGAATTTGCCCCTGCCAACACAACACAATCCGCTTCTTTCAAGCTTTCTAAACTCACAAG
>QQTW01004934.1_pt1 | contig 10026 bp, 8 predicted proteins | sample 1904831 | NCBI WGS metagenome assembly QQTW01 (sample SAMN09435610, study PRJNA476489) | Subsurface metagenome, whole genome shotgun sequencing project.
AATGGGAGAAGTTGCTACTAGGCGATCGCGGACTTTAATATAAGTATCGAGATCGATTTGGTCTAAGCTCAAAACCTCGCCCAGATTGCGGAAAGGTTGACTGAGACGATACTGGGCGATCGCTTGAACTTGAATAGGTGAAAATCCTAGTTTTAGCAAGGTTTCAGAATTTGCGGTATTAATATTGATCCCCGACAGTCTGCGAAGCAACTCATCGCGGCGCAGTTTTTGGGTAGTGTAATCTAATTGATTAGCATCGCCTATTTGCTGCAATTGCCGAAAGTTTTGAATTAAATTTCGCAATACATTTTCATTACCTTGCAATATCGGTACTTGAATAACGCTGCCAATTTGTCCGGGATTACCGAGAATCTTGGCGGCTTCCGCATCAAAACCCAGATCGGATACGTTTAAATAAGCCGAAGAATTAGCAAAAGCAGCATCGCTAAAATCCGCCTGGTTAAGAATACTAGCACCGCGCAAATTTACCGGGCGATCGAATTGCGTTTCTCGAAACGAGACTGCTTGATTAAAAGTTGCTTCAGTGAGAAACAAAGATTTATAGTAACGATTTTTGGTAAATAAAGCCCGATTTGCAAAGCGTACCTGCGAAAAATCCGCATTTCCCCGCCACTGTACCCGGTTAAATCTCGCTAAATCGTTAAAACTTGCCTGATTAAAATTGCCCGTATCTTCAAAAGTAGCACCGCTAAAAATCGCCGTTTCCAGAAATTGAGCTTGATTGAAACCCGCCGTAGTAAAGAAAATACTCCCTCGAAATCTACCTTGTTTGCGGAAACTCGCCCCCGCAAAGCTAACATTACGACTAAATCGCGTCTCTGTCCAATTGGCGTTTTGGGTAAATATCGCCCCCGACGCATCTACAGGTTGCAGAAAAAAGGTATTAGTAAAATTTGCCTCGCCACTAAAACGAGTCTGCACTAACTTTAAACCGCCACGAAATACCGTTATTTGGGCAGGGGTAGCACTTTTTGAACCCAACAAAGACATAGATAGTTGACTCAATTGAGCGTAGCGACGGCGATCGCGTTGCAATTGTGCCTGTTCTGTAGGCGTAAATATAGGTGCTAAAGCTTGCCCGTATAGAGGGGATTTTAGTCCCAAATTATTCCCCACAAAATCCCCTAGAATCAGGGAATAGCTCAAATCCAAACCCAAAGGACTAGATCCTGCTCTTTGCAATCCTGTTTGTAAAATTTGCTCAAAATTGGCGCGAAAACCTGTATTTTCTGGGCGTAAATCGATAACAAAATGCTGTAAATCTATTGTGGGAATCCCACCGCTTAGTTTTGGCGATTTTACTCTCGCACTCAGCAATTCTAGAGTTAAATTTGTTCGCTCTAGCTGTGCTAAAGCTGCCCATACTGGTTGAGGTAGGATTAGTAACAAAATTAATAGTGCGATCGCGCATTGCTTGATTAATCGCATTGCAAAACAATTTTCCCACTAATCGATCCTGCTTCTAACAATCGATGCGCTTCAACGGCTTGGGATAGTGGAAACACCTTATTTACATGGATTTTTAGCTGCCCGGAATCCATCAACTCTGCACACTGCGTCAATATACTTGCTTGGTGTTGTTGCGCCGCTACTAGCCCTTGTAACATCGGTATTAGCATCAATTCGTAGCTAATTGATAGGTTACGCGATCGCGCTATTTTCCAATCGGTACTAGAATCGGCTTCTAATATTGTCACCACATCCCCATATATTTTTGTCGCCGCAAAAGTACGCCCAAAAGTTTCCTTTCCCACTGTATCAAAACCTATATCTACTCCTTCGCCATCTGTCCAATCCAACACAGCTTGGATAAAATCAGTATCTTTGTACAAAATCGCTTTATCTGCGCCTAATGTCCGAACAAAGTTTGCTTTTTCTTCATTTCCCACCGTCGTACACACTTTAGCTTTGTGTAGCTTGGCTAATTGAATTGCCACATGACCAACACCACCCGCGCCAGCATGGATTAATACTTTTTGTTCTGGTTGCATAGAAGCGCGATCGCGTAAAGCTTCCCAGGCTGTAATTAATACTAAAGGACTCGCCGCCGCTTCAACAAAGGAAATTGAACTAGGTTTACGCGCTGCAAACTTTTCGTCTACTACTGTCTTTTGAGCATAATTACCTCGTTTACCGCCCAATCCACCATCACAAAAATAAACTTCATCTCCGATCGCAAATTTGCTGACATCTGTACCAATAGCTTCAATTATTCCCGCACCATCGCAACCTAAAATAGCTTGCTGATTTTCTGGGTAAAAAGTACCTCTATTCCGCAGTTTTGTATCAATAGGATTCACACCCGCCGCTTTAAGATGTACTAATATTTCTGTCGGTTTTTCTATTTGTGGTTCTGGTACTTCTCGAACTTCTAAAACTTCCGGCTTTCCGGCTGCTGTCATTAAAATTGCTTTCATTATTTTTTACTTTTGGAGCTTTTAGTTATCTTAAATGTTTATTTACAAAAGCTTTTATACAATCTATCATTTCGTTGAAAACTGGATTGCGTTTTTCTAAAATATCGCCTTTAACTACAATATCTTCTTCTAATACAACACTTGGATGAGCAACATTTAGGCTTTTGTCAATCCGAAAAAGCTCTGTTTTTTCCCCGGAACTAGGATGATTTTTAAGTAATAGTTCAATCTCCCCTATACCTGCGGCAATATCCGCCTCAGAATGAGCAGCAAAAACAGGCTGGGTAATGTCGCTGTATTTATCTCGCCCTTTATATAAATCCTCAGTTTGTTTAATTAAATCGGCTAATTGACCTGCACCATTTAAAGTCATTTCTACATAACGATAAGGATTATCGCCAATTGCCCAAATATCTTTAGATTGCCTCTGTAAGTTAGGAGGAACTTTAATTTTTTTCCGTCTTGTGCCATCGTTTTTTATGAAAGCATCTTTAAGCAAATCAATTACATCTCTATTTCTATTATCTTGAATATAGGAAGCAACTTTTAAAAAACTGTCAAACCTTAAAACAGTTTCAATTGGATCGTGAATATCTAAAGCGCCAGCAAACAAAAATAACGCGCCATTTATATGCTTTTTATCAGTAATAGCTTTGTAAGTAGCAAGATTTCCCCCCGCCGACAAACCACCAATAGAAATTTGCTCGCCTAAACCTGTAGCACAATCCACCGCAAAATTTACTTCATCAAGCCATTGAGTGAATGTTACTGTATCTATTTGACTATCGGGAATTTTTAAACCATGTCCAGGTAGCAAAGGTAATAAAACATTAAAACCCATAGCATAAAACCTTTTGCCGATCGCTTTCATAAAATAAGGCGAATCGGTTAAACCATGCACCAAAACGATCGCATTCTTCCTAGATCCCCCATGATACATAATTTCGGGATAATTTCCGGGTCGAATTAGATCGCCATCGAATAAGCCTTGATAATGGTTTGTCCAAGATTGTAATGCTTGCATAGATAAAATTTGTGCCTACGTGCAATAAAATAACACTTTGACGCAGCGTAAACTTTGCAAGCATAAAAACTTTATCCCCAACCCCTGAAAAGGTTTGATTATATTTTCCCCCTTTTGAAGGGGGGGTTAGGGGGGATCTCCGGCGTGCGAGTCAAAATGCCTGAAAATAACCATAAAAGTAAGGGTGTAAGTAGTGGGTAGAAAAATTAAACTAATAGATAGGCTAAAACTAGGCGTTGCAGTATCCATAGCCAAAACCGTAACTTTTGGAGTCAAATTTCTCCGCCTGGGTGCGGCGAGTGTATTACCAGGGGAAATCTCACGGCGCATTCAACCCAGGCTTTTACAACTACTAAGTTGTCAAGTAAAACAAGGCGTAATTTTAGTTGCAGGTACAAACGGCAAAACTACCACATCGCTGCTGCTAAAAACCATGTTAGAGCGTCAAGGCTGGCGAGTAACCCACAATACGGCGGGTGCAAACTTAGAAAATGGCTTAATGACAGCACTGCTAGAAGATACCAATCTCCTAGGTACTTTAAACGCAGACTTCGCAATTTTAGAAGTAGATGAAAACATATTGCGTCGAGTATTGCAGCCAATTCAACCGCGCCTAATTATGTGCTTGAACTTGTTTCGAGATCAGCTAGACAGGTACGGAGAAGTTGATACAATTAGCAAACGATGGGGAGAAGAACTTGCATTATTACCAACCACTACCGTAGTAGTTGCCAACGCTGACGATCCTACCCTTGCCTCTATGGGGCAAAAATTGCCGCAGAAAGTGCGGTATTTTGGCTTAAATGAACCATCACTGTATTTAGACGAAATTCCCCACGCTGTAGACTCTATATACTGCCCTAAATGCGGTCATTTGCTTAATTATGCGGGAGTTTATTTGTCTCACTTGGGCGATTATAAGTGTCCTAGTTGCGACTTCACCAAACCAAAATTAGATATTAGTAGCAGCCAATGGCAGCAAATATTGATTGGAGTATATAACAAATACAATACCGTCGCCGCCGTCCTCGCCGCCCAAGAATTAGGGGTAGATGAGGCAACGATCGCGGGTAGTATTAATAACTTCCAAGCCGCTTTTGGACGGGCGGAGGTGCTAGAAGTTAAAGGTAAGCGAGTATTAATTTTATTATCCAAAAACCCCGTAGGCATGAATGAAACTATCCGCGCCGTCAATCAAGCTGGGGGAAAAACGAAACTATTAGTATTAAACGATCGCACCCCCGATGGCACAGATGTATCTTGGATTTGGGATGTAGATACCGAAACTTTGGTTGAAAAAGGCGGGATTTTAGTAATTAGTGGCGATCGCGTTTACGATCTGGCGTTGCGTCTGCGTTACAGTCAGCCAGAAATTGATAACAATAACCTGCAACTAATTATTGAAGAAGATTTACCTAGCGCGATCGCCCTTGCCTTAGAACATACCCCCGCCGATGAAACTCTGCACATTTTGCCTACCTATTCCGCCATGTTAGAAGTGCGAGAAGTATTAACCGGGCGAAAAATTCTTTAACGCTGAAAGTGATTTCACAACCTATACTATAGAGACGTAGCATTGCAACGTCTCTACATAAAACTTATACTTGTTCCGCTACAGGCGTTTTGGCTTTATTAGCACGTTCTTCCGCATTTGCCATCACTTCATCCATTTTTTCGACCATTTCGCCAGGATAACTTTCTAATACTCTGGTAGATAAAGAAATTCGCCCTTTGGTTTCATCTAAATCGATAATTACAGCCTTAATTATTTGTCCCGGTTGAAACAAAGTTGTTAGAGATTCAATAAATTTTTGGCTAATTTGCTTGATATGCAATAAACCGCTCACACCTTCCAAATCGACAAACATCCCAAAAGGTTTAATACCTGTAATTTTCCCTTCTACCAATTGACCAATTTCTAACTGGCTGAAACTAGCCGAACGAGTTGCTAAACGATTGGAAAGTACGAGTTTATTGTTACTGAGATCGACTTCTAAAAAACTAGCGCTCAAAGTTTGACCTTTTAGGCTATCTAAATTATCGCGCTCCAAAAGATGCGATCGCGGTATAAACCCCCGCACTCCCTGTACATCTACCGTCACGCCGCCCTTATTTACACCTGTCACCCGCACTTGCAAAGTTTGGCTGTTTTCTTGCATTTCCGCTAAACGATCCCAAATCTGCTGAACTTCTAATTGGCGGCGAGAAACAGTAACTTGACCGTCCGCATCTTGCTCTTTGATAATTACAAACTCTAATTCTTCCTGCAATGGCAACGACTCGCTCAAATCTGTTACCGGGCGCAAAGAAACTTCTTCCGTGGGAATAAACGCCGCCGACTTCCCGCCAATATCTACATAAGCGCCATTATTTTCGTACTGAAACACCTTGCCCTTAACGGTTTGCCCCTTTTGAAACTGAAAATCCTGTTGTTCCAAGGCTTTAGCAAAATCATCCATTGAAAAGGCTGATTCGTTGGCGGGCGTAGATTTTGATTTAGAATTCATAATATTAGCTCGTGGGGCAGTAAGGGCAGAAAATTATATTTATTTGCCAATCTTATATTTAAGCGCATTCAATCAGTTAGGCAAATGCTGTTGAAACAACTCTTTGACCTGCTGCCAAGCATCCGCCGCAGCTAATTCATTATAACTAGCCCGTGCGTCGCAAAAAAAACCATGTTCCGCGCCATCGTAGCAAAATATACGATGAGGTACGCCCGCTTTTGTTAACTCTGCCTCAATAGCATCAACTTGTTCGAGGGGAATACTCGCATCCAACCTGCCAAAAAAAGCGTGTAGAGTCCCTTTGATTTGCGACGTACAAGTTAAAGTAGGTGCGCCGCCTCCAGGGGTTTCGGTAGCGATACCAGCCCCATAAAATGATGCGGTCGCTTTGATATCGTTTAAAGTAGCCGCAAGATACGCCACATGACCGCCAAAACAAAAACCAATGCAACCAAAAGCATCTTTTTTAACTTGGGGTCGATCTTTGAGATAATTGATTGTTGCTTGGATATCGCTCAATAGTTCAGAAGCTGAGGTTTGCCCTTTATAGTTTCTGCCGATCGCAATATCTTGGGGCGTATAACCTGTTTCAAAGCCGGGAGCAATACGTTGAAAAATTGCGGGAGAAATCGCCACGTAACCAAGTTTGGCAATGCGTTCGGTCACATCTCGAATGTGAGCATTGACACCAAAAATCTCTTGGATTACTACAATTCCAGGGTAAGAGATTTCGCCTGTAGGATAAGCCAGATAAGCGGAAATAAGCAAGTTGTCACTCGGAACATTCACCCAAGAACTAACAATTTTTTGCGTCATAATAATCTACCCCCAATCGCGCGACAGGAAAACAAGCTACTAGCCAATGTATCAAACGTTAGAACAATAGAGAGGACGGGAATTTAGTTATTTTTACTCCCAAATCTTTCTTGGTTATCCTCTACGCTCGTCAAATTATGGTTCAATTTCACATTCAGCCCGATAGCGAAATTCCCTCCTCAACTCAATTGTTGAATCAAATTCGCTATGCGATCGCATCAAGGCAATTTTCCCCTGGTCATCGCTTACCCAGCACTAGAGCTTTAGCAATGCAAACGGGTTTACATCGCAATACGATTAGTAAAGTCTATCGTCATCTTGAAGAAGATGGGTTGGTGGAAAGTGTCGCAGGTTCGGGTATTTACGTCCGCGCGCAAACAATTCGGCGCAACCCAGCTTTAATTCCCTTACTGGAACAATATCCCCAAGCCGACAAAATTGTGCAACTGTGTTTAGATCAACTTTTACAGCAAGGTTGTTCTCTAAACCAAGCACGAGAACTATTTTCCGCCGAAATAGATTGGCGATTGCGATCGATTGCTCAAGTTATAGTTACCGTCCCCAGCGATGATATTGGCGCGGGAAAATTAATTGTTGAAGAATTAGAACAATCTTTAAAAATACCCGTGCAGCTAGTATCTTTAGAAAACCTAAAAAATTTAGAGCAGATTACTGGAACTGTTGTAACTACCAGGTATTTTATCGGTCAAGCTGAAGAAATTGCGGCGCTTAAATCTGTCCGCGTTATTCCCATTGATATTTACGACTACGAACAAGAAATTAAACTTCTCAAAAAACTAGCTAAAGATAGTTGTGTAGGCGTTGTTAGCCTCAGTTCAGGATTATTGCGATCGGCAGAAGTAATTATTCATAGTTTGCGAGGGAGCGAATTACTGATACTCACAGCCCAAGTAGGAGACGCTTACAAACTCAATGCCATAGTTAAAAGCGCTCAGGTAATTATTTGCGATCGCCCTAGTTTTGCTACCCTCAAGTTAGCAATTCAAGCCGTGAGGGAAGATATTATTCGTCCTCCTCAGTTAGTTTGTTGCGAAAATTTTGTCGGTACAAAATCCATTGATTTGCTCAAACGCGAACTTGGTTTAGGATAGCTTTTTTAAATAAATGCAGTGGCGGATGCTTTGACTAATGGGAGTTGTAAAACTATCTATCGAAGCAATTTCTCCCTTCAAAGGAGAAATTGCTTTTAACAAAGTTTCTTGCTCTACTTGTGTCCAATTTCCGCGATAAAGTACCGCTACGCCTCCAGGTTTAATTAAAGGTAAAGCGTATTCCGCACAAATAGCCGCCGAACCTACAGCGCGGACTGTAGCCAGGTTGTAAGCATTGCGGTACTGGGGCTGTTTACCCAAAGTTTCGGCTCGCGATGTTACTGTCAAGGCGTTTGAGATATTTAACTTCTCTAGCACCGTGTCGAGAAAAGCAATTTTTTTGCGCGTAGAATCAACCAATGTCACCGTAGATTCTGGCAAGGCGATCGCCATAGGCAATCCGGGAAACCCTGCACCCGTACCAATATCAATTATTTTTTGGGTTTCTAGCGTCAGCAAAGGCAAAATTCCCCGCAATGAATCCCATAAATGTTTTTCCCAAAACTCCACTGGCTGAGTAATTCGAGTTAAATTAAATTGACTATTGCCTTCAAGTACCAGTTTGTAAAGTTGTTGAAACTGGGATTGCTGTAACTCGTTTGGTTGCCAATTGAGGGTCTTGAGCCATAAATCAGTTTCGAGGAATAAGTTAGACATTTTGATTTACAGCTACAGGCGATACAGCAAGTAATTGACCGCGATCTAAGTTCCAAGTGCGATCGCTAATTGCCAGTAAATCCCCCGCATCGTGAGTTACAACCAATAGCGTCCAATCTTGCTTGAGCTTTGCAAGTAAGCTTACCAATTGCCGACGCATTGACCAATCTAAGCCTGCTGTCGGCTCATCTAACAGCAATAAAGGGGGTTGACGAATTAATTGGACTGCCAAAGCCAGACGGCGCTGCTGACCGCCGCTTAAAGCATGAGGTGAGGCATGAATCGATAAATCCTCTAACCCAACTTCTCGTAAAGCCTGCTTGACTCGTTCTGTCCCTAATTCTGGATGTCCTAAACGCAATTCTTCTAAAATTGTGCTACCGCAAAAATGGCGTTCGGGAAACTGAAATACTAAACCAGCTAACTGTTGCAACTGCTCGGCAATTAGTTCTTGAGAGCGCCAAGAAATATTACCCGACGTTGTTTCCACAAGCCCCGCCAAAATTTCGAGTAGGGTACTTTTACCCGATCCACTCGCTCCGACTATTAGCCCTAACTGTTTTGGTGCAAGTTCCAAGTTAATAGCTTTTAGAATAGCTGTAGAACTAGCTGGAGGGTGATAGGTCAAATTTTTGAGATAAAGCATTCAAATAAAAAATTGGCTATAAATCAATTGTGCTAACAAATTCTACTTCCAGACAACCTCCAAGCAAATTTATCGTTACTGTTTAGGTGTAATTTGACTATGAGCAATTATCGATTCTGGGGAGCGATTGCCCTCAGCACTACCGCACTAACCCTTAGCTTGCTAAGTAGCCCAACAGTAGCCGCCGATCCTTTTCGGACAGAGGATCGCCGTCCGATTGGCGATCGCACCGAAGCTGCTTTTAAAGCTGTATTTCAAGATGGCAACTACAAAGCCGCCCAAGACTATCTCAAACAAGCTCAAACTATGGAACCAAACGAGCCTTTAGCTTACGCCATGCAAGCATCTTTAGCTTACGGCGTAAATAAAGACTTAACTTCCTTTAATTTGTACGGCAACAAAACCTTAGAAACGGCTAAACAACTAATCAGTACCGATCCTTTGCGGGGAAACTTGTATACGGCGGTAGGTTATTTTTTTCAAGGCGCGTCGGTGTTAGCTCGTGATGGGACAGTTAAGGGCGCTCCCGAAGCATTATCTAAATTGCGCCTAGTATACGAACACTTAGACAAAGCTCAAGCGGTTTCGGCTAACGATCCTGAGATCAATTTGATGCGCGGTTATATGGATTTAATGTTAGCAGTCAACTTGCCTTTTTCCAGTCCCGCCCAGGCAATAGAGCGATTAGAAAAGTTAGCTGAACCTAAATACTTAGCCGCTCGCGGTTTAGCTATTGGCTACCGCGATTTAGAGCAGTATAGCGACGCATTGGCGGCGGTAAATCGGGCTATAGAATTGACGCCTAATAACCCAGAATTGTTTTATC
>QQTW01004935.1_pt1 | contig 10022 bp, 10 predicted proteins | sample 1904831 | NCBI WGS metagenome assembly QQTW01 (sample SAMN09435610, study PRJNA476489) | Subsurface metagenome, whole genome shotgun sequencing project.
GATCTGAACCCCGCTCGGGTGATTCGAGAGGGATACATGAATCTGCGTTGTAGATGGGGACCGTGGGGTTGTCCGGCATTTCAACGTCCCCTGGCTCCCACCCAGGACACATATCGTCTTCAAGAACTCATGGCCGCCCAATGGCCCTTGTTATTCCCCTACGACGATATCCCCGACGTGATCGCCCAGCCGTGCTGCTCCCAGTTCGCGGTGTCGAGACAACGCGTTCACGCCATCCCGAGGAACCGCTTCGTGTTTTATCGCGATTGGTTGTTGCGCACGGATCTCACGGATTATTATTCGGGACGCATCTGGGAATATCTATGGCAGTATATCTTCACCGGACAAGGCGCGGTGTGTCCTGACGAGTGGATATGTTATTGTGATGGCTTTGGATGGTGTTTCGGGGGTGAAGAGGGGTATGATGATTGGGTCAGTTTGAATTTGAAGAAGATGGATGCGGAGAAGCATTTGAAAGAGTGGGAGGAGAGAAAGATAAAGTGGGAGGGGTATGTGCAGAAGATGAAGAATGGAAGTGAAGACGAGGTTGGAGAAGGCGGGAAGGAAGAGGGAGGAGAGGGTGGTGGGAAGAAGGAAGAGAAAGATCGACCGGAAAAACCAGAGACGGGCAGAGACGTCTACTGGAGAGGTCAAATCGAGGCTCTGACTGCCGAAATCGACAATAGGAAAAGGATCGCGAGACGGAGAGGTCGGGATCCGAGAGTCAGAGCGGAGGAATTGGGAAGGGAGTGGAGGGAGGGTGATGGCTTTTGAGGAGATTCGATTTGAGGTATGTAACAGAATAGCTTTATGGGAACGGGAATGGGTGGATAGCGTTAGAATGGGAAAGAAAAGATAGATGGCTTTAGCTTGGTGTTGTAGGGGTACAAGTAGGTATAGCTAAGCTGCAGGATATTGATACCTTGGACGATGCAATGCATAGACCTCTCTGATGATAAAGATTTGCTTTCATGGTTCGAGCTGCTGCTGTACGGTACGGGGGTATCTATCTTTTCCGCATTTAGCTTAATGCTGTATTGGACTGTATATGTTCAGGAGATACTACTACTACTACTACTACTACTACTACTACTACTACTACTACTACTACTACTACTACTGTTACATACTACGACCATCTATAGCTGTATTTCTCTCCTCCAGTTGAGTTGTCTCTGGTTTTCAGTTGGTATGGTCTATTACTCAGCACGTTGATGGCAAAATAGATGGAAAAGCTCAGCAGTCACGCCAACATTAGACTCATTCCACATCGTCGTTATTAGTTTGACAAAATAGAAGCCAAGTCATCATCATCATCATCATCATCAGTGTGGTAAAGGTTGGGTAATCTTCCATCGTGCGTTTCATGAAGGATAGGCTATATCACCATCATCAAACTGATGAAGGTGTCCTTCGTCGTGCATGTGGTGAAGCCACCTTCCGTCATTGAAATGATGAAGTTGACTTCGTCGTAAGCGCGATGAAGAATGCGGGGCGAACTAGCTACTAGACTTGGTATACCCAGAAAGCAGCTCTGAATAAAGTCTCGATTTTACTACCAAATTCTCCCATTTCCTTTGTCACTTGCGTGCCCAATTCATGCTCCTTTCGCTACCTCTAGTCTCGGTACCCTTCCAATCGGCGTTGGCGCGTGGCTGTAGGGCGTAAACTGCGCAACCGCTGGGACTGGGTTTGTCGTTGCTGCTGTCGGCTGTGGCGACGGCATTCCTCGTCATAGATTTGTCGCCAAGCTGGATCGGTCCGATCGACTTGCTGTTCTTGCCTCAGGTCTCGTTGCAGTTGATCGAAATAGTCACGTTCCCAAGTTCTCGCACCCCCACAGTATAGCCCGACATGTGATAACCCTCGGATCTGTAACAGCATCCAGCTACCAGGAAGATGGTAGCCTACGCTTTCGTGGTGGCCCATGGTGACCTCCAGACTGGTCAGGTTGGGGCAGCAGCGAGAGAGCATATCCCAAGCATCGTGGGCCCACTGGTCCTCCCTAGGGATACCCCAGACGACATCGACGTTTCGGATGCATTCGCGATGTAAGGGTCGGCACGAGCGTAGGAACCCTTCCATCCTTGCCAGATTGGGGAAAGTGCAGATGAAATGCTGATGGAAAAGCCACAGGAAGTGCATCTGGCACCGACGGCTGGTATTGGCGATGGCCATGACTTGGCACCAAGAGACTCCCATGCGACGTTGTGAGCCCAGTCGGGCTCGGCGTCCTCCGAACCGAAGTTCTGGTAGGCAATATCGGTAGATCTCCTGCTGTAGCTCCGCAGGCAGACGGTCCAGGGCTGTTCGGGGCGTGGGAGATGCCGCCATGATGATTTGGCGCGCGAGGATCGATATGTTGATGCGTAACAAGAGGAAGGCCATAAACCGATGTCGTGCTGAGTTCCGGAGCTACTTTCTCCTAGAAACACTCTTGTTTCCCCTTCTTGTTCTATCTTCGTGCTACTTATCTCCTGCCTCTCTCTCTTCCACCGGCTACAATACGACGACGACAACAACAGTATGATACAAATAGAGCTCAAACATTGGCAGCCATTGCGAGCATCTTTTTGACGATACTGACACTAGGTATTTGATGTTGAGTCATTCACTATTAGGGTGGGGGGGGTGTTCACCTCATCCTTTGGCTCTGGCGACAACTCTTACGAGGGCATGGTCGATCCTTCTGATTCCCAGAGCTTACTCGTCTTCTGATGCACTTGCCATTCCACTGCGAATCTAGATACTAGGTCTAGCCCGTCAGTGTGAGTCTCACTAGTTAGAATACTCGTAGTGAAACGGATTCACAGTACCGTAACTAGTGTGGGCGGTAGCTGCCTGCCACGGGGTGGACAGAATGGAACATCTCAGCAATAGCCACTTCATCATCCTTACGACAAATGGCCTAATCTGCATCATCATCATCATCAGTGTGATGAAGGTTAGGTCATTCGTCATAAGCGTGACGAAGGTTGCTTCGCCATCAGGTTGATGACGCTTCAGTTCGTCGTAAGGATGATGACGGAAGGTGATACCTTCGTCTTAAGGGTGATGAAGCTGGGTTCTAATCATTATCGTTTCTCTCAATCATCGGAAGAGAGTGTGTGGATGGATTATTCAGTCAGGCAAGCAGGCGGGCAGGCGGGCAGGCGGGCAGGCGGAATAGAGAGTAGAGAAGAAGAGTAGTTAGTTAGGCAGTTAGTATGTGAATGAGTGGCTATTGACTCGTTAGTACCTGACTTCCGTTTGAAATATCGATATAGCAGAGAGATTCGAGTGTATAGGATAGAGGGGAAAATTGGAGGACGCAGTGAATCGTGTTGCGTGTTGCGTTGCTCTGATCCGTTTGCCCATTCTTATAAGTTACCCCTACAAATGTGAGTGATTGAGAATGACTAAGCCGCCCCTCCCGGGGCTGGGTACCCTAAGCAAACAACCACCCTCCACGTCTCATTACTAGGAATCAATAGTGAATAATGTGATTCATTACTCCTTGGATAGAAGATCGGGATATCCAACATGATACCGCCTATATCATCAAGTCCGCTTTGGTCGAGGTATAAACTGACTGGCGGGTACTCGTTGGTAGTCTTCCGTTGGCGACTGTCAATGAATGGCAGAAGTAGAGTAGGGTGGATGGACGGACTGGGGATAACAAGCTTCAAGATATCATCATTGTCATCAGCTGATGACGATGCGCACAGAAGGATGAAGTGGATGCTGAACGCAGATCACTCAATGAATGAAACGTCCCATCGGTGGGATGGTGACCACGCGGCCGACAAAATAAATTGAACAGCTTGGCCATATTCGCTTCATCACGCTTACGACGAATGACCTAATCCCCATCACACTGATGATGGTGATATAGCCTTCTTATCATTGGGCTCGTGATGAAGATTACCCAACCTTCATCACCCTTATGACGATCATCATTTGGTGATAGGCTACCTCTCCTTATTGGCGGTGACTGCTGCGCTGTTCCATTTTTTTCACCCGTGTTGTGGCCAGTATCATCCATCCATCCATGGACCGACAACGGAACTAATCCCGCGGGAATGACCGGGCGACGCTTGCTCTTCCCCTTCCCCTCATCCCGTGCCGTCGAGCTAAGCACAAAAATTCTCCGGATATCGAGATCATTCCATACTGACTTTGATATTCCAGACGGGATCCCGTTACGGATCCCGATGCAAAGGCCGTTTGACGCTAATGAAACTCCCCCCTCCCAGGGAATGACACACATCCCTGGCCTAAAGGAATGAATGAATGCTCGAGTCATTCTTCGGCGTCCATATTCAAGGTGTGCGGTGAACAGCTCGATCGAAGTCCTGTAATCCTCCACGGTATCCGGACTACTTTCCCCATCGAATCCTCTCCGGATTGGACATACCCGGGTAGATCGTAAGTAGGATACTTGAGAGCCTATACAAGCTGGGTGGATGCCAGCGAGCCATGTTGCTATGGGCCTCTCCTGATCGTGGCCGTTGTGGACGTCGTCCTTCAAACCTAGGATGGGATTTGATGTGGACCCGATCCCGGACACCTGGTTCTGTCGAAACAAAGTGACACTCTATCCTGCCTAGTCTTGGACCCTCCCGCTATGACCACGTCGAATCCTCGCCGCGTCCACATCTCCATATCTCCGTGGGCTCTGATTGATTGATTTGGCGCGGTGTCAATGTCTGCCGACGCCCCCCACACATCCGCAGCTCGACAAGCGTGGTCCATGCCGGGTTGAAGCGCGGGCGCAGGGAGACAAGCACACCAGAAGGAAGTTCCTGCCGCGCCTCTCCCACATCCGCCATGCATCCGCTGCATGATTGACGTTGACAGCTAGAACGTGCCTGGTGCTTGTATCGCCTCGTGCTCTCGTCAGTAGCGTAACTGTAAATTTTCTCGGGGGGGGGCAAACCTCCTCCTGTTTGCTTGGCTTTCGACCAATCGCCCCAAACTTCTGGGTCAGGCAAGCACCCGACGGATGTCGGGAGGGTCTCCCGAGATGGAGAAGCCACCACTAAAGCAGTGACTGATACTCACCCCCGATTCCATTGTAGTATTGTGATGATCGCACCGTTGAACCTTCTGGATCGTCAGAGGTATGCCGACCAGGTTGCCACCTCTGTTGTCTCCGTGCATCGTCACAATGGAGGAGCGGGTCGACGATGCTCCCCAATCTTACCTCGTCATGTTGCTCTTGCGGGGTCTCCTTCTGCAGCGACGAGGGGGACGACACGGCCCTGAGCGCGGTATGATCGGTGACGCGATCATATTCACTGATGATTCGTCATCGAGAAAGGGGGTGTCTTCCGAGATAGGGACTCTTTTCACTCTCAAGTTCCAGAGATGTTGTGCCGTTGGTCATATGCTCCCCCGCCGCCGCCGCCCTGCAAGGAGAGCTTGTGCAAGCAGTGCTCGTGCTCTTCCTCTCCCTCTAAATCGCCCCGTCACCCGAGCTTCATCGATAGGCTCAGTTCGATCCAACGCACAGTTCAAGGTGGCGACGAGCCAGATCTCCCACTAGTGTTTGTCCAGCTCAGATGATCCAAAGGACGAATCGGTTGTCGACCCGCTGGACGAACCGCTGTTCTTGAGCCCGAGTGGTCGAGGCATATCAGACGAGCCCTACTCCAGGCAGTATCGTGGCGTGTCCGATCCTGGTAAGCGGTCCAGAGCAGGCCAGATCTGCCCGAGACGGGAGCATCGTCGTCAGGATCAACTGACGCGTCATTCGTCAGGCTTCTGCGGGGAAAGTTGTTCAGCCAGAGATGGGAGATACATAGGCAGCCCCGACCAACACTTACGGCTTCTTCAAGAAACAACCCCATATCTTCTCTGGAATCAAAAACAGTTCTTCCTCTTGGAAAGCTGCAGAGAGCCACCAACCCTGATCACCATCATTGACGGCGGGCTGCACTCATACCTTTGGACTGCCCTGCAGCGCTGAGCACCACTCAGCACCGCTCCGCTCAGAGGTTCACCGCAACACCAGTAACCGTTCTTGGGTGGTGACAGCTGCAGGCTGCCTTGAGTACCAGAGAACGTGCATTTCTTCAGGCAGGGCATCCGCTCTGCCTTTCACCACCACCACCACCACCACCACCACCAGAAGTCTCCAGCGAGAAGGCGGTGAGCCCACCGCCACCTCCGGTGGTTGTCGGAAACGGGTGTACATATGTCAACAAAGGTCAAGCCGTCAATGGGATGCGCCAGCAATAATTAATCAAACGAAACAATGACTGAAGAAATGAATTCAAAGAACTCGCAGCAGGACAGTTCTCTCCGAGCCAAGGGCGGGACTTGGGACCGACGTTGGGATCCATCGAACTATGAGAACGGTCGTATTGTGCGCCAGAGATGGCCAGGGTTGGCATCGGGGGAGAATGTGCCCGTGCGGAAGGCAGGAGTGAGTCGATGAGAGATGAACACGACCAGGCGGGAATGCTGATGACGGTGATCCAGATCCCGACGAATGAACTTCCCGGGGGCCCTGGGTATGATGATGAAAGCCTTCCGGCTTCCTGTGAACCAGTATGGACACCAAGACTCTTCGACGATATCGGCCAGTATGCCAATCTGCAGCCGATCACGGTGTCTCCAGAACCGATCATCGACGGTCTCTACCAACTCTCGGGGTGGCCGGACGACGCCATCTTTGCGGTTCCACCAGGGTCCGAGGATGGTATGGCGCCACAAGGTCCGTCAATATCATCAATCGAGCAACAAGAGTTGTGTCTGCTACTTAGAGGTGACCCGAACATCCCACTCCTGGAACTGGAGGCCTCCTGTAGTCCCGAATCCGGAGGCTTGGAGTACGGTGCCGGCCAACGATTCTTCTCCGACATGAGCCCCTGTACTGCGTACAGCAACAGTCCAGTATCATTCATACCAGCAGGCAGGGTGAGCACGGGTGATGGACAAGCTGCTCATGGAGCTAAGCATGGCAACTGGGGAGACAGCTGGTGGGACACGGATGCCATCCGGGACGAGGGAGCAGGACAGCGAGGCCGCAACAGTGGGGCATTCCTGGCACCAGATTCCGTCTGGATGGATGATGTGTTCCACCAGAGCCCTGAGGCATCATATTCCGGAGCCGACTTCCTGGCCCCGACATATTCTCAACCTCCAGGGGCATTCAGTCCAGTTCCAGGAAACAAGAGTGCAGAGAGCACCACTTGGGAGAATTCCAGCTACCAGCAGTCGTACTTGCATTGTCAGGGGCCCGAACTACCCATCGCCAATCAAGGGTCTCCATTCATGGCCGGAAGATGGTCGTCCCTGGAAGATCTGAGTACGAGTCAAGCCATGATGCCTATGGTCTCTGCGAACCTCAGGCGACTTGAGCAAGAGCGCAGTAAGAGACTTGACGACAGACCACCAACCAGCCTCGCGTCAGGCCCACAGAGACCAACTCTTCAACGACATCCCCCGACCAAGGCGAGTGTGCAGTATCTTCCACCCAGCGAGCGTGCTCTCGCCCCACGAATGTGGCCACCTGGAGACGGATACCCAGGCATGCCTCTGCACCATCCGCCTCATCCTCATCCACGAGTCGGGCAACGGCAGGATGAGAAGAACATGTTCCTAGTGCGGTCCAAATTGGCAGGGATGTCCTACAAAGAAATCCGGGACCGGGGCAACTTCAAAGAGGCTGAATCGACCTTGCGGGGACGATTCCGAACACTGACCAAAGACAAGGAGAGGAGAGTGCGGAAGCCGGAGTGGGAAGAGCGAGATGTGCGTTCTTGATGTCCGCTTCCATTGGCAGTCTTGGAGTTCATGCGGGCTGATAACGTTCCTCTGCGCAGATTCGACTTCTTCGGGAGGCTGTGGCCTATGTCAAGCGAGAAGTCCGATCGGCGTCAACAGCAACAGGGCCATCGCTGCGCAGTTCGACCAGACCGACCAGCGGGGGTTCGAAGGTGCCTTGGAAGCTGGTGGCCGAGTATATCGCGAACAACGGCGGGTCGTACCACTTTGGGAATGCCACTTGTCGGAAGAAGTGGGATGAGATCAAGGCGGAGGAGAGGTGACTTGTTGTTGTTGAAGATGTCTCTGTGCATTCTAATGCTCTCTGTAGCATGTTATTGGACGTTGTCTTGTTTTGTATTGCTAGCCTAGCCATTGAGTTAATTCGATACCAAGTGGAGATGAAATTCAGAGACACTCCCACGTGGGGGACATAACTAACGGAAGAGGTCAGCAGTAACCGCGTCCATATAAGGTCCGCAATCATCATCATCATCATCATCAGTGCGATGAAGGCTGGGTACTCTTCATCATGAGTCCGACGAAAGGCAGGCTGCATCGACATCGCGAGTGTGATGAAGGTTAGGCCATTCGTTGTGAGCGGGACGAAGATTCCTTTGCCGTAAGGATGATGATATTATCTTCATAAGGGTGAATGAAGGTTAAGACATTCATCGAAAGCATGACGAAGATTTCTTCGCCATAGGGATGATGAAGCGGTTACTGCTGAGATATTCCGTTTATTTTGTCACCTGTGTGACTCGCTGCCGGTCGTTGGGATGAACTCGAGCCTGCGTGGTTGGTCTGTCTTTGCGCCGTAGCCTGCACACATAGTGGGTCTCGTCTACCATATTTTGCATGGCTGGTCTAGTCGATTACCGTAGTCTGCCAATGACGTTAGAGCTCCCGTTTCCAGCAATTCCTCCTGAACCACGCCCACCATGCGCCTCGATCTGCGAGAGCCATTGACGGCCCTCGTCAAGGCGAAATTCACTGCAGCGAAAAACAGCGGAGCTCTGATCTTCTCGGCGACCGAGCTGGCCATCATTCGCGCCGCTGGGGTGTCAGTTCGTGGGCGACACCTATTTACATTCCATACCAATCAGACAAACTGACGGATGATTAAATGAGTGACAGTACCAGTTACGATACTGCCCGGCGCTGTCGAAGAAGCCAGCATGGGAACAGTCATCGGCTGCTGGAGCGAGCGCCCCACCCAAGATCGACCCATTCCATAATCCGCCTGCGGAGCTCTTGATTGCCGAGATCCCCACTACTCGACCGAGCCATCTCCTGGTGCTGAATAAGTATCCTGTCATTCCGAACCACTTCATTCTCGCAACGAAAGAATATCGAGAGCAGACGAAGTTGCTGGAACAGGACGATCTGGCCGCAACCATGTTGTGTTTACGGGAATGGGAGAAGGAGTCGGAAGATAAAGAGAAGAGGTTGTTTGCGTTCTTCAATTCGGGAAGACATAGCGGAGCGAGTCAACCTCATCGACATATTCAGTTCTTGCCCGTAGCAGATATGAGCTGGGGAGGGGCTGAAGGCTGGAGACTGCCATTGGAGGGTAACTCTGCCTTTATTTGTATACACGAAGACTGCAAGTGGAGTTAGATTGATGAAGTTGTAGGCGACAATACTCGACCATCGATTGGATTTCCATTCGTGCATTTGACGGCACCCTTGGCGCCTAGTACTGCTCCGGGAGATGTCCATGCAGTTTATATGGAATTGTACAAGCGTGTGGTCTCAGCCGTCGAGGCCTACAATGCGCGCCACCCGAATAATATCGTGGAGGTGGACCGCAGAGGAAACGATTGGGCGGAGATTAGCTATAACCTAGCAATGACCACATCGATGATGGTGCTGTGTCCGAGGAGGATCGAGGATGCGTTCATCGAAGTTGATGATGAACAGAAGGGAACAGAGTCGAGATTAGGTCCCGTAAGTCTGAATGGGACGATTCTCGGAGGGACGTTGATGGTCAAAACGGAGGACGAGTGGGATGCTCTACGTGGACAGGCAGCCAAGTTGCAAAGGATGTTGGAGACGGTTGGGTTTCCGGTGGATGAGGAGGGAATCCATCCTCATGAGTCTAGGTTGTGAGATGCATTGTGTCGGTATTGCGAGTGACTCAAGCACAAGGAGTTATCAGCTGCAGTCTTTATCTTCATAATCAACATGATTCCCATAGTAGTGCGAAATGGATCGAACATAGCAGGTCATAGAACCCATGTTGCCCTGACATTTGTTCAGAATTTGTC
>QQTW01004936.1_pt1 | contig 10021 bp, 3 predicted proteins | sample 1904831 | NCBI WGS metagenome assembly QQTW01 (sample SAMN09435610, study PRJNA476489) | Subsurface metagenome, whole genome shotgun sequencing project.
CCAATGCTGGTGGCGTAGTTTGGCAGTGAGAACAGCAGGACGATGTAGCCGAGCATACTGAAAAAGCCCATCCTACTCCTAATCGTTGTATCATTGCGTTGGCAGCCAAACTATACATCATTCCTCCAAGACCGCTACCACCCGTTGCAATTCCATTGGCGACGCTTCTTCTCTTCGTAAACCATTGCGGTACAACACCGACAGATCCAACGAACAGAAACCCCAGACCCCAACCGAAGCATAATCCTTGACTTAGGAAGAGTTGCCAGATTCGAGTGACAAATGATGCGCCAATTAGAGCGAGGGTCTGCAGGAACACTCCAAGCAGTAGAGTGGTCCGGGTACCATAGACCCGGGTAGTGTAGGTGGCAAGAGGAGACACCAAGAGGGCTTGAGAGATGGAGAGGCCCCCAACGAAAGCAAAGTCCAGATAAGTTGCGCCAGGATACACAGTCGATGCAATGTAGTGAGCCAGGAACACGCCATATGCCTGTATCAGCGTCTCTCAGCACGGTCCTCTGCTGACATGGGCTTTTCAGAAGACTCACACTATTGATTCCCCAAGTGTGAGCATTGATCCAGAAACAGCATGCTACACAGACCCAGCCATAACCTCCATCCGGTGGCTGATCTATCGGCTTTGACGTCGATGTGGGTTGTTCTGCATCCGGACCAGCTATCGTCTTCTCGGAGTCGTTGCTGGACTTCATATGTTGGGCTTTATTGGGGACCTTCAATCTGTTAGGCGAAGCCGGTCTGCCATTGATTGTCATTCTCCTTCACACTGTAGTTTGCACGAATGACCTGACGCTTGTGGAAAAGTCAATGGAAAGAAGAATGAATATCAAGAATGTATATACATGAGAGCACCAAGAGATCTGAAATAACGTCCCACATCGGCCTGAATTTCATGCCGGGGTTTGTAATCCATGACCGTAGGCTTCCGCCATTTTGGTGGGGATGCCGACTCCCGGAGGAGGATCGTCCGAAGGGGGTGTCCGCTCAACCCTCAACTCAACTAAGAAGGTCTTCGGCTCATCCCAAGATTTGCTATCACAGTAAATACCCTCACCATCTGGAGTGCTCCATATACTGTCGCGATGATGATTTGAGGAGCATAGGAGTAACGCTCGCAACACTTGATGTGCCCTTCCAAGAAGAAGTTCGGGGCATTTCTTCTGGGGAAAGCAATGACGTTTTGATTGGGTCTAGCTTTGGTTGTTGTTGTTGCCGTTAGTTACCGGGTATTTTGGCAGGGATGCTCTCACAGTTATTCCGATGCCAGCGCATCAACACAAGATGCTTCTCTCAGACGCATCAATAAATAATATTAATGTCACTTCATCCTCCACTCTCGTTTCTACGGTCATGATTCGCTTGGTCTCATGCAAGCCCCTATCACTGCTCTCATTTGCTATCATTATTTACCCCTGATCTGATCTCTCTAGCCGACGAATTGCTCTCCCCGCTGTTCACGATGCTACACCGGGTGAAGAGCAGAGATGTCTCCAAAACCCATGCCGGTTCTGATCCATCTGTTACTAGCGCAGAACAGACTGGTCAGTCCGTTCCTCCTGTTGATGTCTCTCACCGCTCTTCTTTGAAGTTCTTCGCTTCATCAACCACGACAAACCGTTCGAAGGGTGTGTCCAATCCATACCGAGATTGGAAGGCGGAATATCTGAACGATCTCCGGTCAAATCGCCCTGTGAGACCAAGTGGGTCGCGGCCGATTCCAGGTCGATACTCTACGGATTCCACGGCGGTAGACCTGGAGCCTCCAGTCCGAACAGCTTCGGCCCTGGCAAGGCCTATCCACCCATCCAACGGCACTGACCTAAGTGATATAAATTCTCCTCCTCGAAGTTCGAGTGCAATGTCTCACAGACGTGTACAGTCGACACTATCCAACACCCCCAATGTTGCCATTGGAGGCCGTCCACTTGTCCAACAACCACACTCTCGAGGCTCTGGGAGGGACTTTTCAGCTTCCACCACGGCATCATCAAATTCTACAATTGGCAATTACCGGGAGAGCGGTCATCGTTGGATGGAGAAACAAGAAGCTCATTCATTGCGCGAAGCTCTGGAGGATATGGACCTGAAGGAGCAGCAACGCTTGCACTCGGCTGCCCAAGACGAAGCTTCCGATCTCGTCTGGAAGCATCGGAATCCTGAAATGCCGTACAGGAATCCAGACGCACCGGATAAATACCGCCAGCATCTTCTAAAGGGAGCCCATGGAAGAAGTCAGAGTGGAGGCCCACATCCCAGCATGAACTTTTCAAGCCCTTTGAACACGCAGGCACACCGATCCAGTTCTGGTGACTCTTACTCAGAGACGACTCATAGTAGAGTCAGCTCTCAAAGTAGTCGAGTGGCCACTGGTGCTATACCCAAGCAGACAGAGCAAAAGACCGACCACGCTCAGCAGCCGGTTGGAAAGGGGCACGCGCTATGGGATTCGCCACAGAAGAAAGCCTACATGAACCTAAAGTTCTCTCTTCCCAGCTCGCTCGCATCACACCGCCGCCGAAGTAGTGGACAGAGGTCGAGGGAAGTGAGTGGGGAAGACGGCAAGGGGCTCTTTAGAAATCCAAAGGACCAGATATATGAGGAACCAGAAGAGTTGGACCAGGATTCAAAACGCGGTTCACACGCCATCATTGCCAGATCAGCTCCACTTCATTCCAAGTCCCGTAACTCTTCAGCCAAAGTCCATTTTGCTCGAGACTCTACAGAGTTCTCGAAGGCCGCAACAGGGATAGAAACAATGAAACTCTCGAGTTGTGATATTCATAGGAACCCGCCTACAAAATCACGAGATCCTTCCTATGTTTCTAACCCAATGCCCCCTACGCCACCTGACTCAGGAAGTGCAAGTGAGAACGATCTCAACGGAGCAGCCGACAGGCCGACGATGATCAATGGCATTGAGGTACGAAGCGATGAGATTCGAGCAGCTACAAGTATGAGACTGAAGGATCGAAGCGCCAAGTTGCCCACGCCGACAGTAGTGAGCGATCGCCCTGGAAGACCGATTGTCAGTTTTGATCGTGACTGGAAGCCAAAAGACATCGTTGCCAAGCAAGAAGCAGTGCAGGGGACTCGTCGAGTCAGTCGTGACAGTCTCAATAAGGCTCTACCTACGCTGCCTGACAAAGCTCGGACGCTGGAGTCCACAGCTTCAGCACCTGTGGTCCCCACCATTAATCTACCCGAGCCGCCTGAAATTCAAGTCACCACCGCCTCCACTCCACTTATCCCAACTATCAACGTTCCTGATTCGGCATCGATTGCCCAACCATCGGTGCCAAGCATCTCTGCACCAGACACTCGCTCGTCTCCCAGACCTCTCCCCGTCCCACAAGTCAAAGGATCCAAAGGCCGCCCTCTTCCCCACCACTCTTCAACTGCACCAGTGAAAGGGTCAAAGTCTGCTTGGTCCCCGCTCTTTGCTCGGCGTCCCACCGCTCAGTGCGCTCAATGCGCTCTTCCGATCGCCGGCCGAATCGTCAGTGCAGCCAATCAGCGCTTCCACCCGGAGTGCTTCGTTTGCTACCATTGTAACGAGGCCCTCGAGTGTGTGGCATTCTACCCCGAGCCAGATGGAAAGCGCGAAGAACGTGTGGCGCGGATAAGGGCAAGAGCAAATGGTGAGTCTCTCGAAGAATCGGAGGGTATGGGCGAATTGGAAGACGGCGACGAGGGGCTGAGGTTCTACTGTCACCTTGACTTTCACGAATTCTTCAGCCCGCGTTGCCGGAGTTGCAAGACGCCTATTGAAGGAGAGGTTGTTGTTGCTTGCGGCGGCGAATGGCACATCGGACATTTCTTCTGCGCCGAGTGTGGAGATGTGAGTTGCCAGCCGTAAATGTACGATGACTCCGTGGCTTGAAGCTGACGCGGACGTATTGTAGCCCTTTGATTCCACCACCCCATTCGTGGAGAAGGATGGGTATGCGTGGTGCATCAATTGCCACACGAACCGCTACTCCACCAAGTGCAAGAAGTGCAGACGGCCCGTCACCGACACGGTCGTCAAGGCTCTGGGAGCGGAGTGGCATGTCGACTGTTTTTGCTGCGTCGTGAGTACCTTGCTTCTGCCACCCTGACCATGGGTGTTCATTGACATCGATGGGCTTCTAGGAATGCGATGCTCACTTCAAAGATGGCCGGTATTTCCTTCGTGGCAATAGCCAGGACCCTGTGTGTGTACAGTGCGAGGAGAAGAGATTGAAGGCTTAATCAAAGCATCTGCTGTTATGGGTGCATCAAAACTCGCTATCGCTCAAAGGTAGGCTAGACTGCAAATGATCGTATCTCCTTGGTCTCCATATTCAGGAAAAAAACAGTGGCAGCTGGACAATAGCGTTTTCATTTGGTCATCAAGTCGTCATGTCTTTTTTCCAAAGCATCTATTTGGAGTGACATACTAGGTTGGGTGCGCGTGGAAGAGTGTACTGCATTGGTCGATTGGGGATAAGAATTCTATGGCGCCAGTACCTAAGTAATCAATCAGCTTGCTGCAAGAAGAGCTTCATATGACCGTGATCTAAACATATGTTACTTCTACCTTCTCCAAGCTCTATACTACAGATGGCCGGCGAGATGCATGAGATGAGGGCGGTTCTTTGTTGCAGCAAGCACGGTTGCCAGGTGTCCTAGAGTATCCATGCCGCCTCGTTCGTTCAAGGCAACCTTCCACGCGACTCCTCCATGGTATATCTCAGTGGCTTGCTGATCTGTCACCTTTGCCCTTCGCGTTACTTGAATCAGACTCATGTCCACGTTGATATCGATACTATGCGGACCATTCAATCGGTGGGAATCAATTTGACCTACCCTACACGTGTTCGGAGAACAACCTGTGCATATATTGTCCAAGTGGTTCAGTGGTAATACACGGACTAAGAAACGTCACATCATGAGCTGGCACGAGAGTCGGGCAAACATTTCACTTTGGTCATTGACTAGCAAAGAAGCTATCGCAGTACATCAGAGCCACGAGTCGATCCCCCGAGAGGAGGAGACGTCAGAACCGGCCATAGTAGGGAAGGTAAGGCTTTCGTCGCCATCGTCAAACACAACAAAAACACGTCAATGAAAGATTCGAACGGAAAATTGCAAGATGGCATCAAACGACTTTTGTGATCCTCTCACATGTTCACGGTAGAAGCGTCATTGTCACGCCCCTCCGGCGGACTGCTGCTTCCCACCTCAGGTCGAATGCGAGCCATACAGGCTCCAAACCCGACCCCATCCACCATGCTTACGAGCGCAGCAAGCCTGTTGCTGCTATCGTCGACTGCCACCCTGCAAGTCAATCAGACTCATACACCGTTCCCAGCTCCAGCAAGTGCAATGTTTTTCCAGTGCTCCACCTCATTTTGCAGGTCCTCCACCTGCTTCTCCAGCTCCTCCACCCTCTCCGCTTTCTTCTGGCGAGACTTTCTTGCCGCTGCGGTGTTCCGGGCACGCTTCATCTCGACCGTGTCGTTGGGATCCTTGACGGTGATTGGCGGCAGCGGCTTGTCCCTCTTCCTGGCGTTCACACCAGACACCGAAGAGTGCCGCGGAGTGCCTCGAGACGCATGCGGGGACTGGCCGGGAGATGAACGCTGCCGTGCCATACCATCAGTGCCAACGGTGACGATGAAAGGCGATGTCTTGGTGAGGTCCTCCATGAGATCTGGAGGCGACTCGTCGCTCTCGCCACTGGCGCCTGGAAATAGTGAGGGCCACGCGTCAGGACCGGGACCAACGTCCACATCCGAGTAAAAGAGTGGCGATGTCTCAAAACTCTCGGCGACGTCAGGCGAATCCCATATCGAAGGTGAAGTGTAATTCGTGAAGGTTGTCGACGGAGGCGCAGAGGTCGGACCGACCACCAAGTCTTTTGGCGAAACCGTCTCACGCTTGCAAGACGGCTGCACCGAAGCCGGGTCGTTGATGGTGGTAAAGTGCGGAGATGAAAACAAAGGAGTGTCAAAGAGCGAAGTGTCCTGGGCGACATCCTCGCCGAAATCGGCGGGGAGGTCGAACATCTCTTCCAGATCTGCCAGAGGACCTGTGTCAGCTTGTGGTCCGAGTGCGAGACGCAGCTTGCGAAGGATTTTACCTGAATGCATTGCTGACACGGACACGTTCATTGGTGCTTGCTGAAAGTTCCGCTGTCGAGGTAGATTTCCTGTGCTGTTACTCGAGAAGAGGGGAACCGGGGGGCGATTGCTGATTTGCTTTTGCTGTGGAAGGGCAGAAGACGAAGACGGGGCCGAAGACGCGTAGAACGGATGCTTCTGGGCCGAAGGACTGAACCGATTGAAAGACGAAGACGATGTGTTGTGCCGGTTACCTTGGGTGATGATCCTCGTTACTCTCGGGTCCTGCACGGATGCTACAGAAGGAGATTGATGAGTCGAGTTTCGTCGAGATTGTCCTTCAGAGGCGTGTCTGAAGGCGGTACTAGGGGCTGTACGGGACGTCGCCGGCGGCAGCTCGTTCGAGTGACGAGCTGGACGCGAGGACGTCGGATGTGGGAAGAGCACAAAGTCTGCCGAAGGCGGTTGAGCGAAGTCCGGTGTTGATGCTGGCGTAAGCCTCTGGGATGGGGTTGGGGAATGCCATGTCTGTGGATTATCCGTGATGAACGACTGAAAGTCGAGTGGGGAAATGGTTGCTGAGGAGCGAAAACCTGGGCTGCTTGAAGCGAGCTTATACTTCAGAGGAGACTCTGAAGGAAGTGGTGGGGGATGGTTGGTTTGAGTGGAGTTGGTAATTTGAAGTTGTTGGGGATCTATTGTGTCTGAATTATTCGACAGAACAGGGCTGTGGGAAGAAGGTGAATACTAGAAGATTGCATCCATGACAAAATGGATGTCATCTACTAGTTGGAAGTGTGAAGGTGTCGGACGAAGAGAAGAAGAGAAGAGAGGAGAAGAGACAAGAGTCCTGAGGCGGAAATGTGAGAGTACTTATGTGTTGCTGGGTACGGTAGTTCGATATGTGGGGTTGGGGGGAGTACGAGACGAAAGGGAAACGGGAAGGTATGGTGCGTATGGTGGGCTTAGCGAATGACTCACAAACCAAGCGCAGTAGTAAGGTAAGGTAAGGTAAGTTACCTAAGGTAACGTTAAATCTGCACTGCAATTTCAAGGATGATTGTACCTTAGCTACCTTATGATTGGATTGACAGGGGCTTAAAATAATTCACGCCCTTCGCACGGAGAGAGCGCCGGTTACCTTTACCCTAAGGGATTGTATTGGCTGCTTATTCATAAACTGCCTCAGGTAAAAAACGTACGAAGCGGATGAACCGACGAGCTAACCGGACTTGGAACATGTCTTCAAGGCAGCAGCAGTAGTGACTAAATTTACGTACTTCAAGTTCTGCCGTGTTCTCGATTCTTATCTCATGGTGCCAGACTGTCTATTTCCAATATCTCCAATATTTCCAATATCGTAGAGAGTAAGTTACTCCAGCAGCGAAAATGAATTACCTACCACATATTCTAACTACGAGTAACTTACCAGGAAGCTCCTCCGTCAACGGCCGAGTAAGGTAAGTTAACGTACTGCGGCACAAGCTGAACTTTTTCAAAACCCGAAATGCCCAATCGTTGGCTTATGAGTCACCCTCTCCGTTACATCTGACAATTAATTCGCCGTGGGGGGTAGACACTAAAATCTGACTTGCATGAAATCATCTTCGTATACTACCTAAGGTCCCTACCTAACCTTACCTGGTTCAAGATCGATGATTACTAACTTACCTACCTTACCCTAATGTTAAGATGTACTAATAATTGACCGAACACAGTTACAAACACGTAACTTAACCCTGGGCATCATACTTGTAACGTAAAATTACTGGTAAGGGAATTCCTGACTAACTAACGTTAGTATGTTCCAGGTTGGTGGAAAGGTCTCTTTTCAGGTAAGGTAAGCTTTTGCCCTACAACTTTATAGCCCCACGTCTCATCATCCATTTCACTACTACACACATCTGTAGTCTTCTACCAGAATCAGAACCTCGGCAGGTCAAAGCAGTTGACTTAGGGGGGATGACTTTACAAACATGCCTTCAGACATACAATTACTTCAAATCCAACACAGCATTGATCGATGACGTGCAACGATCCCGCTTGTCTCTTCCCTTTCCGGGGGAGTCGGATGGTGAAGGTATCCGTGAGCAAGGTTCCAAGTCAGTTAGTCATGTTCCTGTTTCGGAACCGATGTCGTGTGAAAGATGTGAAAAGTTTGAAGAGGTCCATGGTGGATGCCACAGACCCATGATATCTACAACAAGCCTGGAAAGCGCTATGTACATACAAGTACAGGTAAACCATGGAGGCGGTGAACGCCTGCCCATGCCCCCCCCCACCCCTTTGGAAGAATTCATCTCCTGGCAAACCGATCCGACCGCCACATGTACAATCACCACGGCCGACCGTCGTCGAACAGGACTCGGACAAGCTCGTCGAAGAGCGTAAAGGCCAAATGGGCAGTCAGTCGTGGGTTATTCAAAGTCGCAAAGATCCGGCGGCTGGCAGCTTGCGCGTTACTTCTGCCAACCACGTTCGACGCCAGATCCGGGATCAGCGTGGCCAGCATGATGCTGCCTTCCTTGCGACTTTGGCTCTTCTCCGCATCGGTGCGGATTTTGCTCTCTCGTCGTGGCCCACCCAGTGGCCACATGATGTCGGTGATCAGGTGGATGTAACGGAGAATGGATTCTTCCCGCACCAGGATCTTGACGTATTCGCGCACCTTGCGTTCGACGGTGCCGCCGAGGAGCTGATGCAAGACGACCACGACCGCCCGACCACGCAGCCAGTTGTTACCTCGGTTGAGTTCGAATACTTCCAGGAACATGTCACAGATCGGTTTGACAAAGGGTTCTAGCTCGCGACTCTCGAAAGCGTTGAGCTCAGCTTCGACCTCGGCGGCGCTGACCGGGTCGTCTGCCTCGGTGGGCGGCATCATGCTGAGCTGGCCGGTAGCGGCGGATATCAGGTTTTGCCCGGCCGTCGAGAGTTGATCAAGGACCGAGATGTTGCCAATGAACTCGTCCATCCCATCCGTGACCGAGTTGTAGATTCGTGTGACGATGTCTCTTCGATCAACATCGCGCTTGGTGTCGTTGGCTGAAATGATCGTCTGCGACAGGAATGCGCGTAGATCGCGACTGCGGCAGACTGCTGGCATCCGTAACAGCTCTCTGAGATACTTTTCCAGTAATAATCGCCGTTTCTGCAAAAAGTCTCTCTGCAGTTTCAAGACGAGACGCCGCCGAGGAAAGTCAAGTTGTCGGACGGCAGGATACTCCAGGCGTAGCCGTTGGTGCAGTTCGTGGAACTCGCTGTACCTCCGAGCGACTGCCCACGAAGCGGCAGCCATCTGTTCTCCAGCTTTACGCTGCACTTCGATGACATAGAGAGCAAACTCCTGTCCGTCGTCGTCTTTCCCTACCATCACTGATTTGATCTCGACCGTAGCTCGACCATACAGACTGTTGTCGCTTTCCTGAACCAGGTACTGCTGCCTTTGTAACTCCTTCCGGCGTATCTCCCGTCGCAGACTCGACTTGGATTTGCCCAGAATCCTAAGTTCAGTGGTATTGTTCGTGAGTTCGGCTTTACGAGTCAGTGTGTCCACGATCGATTCTTGAACCGCTAGTCGGTCTATGTCTGAGCTCAGCAAGGCGATAGCTTCTGCTAAGCCAAGGTCTCCAGGTGCAGCCTGAATGACCTCGTCTGCCGGATCCTGCTCATCGATTGCGTCATCTGAATCTGTACGTTCGTCCTCAAGTAACTTTTCTTCCTCCTCAAAGAGGTCATCATCCGAGAATACACCAATGCGAGAGGAAGTGTGGACTAAACCTAATGATGCTAGATTTGGCTTTTCTTTCACTTTTCCATCGGGTGGCGACCTGCCACGGGGCGATTCTCTCGAAGTCCTTGAAGAGCCCAGACCTCGCAATTTACTGCCGTGTGTGTGTGTATGTGTATGTGTGCTGCAT
>QQTW01004937.1_pt1 | contig 10020 bp, 11 predicted proteins | sample 1904831 | NCBI WGS metagenome assembly QQTW01 (sample SAMN09435610, study PRJNA476489) | Subsurface metagenome, whole genome shotgun sequencing project.
AGACGCTGCTCCGGGCAAAGAAGCATGAATTCTACCAGATCTGTACCCTGGTGACAGCGTGATACCATGACACATCGCGCTGATGCCTCGTCCGCCCTAGACAACCGAGGGTACACTGGCCCCCTGATTCGCGGGGCGAACCCCATAACCTTGATCGAGACGGCTGTCCGCGACCGCATTACCGAGTCTCTCTACTGGAAAGAACAATGTTTCGGCCTCAATGCAGCTACATTGCTCGATCGTGCCATCGACATCTGCTACATTGGCGGCACCTATGGCGTTGGCATGCGCCCGACTCCATTTCTCTGTCTCGCTTTCAAGCTACTTACACTCACACCTGAAAAAGAGATCGTGCTGGAGTACTTGAATATGGGTGGTGAAGAATGGAAATACTTGCGCGCTCTTGCTGCCTTTTATGTGCGCCTCACTTTTGAACCAGCGGACATATACACGACGCTTGAACCCTTCTTGACCGATGGCCGCAAGTTAAGGCGAAGACGCAAAGAGCAATATGTACTGGTGCATATGGATGAATTTATTGACGAGCTTTTGACGAAGGATAGGAGCTGCGCTACGAGCTTATGGAAGTTAGCCGGAAGGCAGCAGTTGGAGGATCTGGATATGCTGGAGGAAAGGGTGAGTCCGCTTCAAGCGGAGCTGGATGAGCTGGATGAAATGGAGCAAGATGAAGACGGGGACCCGGGCAATGGCAGTGAAAACGGAGCTAGTCCTCTGCGAAGGAGTTCGAGTAGCGAAGGTTGAAGACATCTACTACAGCTCCAATGTTATTCTCCAACGAGCTCCGACTACCAGCATGAGGCCCACTGCTCGATGCGAACCATTTCTTATCGACCAATAGCCCAAGAAGTTGAGTGGGCCCGACCAAGCAATAAAAGGCTCAGGCGCGGTTGCAATGATACCGCAAATGGGTTGCGAGCCCGACTGTGCTGCATCCTGTACCAAAGCCTCAGTAACTTTGGCATCAGCAAGGAAGTCTATCTAGTGATACACACCAACATAAGTCAGGGACAACACTAGCTCGATGGCTATGAAAACCAGAGAGCTCTTTTATGCTCTTCCTCGAGGTACACTCACGATGGTTCTGGAGCTATCTTATGCTAACGAGCCTGACTCCTACAACAAACTTCATGGATCCCCTCGCCGTTCCCGGTGTTGCGACAACCGGGGCAGTATACTCAGGTTTAGCGAATGCTACTCAAGGCCATGATGGAAGCTCAAACTCAACGAAAGCGAAAAAGCTAATGATGCGACTTTTGCAATGCGAGTACAATCAGAATACAATGGAGTGAACTTTTGAGAAAATTTGCTAGAAAAGGGTTTTACTATATCGGGAGGGAGCTATCAACGTTTTCTGTGACCAAAGACCATATCGATCAGAGTCTGCTCTCGATCAACAATCACATATTCTTCGCCAGATGCTGGGCCTATCGAACCCGGACCCACTGGTGGAGTATGCTTGCTATCTTCCTTGACCTGTTGGGCTTCTTTGTTCACGGCCTCTTTGCTTCCGCTCGCTACCACATTCTCATTTGGCGCTCTTATGGTCTGCGGTTGGTCTGCTCGAATTTCAGTTTCCTCGAACATCGAGGCGTCCCGCTCTGTCGCCTCCTCTTGGTATTGCTCTCTTGCGTCAACCATCTCGCTGTCCAAAGAGTCCTCCTTCAAATTTTCAGCAGCAGAGACTTCGAAATCTTTAGAACTCGCTGCCTCGTCGCTGGCTATCTGCTGCTGCTGCTGCTGCTGCGCTCCAGTGCCAGGCACGGCTTTCTCTGCTTCGTGCTCTAAGCGCTCTGTATCGTCGAAGCTGCCATCGTCTCCTTGTGTGCTTGCAAGCCTCGTAGACTTTCCTTCGTCCGGCCGACCCACAGTCGCTTCCCAATTCCTCATACCTAGCTCAACCACTGCCGCTGTCGACCCGTCGCATGTTTCCCACTCGTCTTTCGTTACACCTACCCTCCACCCCTCAGCCCCACACGGCTCGTCCAACAATTGGATCATACTTGGCCCACCAACTTCGGTATTCACCACATTCAGGATCGAGATGCTAAATTGCTTCTTTCCTCTTCCATCTTCATCTCTGACCGGGTCTCCTATATTAAAATCTGCAGCGTAGACACGCACGGGCTTGATATGGTATGTGTCGTGAAGCTGTGCGATTGTGCAGGTGAGTAGGACTCGAATTTCTGAAATTGAGATAGATGCGTGGACGTTGAGCAGGAGGACAGGCTCGTTAGAGTTCACACGTAGGCGCACCAGTCCTGGCAGGTCAGAGTTGGAGTTCTGTCGCAGTAGATGGGCCAACATTTCCTTGATCGAATCTTGCGTGCTCGTCTCTTTTGTCAGGGGAATCCCGGTGCTGGTGACGGTCCCAATATTTTGACTCGCCAGTCGGGAAACCTTCTTCACATCTTCAACTTCATATCCCATGCTTGCCAGAGCACCCGTGATCTTCACGGTTAGGACCCAACCTGCGTTTGTTTCCGCCAGTGGCATCCCGCCTACCGCGACTTCCTTTTCAGGAGCCGTAATTACGGTGTGATCTCTGATGGGTAGGACTTCGAAGCTGGGCTCTGCGCCTTGGAACTTCTCGTAGAGGTGTTCTCTCACGGCGTCCAAAAAAGCTTGCGAGTCTCCTTCTCGCTCTCTTTCGTCCTCGTCCGGATCTGAGGAATAGAGATGCAGAGGAAAGAGTAGCAATCCCACACTACCAATCTGCCTTCCACCGCCCTTGGACCCAGGGCCCCACCCTTCGACCAGGGATCGAACGACTTCGTCTATCCCGGCGACCTTCTCTGCTGGCGGTGATGCAGTGGCAGAGATGCAGTTGGATAGCATGCCAGGCCCGATGAAACGAGCGATATCCGACCCGGCCGTCGACAAGGGCACGACCGCAATGAGCTTGGCCGTAAGTAAGGGGATGATATTACCCCTGGCCGAGACAGGGAAAGACGGAGAGGAAGAGAGAGGAGAGGCGGACCGTGGCGCAGGATCATGCTGCGATGGAGCAGCTGCTTCGAGGAAGGACGAGGCGCAGACAGCCATCTTGTAGATCACGTCTGAAGGTGTGCGAGTAGATCAGACTAAGTTACAATCTTGTATTATCTGTCCAACAATCGCAACAGAACTTCCCCCTTTCGCCTTTCGCCTTTCGGCCCGTCGAACGATCTTCGTATAAGTTAGTCACAGTTAAGTACCGCAACCGATCAACCAGTTCAAGATCTGTATGCTCGAAATGGATGCTTTCACAACGTAGTAGTCATATTCTCCCTCCCCTCTAATGCGACTAAGTAACTCAAGTCGGAAACAAAAGCAGCAGATCACAGATAGCGATCCATCCTCCGGATAGTAAATAAGTAAGCAAAGAAGAACAGGACATCCAAAGCTCAGTAACTAGTACGCGATCGACGATCTGCTTCCCCCGAGATAGATGTCGAAGGGCCTCTCATCAATGGGACAAAACTAACTTATTCCTCAATCAAGCAGATCTGAGATTACTTACTTCTCCGTGAACACAGAAGAAACAAACACAACAGCGTTGCAAGTAAAGGACCATATGAGAGAGAGCGCGCTCACCACTTCATCTCTATCTACTATTCTAGTAGTAGAACGAATAAATATTTTTTCTGGCGAAATTTCCGTTGAGAAGATGGAGAGAGAGCGCTGCAACCCCCGCCCCTGGCGTTGAGGAGGCGTGTAGAGATAGGGTTGTTATGCCCCTGTAAGTTGTCCCCCCTGTCTTGCTGTCCCGGCTCTCTCCGGGCGTGGTGGATGGAGGGATAGGATTATCAAGTAAATACAGTACTTGGGTCCCGGGACGTGCGTCCACACCCTATGTGTATTTACAGATCGGTTCTCGGTGGTTCGCTATCAGTACTATCCAACGTGGTCAAGCTTGATCAGGCTGTATTGGGTTTTCAAGATAGGCCACGCCCTGGAAGCTTGCTTGTAGATGAGGATGGGCTTACCCTTCCGCGCCAGCTCACTTGCCATTACTATGGAACTGGGCTTCTGCGACGCACTGGTCATGAGTTTTGTTTGATACTGGAAAATAGTGCTGGCGTGAGGAGGAGTGCGACAGAACCACTGACAGGACGCGCTTATACGATTGAGATACGGGCATAGAAATACTACCCTGTCCTGGCAATTGAGTAAAGAATGCTTCTCATCATTAGCGTGTTCTGCTATATCCACTGTAAACATATCGCTGTGCAACATTCATCATCATTCAAGCATTCCTTTCAAAACTATCCAGGGACAAGGAGAACACCAACACAGCAGCAAGCACAGCTTGCCAATCATGGACTCGTTCGATATTTATAGGTTGCGGAGTGCCGATCCACAAAGGCGAGAGAGAATGCGGTCAAAACCCTTGTTGCCTCCTCCACTTCTCGTTCCATCCTGGGAAAAATGGCTGATCGTCCAAGGTATGTACTTCCCAATCTCCGGGTACCAGCCCCTTCTTGACCTGTTCGTTGGCATACTGCTCCACCGCTGGGACGCAAACATGCTCGACATGCCACGTATTCTTGTACTCCATCAGGTTCTTCTTGCCTTCCTTGAGGACCTTGTGAACAATGGCAGGTATGAATGGCTCGTCTCGAAACTCGGTGAGAGGGGTAAAGAGCGCTTTGAAGTTGAATATGATAGCGCCAGATAGTGGCAGGCGGCGCAAGGTCTGCCAGTCAACTCGTAGATGGCATCTATCCAGAGTCAAGTCTGGTGATTGCACTTCTCTGAACTTCTCATGCGGATCACCAGGCGGCATGTACAATGGCTTGTCCACCTCAAGTCCCCACGAACCTCGCTGTATAGGCTTTTCTGTTGGCATCTTGGAAAAGAAGCTGTTTTATTAGATTAGGAACGTGCTTCAGATCTGTCCATGCATAAAACTCACCGGTCCATCGAAAACTGCATTTTCTCTTTGTAATCAGGAATCGGAGCATGTATCTGATGGAGCTGAAGACCAATTTTAGAGCCAACGTTCCAACCAAGAGCCGAACAGATGACCCCAGCTCTGAAGGAGTAATATCCAGTCTCCGGATTCCGAAGCATGACTGCAAAGTCCTCAGGGACGTTGTCAAAGATGATCAATAAAGGATGCTTCGCTTTCACGTCTTGAACTGTGTTCAGGATGCGATTGGTAAATGTCTTTTTATCATCAGACAATGAAAAGTAGTGAGGGTAGCGAGCAACGAGAAATTGCAACACCATCTCCATCAGCTCCTTGCAGGCGAGCTCTGATCCAGGAAGCCACTGTAAGACTGCCTTATCATGCTGCTCGTACAGGCTCTTTCTCTGGGCAATCCGCGACTTGTACGTCTTCTCCAGCTCAAGCCACCAATCTGGTTCGAGTTTACGCAGTGCTAATACAGGTCAGCAACACATCGCGCAACTTCTGCATTGAACCTACACATCGTCTGGTGGTATGACCACCTGAAAGGTCGATATGGCCGCGGCAGGGCTTTATCGATATCGAAATCCGTGTATGATTTGGGAAGTGGAACTCCACTTAGCTCGGCATAATTGGGAAAGTCCCCTAGAGCTTTGATCTCTGCAACAGAAAAGCCAGTCGGAGAATACTTGGATTCATCGGCCTCCATGTAGTTTGCCTCATAGGGCATCATCATGTCCGAAGTCATGCTTTTCTCGGTTTCTATACTCACAAGATTGCCTCCGCTAGCTTGAGGTATCATCTGCATGACTTTGGCAAGTGCTTCTCGTCTTGATCCTGGAAAGCTCTCGATATACTCGGTGGGAGACGGCACGGACAGTTGACCCTTCTTTCCCGGAGACAAGGAGCGCGGAGGAGTGTTTGCAGTCGAAGCTCGTCTTCCACGGAGCCGAAGACGCCTAAAGAGAACATCCCTTTGAGCGTGACTCAGCGCTAAGTAGGTGATGGTAGTCAAGCAGAAGACAATGCCCAGCACAAGCAGCCACATTTCCTCCATCGTGACAACGCAATTTAATCTGTGCAGAAACGACCAAAAGATCAAAGCTCTCACAATATCCAAAATTATGAACAGAAACAAGAGACCAGTCGGAATACCATGGATAATCAAGAAACAACGCAAAGAGCCTCCGATCAGAATCTGTCAAAGATTGCAATACTAGAAGGCGCTTCCCACCGTAACTACTAAGTAGTCTGGATAATTAAGTAGCTGATAAAGAACTTCATCAAGTAGGAGCATTCGTCTGTCAGGCTCGTGTGAGTTTTGAAGATGTACCAGGGATCATAAAGGATGAGATATGCAATGTGAGACACATGCCAATTCAGGATAAAGCGGAGCAAGCTATGTTGAGGGAACTCGTCGCCAAAGAGACGCCCGAATTGGGTAAGACTCGAGTCATGATTGCGATTGATAAAAGAACATCCTGTCGTGACGGGTGAGAAGAGCACGGCACACTGTCCGAACCGCTCTTGATTGAGACAGTCGAAACGGAGAGAGCGGAAGGTACGAGTAAGGAGGAAGATGCCAGCCAGATGGGGGACTTGAGAGTGACGCGAAGAATGTAGAATGTCGAGGGTTGCCAACCCCACATACACCGGAGCACTGCTAGTAACACTGGTTCCACGAATTGGCATAGCTTAAGGGCCGGCATAGAAGATGCTTTGGGACTGGTGCATTGGTGAATCGGGGAGTCCCTTGGTTTTGGTGTGCCACTTCTGAGTCTGGGCCGGAGCATCGTCCTTTGGCACTCTGCATAACAAAGTGATTCAACACAAGAGGTTAACAATCGGGCACTCGGCAATGCTATCTGGCGATTGGGTGCTTATTCAGGTGGCTGCCCGCGGACCGCAGAGCCTGTTCCGGAATCGCTTCGATTGTCCGCTGGAGGCGCCTTGACTAAGTAAACTAGTTTAGTTAAAGCAGAGCCCGGCTTCCCTGGAATCAGCACGATCCAAGTGTACCCACTTCCGGTAAAACTGTCCTGCGGCAGAGCCCTAACCTTATGGTCAAGGAACATGCGGAAGTCCAGATGGATACTCGATACGTTACTCTCGCAGGTCGACCGTGCACAGTTATTCAGCAGTTATAGCACAATGACTGGTGTGCACAGTGCTGTCACCAGGCTCCGCATGACGGTAGTGATGTCGGGTACCACATCTATTCCTGTGACCATCCTATGTTGGGACAGTTATTGAATCAATGACATATCAACGTGGCCGCCAGTCTTTAAATGGTGACACGACCTTGCATTCCTGTGGAACTTGACCAGGTTAGCCATGAGCGCTGGCCACGTCACGTTGTCCTCTTCTCATGCTGAGTTACTTGCGTTCGGAACAATAAAAACAACCTGAGCGGGGCAGCGAGGCACATTCGTGCAACAACAAGGTGAGGAATGTGTAGCACTGTAGCACTGTAGTACCGTAGTACCATTGATAAAGTGGTTACCGCAGTGAGTGCAGCGCAGCCGCAGCTTCGTCCAGGTAATTGGAACACCAACGGAAGGCAAAGGTTCTACAAGAACGCTATATTAGTAGAACCATAGAAGAGCGCGGCTCGGCTTCTGGACTGCTTCTTGCTGAGTCTGTTCTTGTGCATCCTCACCTTCTTGCTGCCTCCTTGTGTTTCGAGCCGCATTCTTGTCCTCGAAACGCCCATTTCCATAGCTCCCTGCCAATCGGGTCCCCAACCACCCTGGCAATTCTCGTAAAGAGTAGGGGCTCTTTCGACCTCGTCATCTTCTGGTGTGCCTTCTTTGCATGCCTATGTGTCCATAATTGCGATACCTCCTGCCTCTAGATTCTGTCTATCCACAGCAGTCACACAGGTACAAGAGCAATGATGATGACTGGAAAGCCGGAGCAGCCTTGGTCAAGGTAACCGCGAGTATGATAATGGTAACAGAACCTGAACCACTGTGCAGCCATGTATAGCATCATGGTTTCCACCTAGGAGGATTGGCTGTCGAGATTGAGGGTGGGAGTGCAGGCAGCTCCAACGGCGGTGTGAGAAGATAGAACAGTCGAAAGAGGATCGGGTTAACGCGCAGACCCTGCTCTCCCATGAAGAGAAACAAGGCTCCCAGCACACTGGTACGTATAAGGCCAAGGACATGCATAAACGGCGGTGCAATAAACGTCAGAATTCTGGCAGTGTGCAAAAATGCTGACCATCTCTGCTCATACACATGCCAAACCAGTCGAGACTCCGTTGTGTCTTCGCCATTCGCGGTGACGATATGCTCTTCTAATCTTGCATGTGTTAAACTTCCCCAGTGTAAAGGCGCCTGCGGGAGAAGGCCAATCCCAGGTAGAACACCCAAAATTCCGCAGAGCGCGCTGGTTAAGCTTAGCAGTACAATGTCCGACGTAAGCCAACAGTCTTCGTCGTTTCATAACTATCAATAGTGCAATTGATATAGCTGACCTCGTGATCGAAGAAGAATAAGACGGTGGTTGTGGCACGCGGAACGATCGCTAGGAAGATCCAACCTACTGGCAAAGTCCAAAAGTCGGCGCCAAAAAGGTACGACTTGGATCGGTTGGTCGCAAGGACGCACTTACAGGCAATGTCGATTTGTCCAATCATGAAAGGCCCCTAATGTGCGGCAGGCCGATAAAGAGGACGTTCGGTATCACGGCGGTATATTCCTTCAGCCCGATCTCGACATAGCGATGGAAAAGTGATTTCCAATTTTCTGCTGCACAGACAAATGGCGACCAAAATTGTGCCTGTTGCACCGATTACTGCGTACAAGAACGCAGCAAAGGACAGAGTGTCATGGGCACGTTGCATTTCCTGGATAGCTTTGTGGAATCATATGATACTATGCAAGAGAAAAGATATCTCCGTGCTAAATGTTGTGACATACCTCATTGTCCAGTCATGAGCATTGGTGATAGCCAGCAAGCAGCGCATCCAGCCATTGTGTATCAGTGACCATCCCATGAAAGGTAAGAACGGGGTATTGAAAGAATGAACACATAGATCGTCGGTATTCCCGGCTACTACGGAAGAGGACCGGTCACTCCCAAGATAGTAAATGGTTGGATTGAACACAAGAAAAAGAAGAGACCGTAGAGTCTAGTGCTTAACACGACCTCTATGATTTCCTAGCTGTGCTTGGTCAAAACGTAGAAGTCACTGGCGAAGGTCATACCATGAAGGAAATTGTGGAAGAAAAAATGACGGTAGAAGCAAATATCAATTGGTTGAGAATTGTAAGAGTCGGAGATAAACCTGCCGCTAAGATTTCGAATATCTTGCTGTAGAAGACGAAACGGCCTGAGAGGCCCGTCTGAAGCTGTGGTACCTCCCAGGTTCTTTATAACACGTGGCGTATGTTACGATGCGGTGATGTTAGCTAGATGATCGTTGTCGGACGAGTCTTCATCTTCTCTTGCACTTCCTCTCCTTCCGACGAAAGACCGTCGTCGTATTAAGAAGGGAAATGACCGCATAGACAGCGGACGGAGAGCACCTATCAAAGACATGGTTGAAGATAGATCCGAGAAGATACTGCTTGCTTGACAAAAGAGCATCCAGGTAGAGACAGAGAGGCCCGCAATGTACCCCGCGGACAGCGTGAGCAATTTCCTTGCGACCGAGTCCAAGTAGCTTGCATTCAACATGATAATATGGGTGATACTCATACTGTACGCGTAGAGTAAATTTGAAGTAAGTCCTGGTATCGCCCTTGCCGAGGATCACCCGACACAGAGAAAAGGATGACACAGTTGATGGAACATATATGCTCCACCTTGGCAGTCTAGACCTCTCATCTAAAATGTCACATCACAATCTCCCTTATTTCTAGACCAAAGTCCTCGCTTCGAATAGTTATGTCAAATCTGTCAACAATGACTCAGTAAGAATCCAGCATGGCCTTGCCACGTGAAAGAGCAAATCTCCGATGGCGACCTTCGTCCCGCGAAGAGTGTATCCCCACCTCGACTCGATCCCTCGATCCTATTACCTTGGCCACCACGCCGCCGGTCTCACCAAGATGAAGAGCCTGATCAACCAAATCGACCTCGTCATCGAATGCCGCGAC
>QQTW01004916.1_pt1 | contig 10019 bp, 7 predicted proteins | sample 1904831 | NCBI WGS metagenome assembly QQTW01 (sample SAMN09435610, study PRJNA476489) | Subsurface metagenome, whole genome shotgun sequencing project.
GCCTTTAATGGCAACGGCCTGGTCATCTTCATCGTGGCCAACCTCCTGACAGGCCTTGTCAACCTTTCGGTTGATACGTTGAAGGCGTCTTCGCGGTCTGCCATGGCGATCTTGTTTGCGTATATGGCTTGCTTGGCGGCCATGGCGCTAGGGTTGAATTATTGGAAGATGAAGAAGGCGAGGTAGAGATGTTTGGTGATAGAGACTTAGCAATCAACTATACGATCAAATGCGGGGACTTGTGCCCACGCAGACTGAATCACTATATAAAAGCTCTAAAAAGGAAGATTGATTACGCTGCTGCATGATCAGAAACACTGGGAGGCAGCCAGCAAAAAGTATTCAATATGGAAGAAATGAGCCCATGTGATGATCATGTGATGTCCAAAGATGATAAATGTTGACTGCACCCCGAGAAACCACCGACAACTTGCACAGCAGCACAATGACAAACCCATCACCAGCCAGCGAAAACCCATTCATCCACCAACAGGAACCACCTTGAGAATATCAAGTCAGTCATAAAGATTCATATAATGTCCGAACAACTTTGTAATCTCTGTCAAAACATCTTTCGAGGAACATTTCAGCCGAGCCCACAAGAACATCCACACCACGAGAGCGCCTCGGCGTTGAAAGCGTCAGCCATTCGTGGCTGCCAGCTCTGTCGCATCGCTTGGGAGAGTTGCGCGGAAGAGCAGGAAGAATGGCTCAGGGAGGATGAAAGCCGAATGAGGGTACAGGCCATGGATTGCATGCTATACTACGAGCTCGTCGTGCCATCAAACTCACCCGACTCATTACAATTGTTTCTCACAAGTAGATGTCGCGATTCTGTGAGTGAAATTCAATCACCAATCATGCTTGTTGGTGGACAAATGAGTAGGAAAGGTACGTTGCTCATTGGTTGTAAGACCCTGCGGGTGGACTGGGCTGATTGGAGTTACGTGATAGCATGGACAAGTATTACGCCCATCAGTTCGTTGACCAACACGACGGCATCATCATTGACACTGGCACTTGCAAGTCGTTGGTTGACCACGTGCTTGACGGAGCATGCTCAATGCGTATCTTCTAATGATACTGGCTGGGTCCCTACGAGACTTATCGACGTCGGAATTCCAAGTTCGGACATGACGCTTTCTCTGTGTGATCGAAGTCAAGTACACCCGGGTCGTCGGTACACGACCTTGAGTCATCGCTGGGGCTCTTGTCCGACATTGCAGCTCGTCACGGATAATATTACCTCGTTCAGAACATCCATCGAGATGAACATTCTCCCGAAAACTTATGCCGATGCCATTGTCATTACCCGAGCGCTTGGGATCCGTTACATCTGGATCGACTCTCTCTGCATCATCCAGGACTCGAGGGAAGACTGGATTCGGGAATGCGGTATGATGAGCCAAGTGTACAAGCATAGCACCTGCAACATCGCAGCCATCGATGCTCTGGACAGTCATGGCGGTTGCTTCTTCCAGCGCGATCCTATGGATATCTTGCCCGTGATTGTTCGAAGTGAGTGGAGTAATGTCGACAATGATGACTACCTGATCGCAAAGGATCGAGATTCGTGGACTGGGAATGTCGTTCAACGATCATTATTTACCAGGGGCTGGGTGATCCAAGAGCAGATCCTATCGTCACGCACCCTTCATTTCGGCCGTCGTCAGGTATACTGGGAATGTATCGAACATCGCGCGTCGGAATCCTGCGCGACGGGCTTGAGGGATGGCGATGAGCAGATGCCACAACAGAAGATACGTCATCTCAGAGAACCGCCTGGTATCGGTGCGTTGTATGATTTCTGGCTGGGGACCATCTTTCATTACTCGAGAGCGCACCTGACCAAATCCTCGGACAAACTCGTCGCCATCTCTGGTGTCGCAAAGGAGCTGAAGAAGATGTACGACGAGGTCGGATCCACCAACGTCGAGTACATGGCTGGGCTGTGGTCCACCACCTTGGCTCATGAGCTCGTCTGGATCCGAGGCTCGACGGGAGGACGTCTTCGATCAGATGAGTACCGTGCGCCCTCTTGGTCGTGGGCTTCCCTTGACGGTGCCGTCACGTACGTCGGGAAAGCTCCAGACAGTCTGGTGCTGATCGACATCCTGGACCACCGGACTGTTCCCGTGCACGAGGATCCGTATCTGATGATCAAGGATGGCTTTGTTCGAGTGCGGGGCTGGATGTGGAAGTTGAAGTCGAGCCACTTCTGGCAGATTCGAAATCTCGTCAAGATCCGCTTGCATCCCGCTCGTAATGGACTTGGAGCCGATCATTTCAAGGTCCAGCTCGACGAGCCCACGATCAGAGATCACGAGCTCTTCCTGCTGCCGGTGCGCGTGGGAACATCAGGGCTCAGCCGGATGGGCTCGCTCAAGAAAGACAAGTACGGCGAGTATATCGACAACATCCAAGGACTCATGCTCAAGCCCGACTTGACCCCGTCCGACCCGGGCCGCTTCACGCGCGCGGGTTTCTTTGAGATGGGCATCACCAGTCTGGTTCAGCGCAGGTTTGACCTCGACAGTCTGTATTTTGTACGTGAACGGTTGCCGGACCGTGTCTGGGACATCATCCTTGGTAATATTCAGCAACAGCTGAAGGAAAATGATATGATGGATAATATCCGTGAGTGTGAGTTCGAGGAGCGCCCACAGATTCTTGATGATCCGTGGGCAACCCTTGTTAGATATGTCATTAAGATCATCTGAAACCTCCTTGCTTCAGCCGTGTCGCTTATGAAGTACGTCATTGATCGCGCTCATCAAGATCCGGATGTTTCCCTAACCTTTACAGGAGTCAACTTCGGAAATCCAGTAATCCTGTAAAGACCCTGGTGCTGTGACCTTATTGAGATAGAGCCGTTGCGTCTCCGCCATGATAAGTCTAGAGTGGGGCGCAATAAGTTTGCGGGTCCCCTTTCTCCCCCCCCCCCCCCCCGGGGGTCCCGCCCGGGGCAAAGTGACCTTGTCGTAAAACCTTTTAGAATTTAATGAAATGGTAAAATGATCACAATCAGAAGATATTCCTTCCAGATGAAAGTGACCAAGCCATTTCAAAATGACATTGATATGTGGAATTTATTTATCTTCATGTGTTACTGCTATTGCTCACCAGTAGAGCGTTTCTGAGCAACTCACTTTGAGGAGGGTCCGCAAGCTTATTGCGCTCCACTGGATATCGAGAGAAGACCTTGAAGTGAGCCTGTCAGGCGATCCATCCCGACCGCCGTCGCGGTAAGCTCCGTTTTGCTCCTGGACGCGGCCCGCTCGGAGGCGCCGAATAAAATATTCGAGTCGAGCGATGACCCACAAGCGATGAGTAAGCATCGATGACCTACGGAGGCTCTCGCCAAAAGTCTTCGGACATTTCCATATCCCATGTGCTAAAAGTAATGAGACAGTGCTCTTAATACATACAAATGTTAGAAGTCATGACCCAGCTCACTGAGATATAGCCCCTTAAGCTTATAACAAGGAGCCTAGAAGGTTGAGATTAGAAGATGCTTAAAATGCGAGCACTGAGCTGGTAGTACTCACTAAAGGTAGAGCATCAAAACCTAAGTTAGCATCTACATTGGACATTCTAACCTTTGGTAGGCCACTGTATTGTATGTTGCTGAATCATGACTTCTAAAGACAGTGTCCGAAGAACTTCTGGCGAGAGCCTCCGTAATGACGGTCGATTCAAGTCCCATTTGTAAGACAATGACTACCATATTCAATGTAGAATCCTCCATACAGGGGCCGCGGCCGAAAGGGTTGACATTTTCGATAACACAAGTTATCAGGGCCTGGAATTAGGCTGTCAAAGCCAAAGTCAGCAGCCGCGTGGGACGAACAAAGTCTGAAGACCCCTCGTTGTCGAAGTAACATGATCGTAAATTCCATCAACCACTGATTTAAGAGAAATCATGATCATGATCGGAATATACTGCCTTCAGATAAAAGCAATCCAGATATCTCTATTCCACAACGATATCAGTATGGGAAAAATCTAATCATTTCATTGTAATACAATCGCTCTAGCTCTTGCAGCAAGGTCACTTTGACGAGGGGACATGATTTGGCCGCAGCGTGCTCATTGCGCATCTTCATCAATAGCTTCATACATCGCACCGGATGAACGCGGGCAGCTCACTGGTAGTGGGCGTATCCCCTTCTCTCTTCCAGCTCAGACCACGCCCTGCTCGCAAGTCTCTACTGCAGCTCGCATCCAGCAACATTGCTGCCCCTCTTGGAGAGAATGATGGAGAGACGCTGCATCTGATTATCTCGACCCAGGTCCAATGGATATGCACCAGGCCAGAAGGAAAAAGCGAGACATCCATGGACTGACCATGGCTTATCCGGGAACAAAAGAAAAGCAGCCCATGTTGATCAAGATGCTTCAAATGGCGTCACCTGTTTTCGTCTGCCGCGTTGTCTCACTTCGATATTCAGCTTCAACATTATCATTGGGCGATTCCAAACATCACGATGCAGATACTGCACCCCCATATCCAAAAAAAATGCAGAGACGGCGCTGTGATCCACCCGGAGAAGGCTTCAGCCTCGTGGGCTGATCCAATACGATCTATGGCATGATCCAGTCGTGACGAGAGAAGGTAGTACAGGCCAAACGGAACAAGCAGTCGGTCCTGGAAAGGGAATAGAAACAACTCGACAAGGAAGCAAGACAAGTCATGTCTCTGCTGAAGCTTTTCAGCCATCAGAAGCAATTGCCATGGAGGATTCGACTGTCCCTCCGCTTCAGCAGGAACCAGAGACACGCCCGTGGACACCTTCAGCTGAAGTTCCTGATCCCGCAGAGAGCTGCGTACTAGGCCAGTTGATCAGCCCCAGCAGGCGTCTCTCGTCCGAGTTAGAACTCCGGTTGTGCGACCATCCGTAGAGCTCTCACGCCATGGGTATTCATAGGAGACGGTCAGGCTCTGATGTTGGAAGACCGTTGCGTACAAGTATCGTATGACAGAGGGCGCATGCCAAATAAGCATATGTCGTCGGCTAATGCGTCACAGTACATGGATAAGGCCACCGTCCGGTAGCGCGACCAGGGCATCCTTGTCGCGGCCGAACTCGATACAGAAATCAATCATGTTCTCACCATGATAGCTGGACAGTCTTCTCGGCAGCAGCAGCAGCAGCGGCGGCGGCAGCGGGCCCGGCCGAGCCAAGGGACCTATGGCGATAGGTGCAGCCAGATGTACGAGCCTGCATAGATACCTTGTGCGACCTCAAATTCATTCTGGCGCTTGCTGCTCTTCGTCCATTCGTCTGGGCGAAAACTGCGGCAATTTCGCACCCGGAAAATGTCAAGAACGGATAGCTGCTCGGGAACTGCGGCTGCAGGGATCGAGGCTGAAATCTGCTCACCTCGACAGCCGCCAACGTTCACCACAATAGTACTACGCTCGATGGCATTCGAAGGGACCCCCACTCCACCTAACGTGGGCGAAAACGAGGCTCGCTGAGCAGGACAGACAACCAGCTGACCAGACTCGCATCATGACCGCTAGGCCATCGACTCTGGTCGTCGACGGCGCCTGCTCACCCCGACCCCAGGGAAGGTCGAGTCCCTAGCCCGACTGCAGGACGAGGACATTTGGTGGCGAGCAGAGCCTCTCTCACCTCTCTGACCGCCGAACCGATGGAGCGAGTTCACCCGTCGCGGGCGGAAACGGAGACGTGTCATCTGAATGGTCGCATTCAGCTCTCTTGATGGCGTAAGCGCTTCCTTGCATGATTTGTCATGCCCGACGGGAGCGGTCGACATCACCACGCCTTCGACAGGAGAACAGAGGGACTCGAGAGCCCAAGATGATTGGCGAGATGGCAGAAAGGCAGAGAATCATCAAATCGGCACCTGTGGCGTTCTGTCTCACGATGGCATCTACCGATGCATGTCTGATGCGCCGTCTTGACAACTGCACCGGGTTCAGCTCGACATGCAATTTCACCCCGAGACAACGGCGATGACGAATGACCAGTCGCGGTAGGCATACGCAGGTATGCGATGACAGGTCGCATCAGGCGGACTCTGACAGGTCGCACACACACTGCAAACCCATGATCATCATCATCACCATCATCGTTCAGAGCACCACGAGACGAACAAGGTCTCGGAGCGGGCCAGGAGGATTGCGCCGACAGTGCGCAACACCCCCTGGGGCACAGGCAACGGCCGAGGGACCAGGGGCAGCCGCGCCTTCAGCGGTCGCGGTCAAAGGTCACGGTCGACTCGAGTGATCCGCGCAGCCGTCAAGCTTAGCGAGGCCGGAGGAGCGTGGGATGTGCGATGTGATTGGGAAAACGATTTGTTTCCCGGCCCGCGTTTGGGCGATCCGTACTGGTCCAGTGCGCTCATGCCGGCCGCCAGACAGGACCCGCTTCCAGGTGGGACAGGGCCTATTATATTCTGCTTCCGTGGAGGTGGCCAGATGCAGCTTCGAGCATCTGCTTTCCTTTCAATTTCTTCCTTTTCATTTCATTCCTTCCCACCGGCGTGCGCAAACCAACAGCTCATGACCGTCTGTTGCGCGCCGCGCAGACTCGGCTCAAGGGGAGCGCTCGGCCAACGCGACCGACGGAGGACCGCACCGTGCTCCCGGGACCCCGACGGCTTTATAAGAAGCCTCCTCGGGGATGCTGTGACGGTGGGGAATCCGAGGAGAAGCTTGCAATCACGATCCAGGAGTACCAAGCCAGACCGCGATATTGACCTCATTTGCTCTCACACATCTTGTTGCGCGTGGGACAGCAAGGACTCCCACGACTGCCCAAAGAGTCTGCCGATTCTGGACATCCATTATCCACCTGTTCCACGGCCTTCGGTCTACACCTCGCCATCCACATTACCCGGCTCCGGTGTTCGAGAGCCCTTGACCTTGCGACGTGTGGGGAAACAAGCGTCTTCCATGCTGCGATGTGTACGACGGTCGAACATCGTTACGGATGCGGTCATGTCAAGACCGAGGTGGCGCCATGCGCCGCCTCCCGGGCTGGAGGCAATTGTGGGGTGACCAAGATTATGCGGGTCAACCACAGCGAAAAATGCGATGCCTGTGGAGGATGACATGACTGTCGAGTACGTCTCGATCGAACATTCAACCATCGTCTCCATGTTCGAACCGTCGCTGATCTTGGGCAGGTCAAATCTACAGCTCGTTCCATCTCTATGGACAGCCTTCCACTTGCCAAGTTGACCACAAGACCGCGCTGATTTCGCCTCCGGTCTGTGACGAGGACATGTCGACCTCCGTGAACCTCGGGGCTCCGAGTTTCTTTGGTCCAACAGCAAGTGCCAACGTCGACTGGACCCGCTTGGCGATTGCGTGTCATGGCCACCGACGGACGCCGGCCAGGGCAGGCCAAGGAGGATCGAGGCCACGCATAGCCGCTGGCAGGAGTGGCGCAGGTCTGGTGGGGTGATTCTAGGCTCCGCTTGGAGATGCCGTCAGTGGTGCACCTCACACGATGGCGCAGGCGCAGGCGCCGGCAAAGCCTCGAGGTGGCGTGCGCCAGAAAGACGTGCTTGGTCCCGGATCGGGTTGCTGGGCAAGGCAAGGCAGGAAAGCCCGAGGGGCGCCGCACAGACTTTGCAGCTTGACCTCGAAGGGGAATCGATGGCGGGCAAGGGCGGACAGGCAAGGTGGCGAGGCCGCAAAGACCGGCACCGGCGCTGGCCAGATCGAGGAGCAGCCGCTCACATGTTATCTCTGTACGGTACGAGCATTCGTCGAATGGGCGAAATCCCAAAAAATGCATCGCCTAGTGCCGGATCCCTCCGCTGCAGGCGCAATCACCGAGTCAAATCCGCCTCGGTCCATACAGAGCGTCAGATCATCGCGGCATTCGGGGCCTGGTTGGCGGCCGTCTCGAGGAGCTTTCCGCTAGCAGATCAAGTTCATGAATCCTTCAATAAGGTTGTTCAACCGCGTACCCGAAAAGCATCCATCTCGCAGTCCATTTCAGTTGTCCAGATGCGCCTTGCCTCTGGGCTGCCATATCCCACAGCGGTATTTGCAGCACGAACAAATGTTCGCGCTCGACAGCTCGATCGCGAAAACAGGCATCGAGTGGGGAAACAACGCGGCAGGGCTGCGGCAGGCGTCGTTCAAAAAAGCAACATCCTCGTACAGTCGCCGCGCGCACAACCAAAAGGAAGCACGACAACGGCGGCGGCATGGCATTAGGGTATCACCGTCGCACTCGACCCTCTCGCGAATCAGCAAAATCACCGAACCGCGCGCGCTAAACGGACGAACGACAAGATGACCTGCATACGAGCAACGTCATGTGACGCGTCGGTGTGGCCGTCTCTCGAGCGATCATCGTCTTGCTTTTTCGTCTCGGCCTTGCCAGAACGTATCAGCCTGGATATCAGAAATTCCTCACTCAGGTTTCAGCATAAGGACATATTCTGACCACGGATCCTGGAGAGGAATGACGGCCAAACATCGTGTCGGTTCTGGCCGACTTCTCGAAGATGACTGTACGACGTTGGGTCATTCCTGACTCGGTCTACTGCATCGCCAAGTCCCTCGGCTGCCTGGCATCATGCCAGCTTTTAGGTGCAGCTCATTTCGCTCATCTGCTAGACTAAGAGCACGGCTACGAGGATAGTAGTCGACAAGAACATACGTGGCGGCATACAGCATGATAGCAGCATCACATATCTACTACCATTCAACCGGAAGTATACTGGTCACGAGCTGGCTTGTCAACGGGCGGCATGGGTTCTGATGCAAACGGTCTCGAAATCCTTGGCTGACTTGTCGTTCGATGGGCGCGTCGTCCACTTTGCCTAAGAGATGAGGGCAATATAGGAATCGCATTTCTTCAATCACTCTGGAATGTGCATGCAGCACGCAGCGGCTCCAATGCCCAACGCATCAACTTCAACAAACTCGAGCAAGGTCTCAGGCTGACGACAGATGCGCTTGATCAGCCGAAGTCATGCTTAAATTGCTGACCGCTGCACGACCGTTGGGTCGCGCATCTCCGCATATTCTCTTTCCCGGCTTCACTTGGACCGGGCACACTTGGTTTCTGTCTCGGCAGATCCATGCACGAATCACTGCATGGGGCCGTCCTGTTCATTCGCGGCTATCATCACCATTTTATTGCGGGACGGCCCCCACTGACACTCGCTAGCCCTGCTGGCCTTGAACAGCTCACGGCTCGAGCGCATCTGCAGGATATAGATTGGGAGGAGAAGCGTCACATGCGCATACTGCGCCAATGGTCTCGCTATACCATCGGCTGCTTGATCTACCGGCCTCCAAGTCCGAGCAAGACCGACGCCCTACCTCAACGTCGACTTGAAGCCGTAGTATGCCTGTTCCATGTCGAAGTTCAACTCGCGCCCTGAAAGCCTGTATGACCTCGCGCAAGGCCCGGAGAGAGTGCATCTCGACTACTGCCGTTCTCCACTTGTCCAACATCTTCATCGTAACCACCTCGCCGTCATTGGGCCCACGCTCGTCCTCTGACACGTCATCCGCAAAGTCCTCGACATCATTGTCCTGTTGCTCTTTGCCTTTCTGCTTCTTCGCCTTCTTCTCCTTCTTCTTCTTTTTTGAGGGAGCCTCTACATCGGCCTCATCCTTCTCCTCGGGCTCAATTGCCTTCTCACCCGCCCTGGCATGAAGCAACTCGGCATCATTCTCCTTGAGGAATTCGTAGAATTCAGGATCTTTCTCGGCCAATGCCTCGAGGTCTCTCTTATGGGCATCGATGTCATCATCTCCCGACTGCGATCCGGACCCAACGGAGCTCAAGGCAACCCCTCCACCATCGGACTCGCTAGCTTCCTCGTCGGTCTGTAGCTGCTCGCCCTCCTCTCCTCCCCTCTTCCTCTTGCGCGTCGTCTCTACCGACTTGGAGCCATTGGTCTTTTTCTTGGTGGACTTTTCAGGGATCTCGAAGCCGCCTTGGAAGAAGTCATCGACATCCATATCCTCCAGGGACGACCGGCCTTTGATGGCTCCATCCTTTGCAGCTTCTGCG
>QQTW01004938.1_pt1 | contig 10019 bp, 8 predicted proteins | sample 1904831 | NCBI WGS metagenome assembly QQTW01 (sample SAMN09435610, study PRJNA476489) | Subsurface metagenome, whole genome shotgun sequencing project.
CGACAGAAACAGGCTACCACAGCATTGTCAATACCTCTGACGGGCATAGAGGCGTACCAGAAGATGTTTCTGGAAAGTATATGCCTCGTTTGTTTTTAGAACAGTTTAACTACGGAATTCCCCGGACTTTTGCTTACGAGCTAATTAACGTTAATTACGACCCCAACTCTTTGTACAAAAACTTTGGTTTGTTGCGTAATGACGGATCTGAAAAGCCTGCTTTTGTAGCCGTGAAAAATTTGATTGGTTTGTTGAAAGATCCAGGCTCTAACTTCACACCTGACTCCTTGGATTACTCTTTAGGGGGTAGTACGGAAAACGTTCATCACACTTTGTTGCAGAAAAGAGATGGCAGATTTTATTTGATCTTGTGGCAAGAAGTGGCTGGTTTTAATGTCGATACTAGACAGACGATTAAAGTCGATAGTCAAAAAGTAACTTTAACCCTAAACACAGCCGTTGCCAAAGCAACTATTTATGTACCCAATGACTCAACCAATTGGACAGCACAAAAAACCTACCCGAAACAGTTAGATATTGATGTAAGCGATCGCCCAGTAGTTATAGAACTAGCGAAAAGCTAAAGGTCGTGAGGCACGCAACTCTTGCGTGCCTTGATTAATTTATGCAATGTATTTTTGCACAGCGGTTACTAACTGCTCTGCCCAATGCTGAGTCAAGTTTGCATCAGCAGCTTCTACCATGACGCGAATTACAGGTTCTGTCCCTGAAGCTCTAACAAGAATCCGACCTTGATTTCCCATAGCCGTTTGAGCCGTGGAAATTGCGCTTTGCAGGCGATCGCAAGATACCCAATTCATCCGGCGATCGCGATTTTCGACGCGCACGTTGATTAATAGTTGCGGATAGGTAGTAAAGCTCAAAGCGGCGAGTTGCGATAAGTTTGTGCCAGACTGCTTGACTAAAGCGGCTAGATGCAAGCCTGTAGAGATACCATCGCCTGTAACGCCATAATGAGGGCAAAGAATATGCCCTGATTGTTCGCCCCCTAGCATTGCGCCCGTCGCTTGCATTTGGGCCTGGACGTAGCGATCGCCTACGCTGGTACGAAGTAGTTTGCCGCCTTGTTTTTCCCAAGCCCTTTCAAAGCCTAGATTAGCCATAACTGTAGAGACAATTAAGTTTGTGGGCAATTGCTGCTTTGCTTGCAAGCTTTTACCCCATAAATAAAGAATATAATCGCCATTAATCGGATTACCGCGATCGTCTACAGCTAAAACGCGATCGGCATCGCCATCAAAAGCTAGACCCAAATCGGCACTATACTGCAAAACCGCCGCTTGGACTGGAGCAAGGTGAGTAGAACCGCAATCAACATTAATTGAGTTGCCATCAGCTTTGTCATGCAAGCAAATTACTTCTGCTCCCATCTCCTTAAATACCATTGGTGCGATACCTACGGCTGCACCCCAAGCCAAATCTAAAACGATTCGCATCCCTTGGAGGTTGATGCTATTTGTGAAAGGTTTTTTAATACTATCTAAATAATTTCTAACTAATTCCGGGCGATCGTAGTGCTGTCCCTTAGTTGGTTTACTAATTGGTAATATCCCCTGTCCTCTTACTCCCGCTTCAATTTGGTTTTGCAAAGCTTCGTCTAACTTTGCCCCCTCTGCACCAAAAAATTTGATTCCGTTATCTTCAGGTGGGTTGTGACTTGCAGAAATCATCACTCCGCCTACAGCATCGCTAATACCTGTAAGATAAGCAACGCAAGGAGTTGGGCATAAGCCGAGGTTCCACACTTCTAAGCCGGAAGCAGTTAAGCCCGTCGCTACAGAATTTGCCAGCCGATCGCTAGAATTGCGCGAATCTTGCCCGATAATTACTACACCAGATTTAGAGGCGCGTTGCAATACTAGCCCTGCCCAAAAACCTACTTGCAATGCCAAAGAAGTATCTAATATATCTCCCACTCGTCCCCGGATGCCATCAGTACCAAACAAGGGAGACTTGGGCAAAATTAAGCTGGCTTTATGCGCTGCAAAAAAATCAAAATCCCAAATTGATGCTTGGGAAACCGTACTTTGGGTTTCTACCGGGGACGCGACCATAATTTATCTACTCCACACACAACACTCATACGGGTAGAGGATAGCACTTTATGTTAATTTTGAGAAAATTATTGCTAGTTCAATTGAATAAATACGCTAGTTGTATCGGCGATCGCGAAGGCAACTAGCGGAGGTTATAAACAGACTAAATTCCTATTTCCGTTAGCAATAATTCCATCTCCTCCCAAGTGAGTCCTTGTTGGAGGTAATGGGGCAAATTTGGGTTGTAGGGGCTGCGGAGGCGATCGATACTGATAATTTTTGCGTCTTTTGGTAAAACTGGTACGTCAAGATCGAATGCTGTGGGGTGCATCAAAGAACTAGAAAAGCCTTTGAAGATAACTAGGCGATCGCTTTCTCCAACAATTTGGACTTCTACAATCAGGACTTCTTGCGGTTTTTTGAGCGTGTACTGCTCTAAGCGTTTACTAGCAGTATGAGTCATAGGTATTTCACGAAAGTGCTGAGCGTCCTTGCTTGCCCAACTTAAAAAATACAAAATAAATCAAGCAACCTACATAGAATACTAAACCTGCCATACCGAGAAAACCTAAAAATCCTGGCTGGCTATTGGGGTGAAAATACTCTTTAAATAGTAGTGGTGGCTCTAAAAAGGCACGGCAAAAAGGCGATGCACTTGCTGTTGTTGATACTGCACACTGTAGAAATGGGATTGTAGCAAGCGCGCCAATTACACAATAAACTGATACTGCCCAGCGCCAAGCATTAAAACTTATTGTTAGCGCCCCTGGAGAGCGATCGGCAATTTCTTCATTGAGATCGACCCAAAACCACAGCGCTATCGGAATTAAAATTCGCGCCATCACTCCTGAAATAAAACCTACAGGAAAAGCAGCAATCAGCAGATAAACTGAAATTGCCAGCAAGCTAGACACGCGCCAGTAAATAGTTAATAAGCGTTGGATGGCTTCAGCTTTTTGCGCCAATGCCCAAAGTAGTAATATTAATGGCAAAATTACTGTAAAGATAACGGCTAAACGGTAGTCTGTCCAGATTAGAGAGCGGAGCCAATTGTCAGCAAGCATAAATTAAATAGAATAAGCGTGATTTTTGCCCTGAAGCAGCTTCAGTGATTAGCGGAAGTGCGATCACACAAAAAAGCAACGAAGTACACTCCTTAGCTTAGTGTCCTACGTTGCTAAAAATTTAAGTAGGCTCTGCTACTTTTTACAGTTATTCTTCATAAAGACGACATTCATCAGCGCCGGGGTTATCTTCGCAGTATCGCTCTAAAGAATTTTTGGGTTTAACTTGGCGCTTGTGCGCTGCTTCTGCTTGCAATTCTTCTACCACGTCCCAAGCTGCGGCGCATTCTCCTGATGTAGCGCCTTGTGTATCGCAAACGGTGCGGGCTTGGTCTCTTTCTTCTTCGATTTTTTGATTGATGTTGCTCATAAATTTTTTTACAAATGTATTCCTGTCTCTAGTATAAGAAACCTTTGAAGTTGAAAGGTTCCTAGAGCGGTATAGCGTCAAAGATGTTGTTTGCTTACTTCTAAAGGCTAACACGCACCAATGAGGGTTTTCCGCCATCAAACTCGATGTTACTAATTTCTAGCAGTACAGGCAACTATACTGTAGTTTTTAGATGATTTAAATAATCGATCGAGGATAGAAGTTTAGCTAATAACTGATGCTGTTTTAGCGATCGCACTTCCGATCATATTTAGGTATGTTGGTGATAGCACCATAGGGTACAACTCATGACAAAAATGCAGTGGGCAAACGCCCTCTCAACATAGGGTACAACTCATGACAAAAATGCAGTGGGCAAACGCCCTCTCAACTCATTCTTCTTTGGAATCTGCGGTGGCGGAGGTAGTAGAGCGTGCTACAGCTTTATTGCAAGCACCCGCCGATTTAGCCATAGTATTTATTTCGGCAGCTTTTACTAGCGACTATCCTCGTTTGCTGCCCTTGCTGCAAGAAAAACTGACAGATATTAAGGTATTGATTGGCTGCGGTGGTGGGGGAATTGTCGGCGTGTCTAAGGGCGGAGAAATGCAAGAATTAGAAGATTCTCCAGCTTTGAGTTTGAGCCTAGCACACCTGCCAGGGGTAGAAATGCAAGCATTTCATCTTGTGCCAGAGGAGTTGCCAGATCTCGATAGCCCGCCTCATACTTGGATAGATTTGATTGGTGTAGAACCCGATCTCACGCCGCAATTTATTTTATTATCCGATCCGTTTACCAGCAAAATTAACGATTTATTACAAGGATTAGATTTTGCTTATCCGGGTTCGGTAATTGTCGGCGGATTAGCTAGTGGCGGTTCAACACCAGGACTTACAGGTTTATTTTGCAACGATCGCCTTTACCGTGAGGGAACTATTGGAGTAGCGTTGAGTGGCAATATTGTTTTAGAAACGATTGTGGCGCAAGGATGCAGACCAATTGGCAAGCCTTATCAAGTAAGTTCGAGTGATCGCAATATTATTCTCGAATTAGACGAAAAACCGCCCTTAACACAACTGCGGTTGCTAATTGAAAGCTTGGATGAAGAAGATCAACACTTAGCTCAAACAGCTTTATTTATTGGCGTAACGCGGGATGAATTTAAGCAAGATTTGGAGCAAGGAGACTTTTTGATTCGTAACTTACTCGGAGTAGATCCTAACGCTGGGGCGATCGCGATTGGCGATCGCATTCGTCCGGGTCAACGCATTCAATTTCACCTCCGCGATGCCCAAACTTCGGCAGAGGACTTAGAGTGGTGGTTGCAAAAATACCAGAAATCCAGTCAAGTCGAGCCTAAAGAAGCAGGAGCATTGATATTTTCTTGTTTGGGACGGGGTGAGGGGTTGTATGGCAAGCCAAATTTTGATTCAGGGTTGTTTCAGCGTTATTTCAGCGATATGCCTTTAGGTGGGTTTTTCTGTAGCGGTGAAATTGGTCCCGTTGGTGGCAGCACTTTTTTACATGGCTACACTTCGGTATTTGGTATTTGTCGTCAACCTGAAAATTAAGGAGTTTTTTAATTGTCACCTGTTCGAGTCCGTCAGCACGTCAATCCGTTAGCAATCAAGTACAAAACGCCAATTTTGCCGCTTAATTGGCAGCAAATTTATACAGATCCAACTCAACCCCTGCATTTAGATATCGGTTGCGCTAGGGGACAGTTTTTGCTAGAAATGGCAACGTTTGAACCTAATTGGAATTATTTGGGGTTAGAAATCCGCGAGGTTTTGGTAGATGATGCCACTTCCCTTGCTCGCAAATTAAATCTGACCAACTTGCACTATTTATTTTGCAATGTCAACAATTCTCTAGCGCCGCTACTAAAATCTCTTTCTCCAGGCACGTTACAGCGCGTTACCATTCAGTTTCCCGATCCTTGGTTCAAAAATCGTCATGCCAAACGGCGAATGTTGCAGCCGCAGTTAGTAGCAGAATTAGCAACTTATTTAACACCTGGTGGCATGGTATTTCTGCAATCAGATATTGAAGGACTACTATTAGAAATGCGCGATCGCTTTGCCCTCCACCCAGATTTTGATTTGCACAGCCCAGAACCTTTACTAACAGGTAATCCTTTGCCTGTAGCCACCGAAAGAGAACAAACAACTTTGTTGCGCGGCGAATCTGTTTATCGGGCGATATTTACCCGGCGTTAGATCCAATTAGGTAAGAATTGCTTTATCCATAACGGTAATTGCGAGTAGTCGAAATAAGGCAAACGCAGGCGATATTCTGGTAAAGATAAGGGCAAACCTAAATAAACTGGCATCCAAAAAACAAAAGCTAAGAGAATCAATAAAATAGTTGTTAAACCTAGCACCCGCAGAGAGGAGCGATAGCTTTGCAACCAATTATTGACAAAAAATGCGATCGCCAGCCCCGAAAACACCGAAGAACCCATGTAGTGATAAATAAACGTACAGCGCGTTACTGGAACCCAAGGCAGCAAATTAGTCAGCCAATTGAGGACTAGATATAAAATAATCCAGTTGTCGGTAATTTGGCGATCGCTAATTTGGCTAAATAGGCTAAATTTTTGCGTAGACCAACTATTTTGTAGCACCAGCCATAGCATATAAAAAATAGCGGCGGTAGACAACCACCACAATATCGGGTTGCCCATAGCATGAACGTCATAAATTACCTTTGCCGCAGTTGTAGGTAACGCTGGGGTGTCAAAGGATAAAGGTGCAGTAACACTTGCCGCCGTGCGATAAAAGTAGGCTACAGGACGCAGCATAAATATCCAAGTGTACCAATCAGAACAATAAGGATGAACTTTTGCCCCGTCGCCGATTCTTTCGTGATAGGACAAAATTTGTGTTTGCATAGCCCAAAAGTTGGGAGTGGGGTTTTGTTGCAGGTGGGGAATCCAAGCGAGGCTGTAAGCAGCCACGGGAATAATTGCTAGGTAAATTAGAATCTGTACTAAATTAAGCTGGGTGAGGTTTTGTAGAGGGGTAGAAGTATGGGGACTTGTATAGGCATTTTTAAGCGGATTTACTAACCGAATTGCCCAAACAGCCAGCCAGATTAGATAGATACCCAGCAAGAACCATAGACCATTCCACTTAATTGCCACCGACGCACCAAACCACACGCCAGCGAGGGCTAGATAGAAACTGCGTTTGATGCCATGAGTTTTTAGTCCTAACAAGCAAAACAACTGCCCCAACAGCCCAAAAATTACCAGATAGACATTATTTAGGGCGTAACGGGACTCTACCAAAAACAAGCCATCACTAGCAGCAAAGATGGCAGCAATTAGGGCATAACTACGCCGCGAACTAACTTGATAAGCGATCGCGGCTACAACTAAAGGTATAAATGAGCCAGTTAAAGCATTAAGCCAGCGATAACTCCAAGTCGAACGTACGGAACCCGTAAGATTATTTACGGTATCTTGTCCAATGGCAAGATGGCTACCAATCCAAATGCCGATTGCAATAATATACTGGCTTAGAGGCGGATGAGCGTTGAAAAACTTAGTATTGGTAAGGTAGTTATTGGCAAATTTGGCGTAGTAAACTTCATCAAATACAAAAGTATTAAAGCGCCCTAATCCCCAAAATCGCAGGACTATTGAGAGTAAAAATACAACCGCTAAACCAATCCAAAACCAGGGAATTGAGTTAGGGCGCTTGTTAGATAAAATCATAGGACAAGGCTTCTTAGCTCAAAGGTATTCAAACTAAGATACCTTTTCTGCGTCCGCTACTATCAGCAAAGTCTTGAGTACCGAGTCAGGATTGAGACTAATAGAATCGATACCTTGTTCGACTAAAAACTTAGCAAATTCTGGGTAATCGCTTGGTGCTTGACCGCAAATCCCAATTTTGCGATGATTTTTTTTAGCAGATGCGATCGCTATTTTTACCATCCGCTTTACCCCTTCGTTGCGTTCGTCAAATAAATGTGCGACTAAGGCAGAATCCCTATCTAAGCCTAAAGTTAGTTGTGTTAAGTCATTTGAACCGATAGAAAAGCCATCAAATACTTGGCTAAATTCTTCAGCCATAATTACATTACTTGGCAACTCGCACATTACATAAACTTCTAATCCATTAACTCCTTTTTCTAAACCGTGCTTTGCCATTTCTGCAAGTACCCGCTTACCTTCATCTGGGGTACGACAAAAGGGAATCATCGGGATAACGTTTGTTAAACCCATTTCATCGCGTACCCGCTTTAAAGCGTGACATTCTAGGGCGTAAGCTTCTCGGTAACGTTCGTCACAGTAGCGACTCGCACCCCGCCAGCCAAGCATCGGGTTTTCTTCTTTTGGTTCAAATTGTCTACCACCCAATAAATTAGCGTATTCATTGGTTTTAAAGTCACTCATCCGCACCACTACAGGATTGGGGTAAAATGCCGCCGCGATCGTTGCAACTCCCCGTGCTAATTTGTCGATAAAATATTGGGGCTTATATTCGTACAATTGCGTAAGCTGGGCAACCTTTGCTTTAACGGTTTCATCGTCTAGCTTGTCGTAGTGAATTAAAGCCAAAGGATGTACTTGGATGTAGTTTGCAATAATAAATTCTAACCGTGCTAATCCTACACCGTCGTTGGGGATAGCAGAAAAACCAAAAGCTTCGGCAGGATTTCCCACATTCATCAAAATTTTAGTGCGAGTGCGGGGCAAGTTTTCTAAAGGTACTTCTCTAACTTCAAAGGGTAACAACCCCGCGTATACTCGTCCTTCTTCACCTTCAGCGCAAGAAATAGTTACTTCTTGACCAGGTTTTAAAATCTCGGTAGCATTATTAGAGCCAACGATCGCCGGAATCCCCATTTCTCTAGCAATAATTGCTGCATGGCAGGTTCTACCACCAGAATTAGTCACGATCGCACTAGCTTTTTTCATAATTGGTTCCCAGTCAGGATCGGTGCGATTGGTAACTAACACTTCTCCAGGGCGGAATTGATCGATTTTATTTGCGTCAACAATAATCCTAGCTACGCCTTGACCGATCGCTTCTCCTACGCTGCGACCTGTAACTATAGGCGATCGCGTACTTTTTTCAGTAAAATGATAGCTGCGTAGGATAGTTTGAGATTTCTGTGACTGTACAGTTTCTGGTCTAGCTTGGACGATAAATAATTCCCCAGTAATCCCATCTTTTGCCCATTCCATATCCATAGGCGTGTACTGTTGATGGGCTTGGGTGTAATGATCTTCAATTTCGCACGCCCACTTTGCTAGTTGCAAAATTTCCTCATCTTCAAGGGCGTATTTATCGCGGCTTGCTTGGTCTACTAAAACATTTTTAGTAAACTTAGAACCGTCATCGTAGACCATTTTTAGCTCTTTGCTGCCGATTCTTTTCTTTAAAATTGGGCGGAATCCTTGCTTCAAAGTCGGCTTAAATACATAATATTCATCGGGATTGACTGCGCCTTGAACGACATTTTCCCCCAATCCATAAGCCGCAGAAAGCAGAACAGCGTTTTTAAAGCCTGTTTCGGTATCGATAGAAAACATTACCCCCGAACAAGCCAGATCGGAACGTACCATTTTTTGTACTCCGACGGAAAGTGCCACGTCTAAGTGGTCAAACCCTCTATGATGGCGGTAGGAAATTGCGCGATCGGTAAATAAAGACGCAAAGCAACGATGGCAAGCTGCCAGCACTCCTGGGGTACTATGAACGTTGAGATAAGTTTCCTGTTGTCCAGCAAAACTAGCATCAGGCAAATCTTCCGCCGTTGCGCTAGAACGTACAGCTACATCGGTATCAGTCCCGTATTTTTGGCATAATTGCAAATAAGCTTCGGCGATCGCATTACTGAGTTCTACAGGAAATGCGGTGTGCATAATTAACGCTCTCGCTTGTTTTCCTACTTGCTGCAATTGATTTACATCATCTATATCCAAGGTGACAAACAAACTTTTTAATTTTGCTTCTAATCCAGCTTCCTTGATAAAGTAGCGAAAAGCATAAGCTGTAGTTGCAAATCCATTAGGAACTTTTACCCCACCAGGGACTAATTGCCGGATCATTTCTCCTAAAGAGGCATTTTTTCCGCCTACTAAGGCAATATCGCCAATTCCTACTTCATCGAACCATAGAATTAGCGATCGCTCTTTAGAGGATGAGGAATTTTCTTGCACTATAACAGCCATATATTTCCTCTACTTTCTGTATTCAGCTTAATGATTACCAGTTTATCTGAGACGAAATGAAACTATTTGATTATTTATTGCTTTTTTCCAAAGATATGCAATTCTAATTGCTTCTTTGCTTCCTTAAAAATAGAAATAAAGTATTAATCATTACAATTAATACTTTTCCTGTATAGTTATCTAAAATTTAGCCCTTAGTTCAACAGTATTAGCAATGAATTTAGCTATAAGTTAGCGATTTTAAATCCCAAATGGCAACTATATTTTACCAAACCCAAAGCGATCGCCACCAAGGAGTAGAAAGACTAACTGGAACATTATTTTTTTTGCGAATGTC
>QQTW01004939.1_pt1 | contig 10019 bp, 12 predicted proteins | sample 1904831 | NCBI WGS metagenome assembly QQTW01 (sample SAMN09435610, study PRJNA476489) | Subsurface metagenome, whole genome shotgun sequencing project.
TGTGATCTGGGACAAGGGTATGTGTACGCAAGGCTACCATTGACGGACTTGCTTTGCGCCCCAGAAACTCGGTCCTGATCTTTGTCGACGTCTTGGGTGACTTCCTGGAGGAAATCGTCATATTCATCGGCGTCTGTCTTTTCATTGTCGTTTTGTGCTGATTCCTCATCGCTCATGTCGGTGAGCTCCGTATCGACATCGGATGCACTGTTCACGAGGTCTTCATCGATAACAAAGTCATCCTCGTCCTCTACATCGAGCGGCTTTCTGGGCGCCTGAACCATCCCAAGTCCGAACTCTGCGGCGTCGTTCGCTTCCGGTTCTTCCTGGCCATCTGAAGGCTTGGCGATTCCTGCGGAGTCATCCTCTTCGTCACTCGCTTCCTCTCCTCTCATTCTGCGAAGCCGTTGTTCCTCCAAGCGCTTCAGTCGTTCCGCCTCGGCGGCCGCTTTTTCTTCCTCCGTCTGCGTCCGGTCGCTCGGTTTGGAGCGCTGATCAAGGGCCATCTGTCTCAGACGGGAGTCATACTCCTTGTCTGCCTGCGATCTCTCTTTGCCATTCAGGAGCGCTGCTCTGTCGGGATTGATGGAGAATTGGTTATGATCTTTGCTGGTTGCGGGCGTCGTGGTAGAGCGCAGTATATTGGGATTATTCCTCAGCACAGCCAAGATTTCAGGGAGTTCTTTGTCAAGCTCCTCACGAATGTCCTCGTCTTCTTCTTTTGCTTGCTGCCGCTCGTACTTGTGCAGCTTGGACTTGGCCATGACCTCCTTCATCACTTCTGCTTTGGTTTTCTTCCGCTCGGGGTGGTCTTTCTCATCGTCGTCGTCGCCGGTGGCATCCAGATCACGAGGCCTCTTACGAGATATCCTCTCACCATCTTCTTCGCTTCCGCTCATGGGAATATCATCGTCATCGAAGTCATCGACTGGCAACGCGTCCCCGTCAAGCTCTAACGATTGGCCAAGATGAGTCAGCTGAACGTCATCATCAGCTTCCTCGAGGTCGAACAGCGATGCGCCCTTCCTGCGCTGCTTTTCCCGTGTAAACCGCTGCAGCATCTTCTCCTCTGGCGTCATCGTAGGATCATTCTCTCCTATCCGACGGTCCAGAATACCGCCGACTTTGTTGCGCCTCTGCATCTCCGGTAGCAACATCCTCCGTCTCTGCCGCAAGAATTAGCCTAAGCCGTACATCCACTCCCGGTTTTCGCAAGCGTACCGCCTCTTCGCCCATGCTCTTCGTAACACCCGGTCGTCCCACAATGCTCGTAGCATCCTTGCCGGATCCCCGATAGCTGACGGACTGAAACTTCTGCGGCCTCGTCTGTGCTTTGACTTCGAAGACGTTGAAGCTGTCGCGGATGCTCTGCAAAGTTGCATTTCGGTGCGCTCGTTGATCTGCAGTTGCGCCTGCTTTTTTCTTTTGTTTCTTCGACTTGGATGGTCCGGTGATGCCCTGTTCCCTTAGAGACGTGCGCAGCCGCTTTAGCTGCGAAGGAGCCATTGTTGCGAAGTTCGAGCGCCGCAACGATAAGCCGTGGATTGAGCCGGCAAACCCACTAGTTAAGTGAAACTAAAAGTTCACGATCCTGCGACACCAAAAAGTTCGTAGCCTCGAAGAACATTTCCTCACCGCCTTCGCTTAACACTTCGCTTGAGATATCGCCGGATTTTCAGCTTCACCGACTCCCGACCGCCTTCGTCTAACCTAGTAATAAAGGCAACTGATCCGATCCGCGCTAGCGCCGGTACGTCATTTATCCGCGCGCTCTTAAGTTCGCGATAGTTTTTGTTCAGCCAAACCTTCCACCTCGAAAGTCGGGCCTCATGGTCCCGCGAATCGACAACCGATGGCTGTGGTTCAGTCTCGGTGAGTATCTCCACACTGTTCTAACCACCTCCAGTTGTCGCGACCACTCTTGTCGCTAACAAACAATCTGTTCAGGTGTCGTCAGCGTCCTCGCCGTCGGCGGGGTTGTCTCTGCCTTGCGCAGAGCGCGGCGGCCCGACGAAGCCGCAGAGAGGCCGGAGTCGCCGCAGGCGGTGACTCAGGAGATCGAGGACTGTAAGTCGTGCTCTACATGCTGTCAATTTCAATGGAAGTGTACATGGCAGCTAACCGGACTTTTCCCTGCGCAGCGATCTCCCTCGAGTCCCTTCGGGTCCTGTCCCGCGGCCCTAACTACGACATCCGGAACACGTACGTCTTTTCCTCTACCTCCCAGCATCCACCACAATCACTAACCCCCCTCCCCAGCGCAATCCGGATGCTCGCGGAGCGCTTCGCCGACGACGCGCTGGCCCTGTCCCTGCTGCGCGCCGACCTGCAAAGCGGCTCGCCCTCCTCACACGCAAGCGCCACCAACGCGCACGCGCTACTCATCCGCAATCTCGGCCACTGCCCCTTCGCCGGCGCCAGCCCGTCGTGCCCGGTCTGCCGCGCGCGGCCGGCGCGGCCCGCGCGTCCTGACGACCAGTACGTTGCGTTGGGAGGGGAGGACGGCGACGATGGCAATGTGGAGGAGGCGGAGGCGACGGCGAGACCGGACGATCACACTGCGGAAGAGCGCGCGGTGCGGAGACGACGCCGCGAGGCGATGGTGTTGCATGAGGGGGATAGTCCGATCGTGCGGGAGGATATTATTGAGCCGTGGCCGGCTGCGGATGGGGAGAGGAGGCCGATTAGAGCGGAGGATGTGGAGCAGCCGCGGGAATGGGAGTTTTTCTGAGAGGAGCGCGACAGTCGCAGAAGAGGAGCTGCGGATTGATTATGGCCGTGCGAAAGGAGTGATCGCTGGGTTCGCTGCACAGCATGGAGAATTGTGGATGAGGGAGGCGCTTTCGCCAACAGCAGCGCGTAATGGCGTGAACTGGTTTACTGGCACTGGCCTGATGGTTTGGCCTTGATGCGGGAGCTTCTTCTGGCGCAGAGACAGCATTGGAAAATTGTAATTGTATATTACCATGTCACAAATGATACGAATCATCACAAGCAGAAAGTCCGCAGCAAAACCAATGGCACATCGAATGGCTATTTGACTTGGGCAGATGTAATTAAAGGAGCAGAGTGACACCCGCAGGAGATGGGAGCTTTTCCAAGAAAAAGTTGTCTTGTACGGAAATGAGAATCAGCAACGCCAATATGCAGGTTGCACGCAGACAGAGACTATACAGAAACAATCGTTGCCAACTTTCAACTTGAATGCACAGCAAATCCAAAGAAATCCACCAATGCCACGCTTTTCACTTCTACCCACAATGGTAGAGCTTCCAGACCCTCAGCAAATCACTCCTCGATCCTCGCTGCCAGCATCTCCGACCCGGCCTTGACCAGCTCTGCGAGCCTGTTCTCCATGGCCGTCCGACCCTCCAAGGTCCTCCAAACGTAGTGAGGCGCCTTCTTCACGACATCCCACCCGATCAGGTTCTTCGAGAGCTTAGTCAGATCCTCCTGCTTCTTCTCCCACTCGCGATCACGCCTGACCTCGATTCCAGAGCTCACGAGCGCGAAGGGCATGTCCTCGCCCTGGATGACACGCGAGCTCAGAACTTCGTTCTTGGAGAGACTCTCGGCAACCAAGTTCTCCTGCAGCTTGGCCTTGAGGAATTTACCGCCGAGATGCGCGGCGGAGCCGTAGACGCGGTCTTCGCGGGTCTGGCCGTAGAACAGCGCGCCGATGAGCCGGCGGATGCCCAGCGGCGAGAGGACGCCATAACCCCAGAGGAAGAAACCCTTGGTGGGCGAGCCGACGCGGCTGAGCAGGTCCTCGTGCAGAGGATCCACGAGAAGCATGCCGACGACGTCGTGCAGGTGTCGGGCCGAGAAGATGCGGGAGACGAGGCTTCCGTAGCCGGCGGAGACGAGAATCCAGGGGCCTTCTTCGCCGGCGATGGCGAGGGCCTCGGACAGTGCGTCAGCGGACATGCCTGCCGAGTGAGGCGATGGGGCATTGTCGGACCATGCGTATCCGGGCCGATCCCAGTAGCAGTAGCGGGAGATGGTGCCGTTCTGGTAGGCTGAGTAGGCCCAGTGCTCAAAGTCGTACTCGGACGGGTCCTCTGCAGACTCGAGTAGAACGGTGGGACTTATCACAGACTTCGGCTCGCCGATGCAAGCAAGATGCACTGCGTACTTGCCGCCATCGACACGATAGCGCTCCCCATCCATGTCGAGAGCGGCATCTCGAGCGCGGATGATCAAGGTTGAGGTCATGAGGATGGCAATGGCGATGAATATGATCAAGATGACGGTGCCGGTCAGCACGGCGACCCATTCCTTGAGCGTACGACGGGTCTCTGGTCGACCGGTGAGGCGCTCCTCTTCCTCGCGCTTTCCCCATGCCACCACACGGTCGGTGAGGACACACCACATGGCCATCAATGCCGCCCATAAGACGGATGCAATGCCAACCCAGCCTTCTTCGGCACGCAGGCGGCTTATGGCAGCTATCATGATGACGTCCACGACTAAGAAAAGAGCGATGATGCCGACAGAAATCCGCATGGCTCGCGAGGGGTTGGCGAAGAACAGGAGAGCCACGAGCAAGTTACCGGCAGTCAGAGTGGTGTAGGAGAAGTCGAAATAGCCGGACCCACGCGAGGAGAGGCCCGGTGGGGAGACGAAAGTCGACACGAACAGGAGGATCCACCAGATGAACGTGATGACCAGGAACAGGATCGTCATGTATCGTAGGAATCGAACTGTCCATAGGTTATAAGGAGAGACCTGTTGCAAGTCAATGGTCAATGACTACATCCAAGTACAACTCATCTGGCCGAGACTTACAGCTGGATCATCGGGATCAAGGTAGCCATCTCTGTGAGGGGGACCACGCCTAGGAAGCAGTCTGCTACGCTCGTCCGGGTCCCGTCGGTCATAATCGCGTCTGAAAGAAGAGGTTCTGCCCTCTTCGCCATCTTGGACGCCAGACTGGTTTTCCTCGTCATCGTCCTCCTGCCCGTTGGGCCTGTTGGCACCCCACAGGTTAACCATGACGACAAGTCAAGCGAATTGTCCAGCTACAGAAGAACGCGAGGACGCTGGGCGGAAGACTTCGACTGCTGTCTCAATCAACTCTCACAGAAGTGAAGTGATGGAGGAAGTCGTAGTCGAGATGTCTGATGGGCAGCAAGGAATTGAGAGAGAAAAAGGGTTTGATGACGACTCAAGCGGGGAAAAGCGGAGCAGAGTGTGAGTGAGTGAGAGGCAACGGCAACAAGCTGCCTGGGCAAAAGTGGTGGAAAGAGGCAGCAGAGGGAAGGAGGATGAAGGGCGATGGAACTGCAGCGGGCGCTGATTGGACCCCGCGCCCAAACCTGCGTTTTCTCGCCAGAAGAACGACGCACACCAACGTCATTAGAAAGATTGACGGGCCAGCGAGCTAGCCGTTTACGGCATAGGTGCGGTTCCAGACTGACAACGTCCACCCGTCTCAACTCAAGCCTCAATAATGTTAGATCTAGCATGTGAATGACAAACCACACATTCGCGATCTCTACTTGGTTATATATAATGAGCGAACTGGCTAAGTCCTTCGCCAGAACAAAAGTAGGCAGTTTTCCCACTCTTGCGCCAGAGCTTCCTCTGTATGAGGACGAAGAGCAGCAGCAGCAGCAGCTTCAACAACCGATTGACGACGATTCCTCCTCTGCGTCGTCGCTCTCATCCACGGGCACAGTCAGGCCGACGTCGAGCCAAAAGCCTGCTTCTGCGTCGCAATGGAGCGACTACTTTGCCCAGGAGCTCTATCTTGATCACCAATCCGAGTCCGGAAGCGCAAAATATCACGTATACGTCACTCCACCAGCTTCCCTCGCTGGTCCGTTGATTGTAGCCCATCATGGCGCAGGATCCTCTGCCATGTCGTTTGCCCTTTTTGTACTGGAGCTTAAGAGGCTGATGCCCGAGGCCGGTGTCCTTGCCGTAGAGGCTCGCAACCATGGCTCTGTCGTCCGGACTGCGTCTGGAGGAATAGACGATGATCTCTCTCTTGCCAACCTGAGCCAGGACATGGCCAACATGGTCCATCTTACCCAGAGCAAGCTCAATTGGCCTCAGTTACCTCCACTCATGCTTGTGGGCCATAGCCTCGGAGGCGCAGTCGTCACGGACGTCGCAAGCAGGAGGTATCTTGGCGACAAGGTTCTCGGCTACGCGGTGCTGGACGTCGTCGAGGGATCTGCCCTGGACGCTCTGAAGTCGATGCAGGCATATCTCATGACCAGACCGTCTTCATTCCCAACCGTAGATGCGGCCATCGAATGGCATGTTCGGTCCAGGACAGTACGGAATCCGCAGTCCGCGCGTGCGTCCGTCCCCTCGCTGCTTCTCCAAACGCCTTCCGAGTCGTGGACATGGCGTACCGACCTATCGAAGACGGAAGCCTACTGGGAGAATTGGTTTGGAGGCATGAGTTCCAAGTTTCTCGGTGCGAGAGGAGCGAAGCTGCTTCTTCTGGCCGGCACAGATCGGCTGGATAAGGACTTGATGATCGGGCAGATGCAAGGTACCACGGCAATCTCTTATATAAGCTGTAGCAATGCAGCATATTTCAGCTTATGCTCGGTGTTAAGCACGCCGACTAACGTATCTTACCTTTAGGCAAGTTTCAGCTTCAGGTCTTTCCGGCCGCCGGCCATTTCCTGCAGGAAGATCTCCCTGAGCGAACCGCCGAGGTGATAGCAGAGTTCATCAGACGTAACGACCGCAGCAATCTGGTGCTGCCTCCAAAGGTTTCGGACCTCCTGAAGCAAGGCAAGAAGGTCTGAGTCACTCACACCCCACCCATCTCAAAGGGTATCGGGGGGTGTCTACAGAGCTCTACCCAGCAGACTTCGTCTCAACACTCACGCCAGGTTTGACATCTGCGCGTGGAAGCTAAGCACCCTCTAGTACGAGGGTATGCTGGATGCAGGACGTAGTCCACCTATCAGCCGCCCAAGCACTGGCTTCGGCTCCCATATGTTGGAGTACGCAAGCCACCGCAGCAAGATTGGCATCAATGTGGCCAATGTGGCCAATGAAGCGCGATGGAAGATCCGGAAATTTTCGTGAAACGTTTTATCTCAAGAGGCTTTATGATCCGTCTGCAAGAGAGGGCGAAGTCGCGACTCTTTCTCGTACATCGCCTGTTGCATCCTGGGCCTCTTTCTCAGACTTGTGTCGCCTCTTCCTCTTCTTCTTCGCTATGGGCTCTGATGTGCCGTTCGGTATACCGTCTTGGGGTGTAGGTTCACGTAAGGCTTCTGACGGCCTTGTCGCGCTATCCGTGACCTCTTGTCTTGTAGCTTGCGTTGCGTTCTTTGGCTTCGGCTTCTTGACACTCAGTGGATTAGGGCCCTTTGGGCCTTTCTTTCGCTTCTGCTTCGGCATCGCAGTTTCTTCTGTCGGTGCAGGCGCATCAGACAGCTGTTCGTCACCGTCTGTCTCCTCAACATCCTCCCTTTTTCGTTTGCCCAATGCCCCGTTGGGATATTTCGCTTTCAGTCCCGCCCTGAACTTGCCCCGCTCCTGCTGCTCCCTCAGTCCCTCTGTCGACCTCGCCATGGGCTCCATAATCATGACACTCCGATTGATGTAGATAGCCGGAACACCTGGTATCTGCCGCATGTGCGCCCTAACCTCAGCCTCTTGACTTGCAATTATGTACCGATGCTTGTTGGTCAAGCTGCCCTTCGAGTCCACTACTGACGACAAGCATTCGAGAGTACTTAGCGGCTTGTCTAGAGTGTGGTGATTGCATCGCCGCCGCTCGTACGTTTTCGCTTGCTCGATCAGCGCATGATCGCGAGGCTCGGCCGTGTACAGATGGCGTATAGAGCATTGAGTGATCACTAGTAGAGTCAGTTTCCATTGTAAGCAGACCGTTCGACCGCGCGGGATGCTACGCACTCGGCTTAATCTCGCCCTGCAGCGTCCGCTTCAGGCCCCCGACCAGATCCATCTTGAACCGCGCCGCATCCTGTATGATCTGCGCATCCACTGCGGTACCCTGTAAGCTTCCACTACTCGTGAAGGAAAGACAGGCGGTCAGCGTACGTACGTAGAACCTGATATGGCTCGCGAAAGCCGAAGGTCAGGCCATATTGGTGCATGAGCTTTCGGTACTGCTTCGCCCGTTTGCCGCGCATGTTTGCTTCGACGGTCAACGTGTTGACAAAATGAAGAGTTTATTTCATTCGAGATGGTCGTCTGAGCTTTACTGTGCTAGCCAGTGTACGGAGTACGGAGTACTGGCGGTTGCTTTCCAAGGTTCTGTGTGGACGCCGGCCGCAAAATTTCTGTTTGGTAAAAATCTCCGCCTCGGTTAAGGTCCGAAAATTGACGAAAAGGTTTGGAGCCTCAGAATCCTTAGAACATCAACCAATCACCGTCATAAGGCATCCCAGCATAATCGTTCCACTTAAGTTGGTAATATTGGCTACATAACCATTGATCTAGTTTAGCAGGAACTCGACTCGCAGGAGCGTTCGTATGAGGCTCCACTCTATCAACGCGGCTCATTTCCTTCTTTGGCAGGCGCCAACGGTCATGCTTCTACGACTATAGGCATGCGGAGCAGATCTCTACTGGAAACACTTGTCACTATATCCCAGAACGTGACTCTCCGGGTCTTAGCCGACCGCAATGAGCATGCGCTGGCGCGAACCCTATGAGCATCTGGGGCTTTGCACCTGGACAGTACGGAGAGAGCGGCGCCGCTGCGCCTGGACAAGCCCGAGCGAAGATGCTCTACTCTGCGGCATTCTCGATGGCCATTGGAATGAGCACGTGTCTGGACGTTTCGAAGAATGGCATACCTACAAGGCTGTCTGGAGTCAGGATGATGTGGAGCAATCGCCTCCAACAGGAGGTTATCGTCCGGAACCGAAGAAATCCTTGAGTGATCGTCAAGTCATGCCCCAGGTTGTTCTCCTTGTGCGCCAGCCCACACCCGGTAGGGAACGACATTTCCCCACAGTCATCCTGAACACAGGTGTACCCGGGTGGACGGGCATCTCATGGTTCAGGTGCAATTAGTCGGAAATCCAGCCTTAATCGGTAGGTTCTGCGGGCATTTGGCCTATTACACACATTCAAGAGCTTCGGGTATAAGTATCAGCTTCTTCCCTTCATTTTTAGACATCATCATCCTCAAAGCAATCACATATCAGCAGACAAACAGTCTTCTATTTCCTTCAAGTCCATCTTCAAGTCACCAAACCACATACCAAACCTCATCAATCTCAGTCAAGATGCGTTTCGCCGCTGTCTCCGTCCTTGCTTTCCTTGCCTCCTTCGCCTCCTTCGCTATGGCCGACAACTGCGACTGCTTGGACAGCTGGGATTGCCCCAAGCAGGTACGTCGTCTCAGATGCTCGGTCAATGAAAAGTCTAATTCTGTTTCAGGCTTTCTGTGATACCGAATCGAAGGTCTGCATGATGGGCAACACCGTTCTTCAGTGTTAGACTATCAGGTCATTGTCGGCAACGTCCATGGATCTCTTCTTTCTTGACCCCGATTTGAGATGGCAACACCTGGAAGTTCATGGTCCGAATCGCATGAGGGTTATGGCTCAATGACATCTGTAATTAGGATTGTATTCGTACTGTAGCATCAATCAGTCGCGGTGTGATTCTATCTTCCATCTTAGCCGTCATCAATCTTCAATGCCATCGCACGCAAATTGTCCGCGATATGGCTCCATGCTGCTGTTACCAGTAAAACAAATGTCCTCCGGATTATATGGGCTCGGCCTTTTGTACTCCTCGGGATTCTGGTGTATGTGTTTATGGCGTACCATCCTAGCACATTCGGATTGACTGCTCTTCATCCCGTTCGGAGAGCCCGTCTTGAGTATTACCGATTTGCTACTCTAAATCAATTGGTGAGCTGTGATACATATGCAAGATCCAGCGGAGATTTTGAAGCCGTTGGAGAAACGCGTGTTCCAGATGCAGCAATTAAGCTATGGTCCGTGCGGCCCTGCAGGTGCATGCAGCATGGCAGGCGCAGCCGAAGAAAAGCCCCAGGGAAA
>QQTW01004940.1_pt1 | contig 10018 bp, 11 predicted proteins | sample 1904831 | NCBI WGS metagenome assembly QQTW01 (sample SAMN09435610, study PRJNA476489) | Subsurface metagenome, whole genome shotgun sequencing project.
GGTTTCAACTGGCGCGAGACTTCTCGATGTAATCTTGATCCGCCGTTTCGTACTTGGCCAGGAAGTAAGTCTTCGTATTTTTGTTCAGCCAGTGCAGGAACTTCGTCATCTCCTCTCTCAGGCGGTTCACGGACTGGCTGTCCATGTTGGTTTGGGCGATGATCTCGGGCATGTTGACTGTATTTTGTAATGAGCAAAAAGTAATCGAGAAGCATGCTCAAGGTCAGAGAGTTCCCAATATGTACAGAACATACCTTACGCCGCAAGAATCATCAGCGGCTCATTAGACGAGGTACTGGCCTACTTAATCAATTTTCCTCTTGGCAGCATTGGACATGGCGTTAGTCCAGCCAAAATTCCCGTCACTAGGCTTTTATTACCCCAAGGGGTCACTGATGTGTCGAGCAGCTTAGCTTGTATTGGTTATCCCTGTGCTCCAGACCTTGCTTGGCCAAGCATGTGAAATCCGAGGCCATAGTCCTTCTGATGCTTTCATTCTTCGCGACTCTTGTCGTGCGATAAGAGGTCTTTCTTTTCTTATCATGCATGCTGTGGGCAAGCCCATCAATCTCCCCCCGCCTTCAGTATTGTACATTGCCAATCCCCCTCATAGATGTACACCCCATCATTCTCCCGTCATTTAGCAGCCTCCTCTCCATCACAGCCCCTCACTTTCTCTTTCTCGACCCGACCATATTCGGATAGAACCGCATGAGATGGTAGTTGATCGTATTCTTCTTCTTAGCCGCAGGTTTCTGCCAGAACACCTCATTAGCACACAATCCCACGACCCTCGTACCATCATCTCATCATCCCCCCCCGCGGCGATACCTCACCCGCGTGCTCAACCCACCGCCGCTAAACCCCCACAACGGACGAAGTAAGACCACCTACCGGCTCATCCATACAAGCCCTCAAACTCTGCTCCAGCGCCATACACCCCGCCGCCGAATAGCCGGATGAAGCCCAGCAGCTGAGCATGCTCGTCATGATACCGACGCAGGGATTCGTTTCCGCTCGGTTCGGGCGCCGGACGCGGAGTTTGGGGAGGGGAGGGAGGCGCGGGGCGGAGGGTTTGATGGATTGTGGGGGCATGGTCGTTGGTGTTGGTGATGGCAATGAAGGGGTGTGAGGGTTATCGGAGTAGCATTACTGGCAACTGGCTGTGGTGTTTGACAATGTCTTTCTTTCGTTAAACCCAACCTCGAAATCGATCGGTGAAGTCGATGTAGCGCTAGCGTGGTTGTGGCGGCTTGGTGGCTTGGCAGATCAATCGGTTTTGTTTACATCCCAGCTCCGCTTCCTCTCACGGTGAGGTTTTCTTATTGCGCTGCTGCTACTGCTGCCCCTCGACTGCGCAAAGAGTTGAAACTCAAAACATGATGACGCTCTAGTAGTATTGGCTTTTCCCGCATCAGTCCCCACCATGACAGAAGCCTTGGTCGCTACTGCCTCCGGTGAAGCTCTCCCCGCATTGTACGTCTTCACGCACAGCTCCAATCCGACACCTAAGCTAACCGGACACTTTTCCTGCCCCAAAGCACCTTCGAATCCGATTTCTCCTCTACATTCCAGCCCAATCTCTCCATCCAACGACCGCGTCCATGGGATCGTCTCCCCAAGTCACCGCACGCGAAGAAGCGCAAAGGCCGCAAGGTGTGGAAGCGATACGAACCTTTGCAAAGGAACGCAGCAAAGGAAAACCAAAGACAGAATGATCAGCATGAACTCGAAAGATACGAGCTCAATGGCCCCATCGACAGTGCTCACACCGCAAAGCGTCTACGCTCTAGGGACGCTACCACGGAGCAAGAGTCTGTGATGGGTCAGAGAGCTTCACGATACGTGACTACGCTGCGAGACAAGATACCCGGAACGCCTCGACGGAAAATCGCCAGTCGGAGGAGCTTGAGACTGGATCGGCCAAAGGCGGTCAAGCCGTCACGTTTGGGATCGGTTAGCACGGCAAATGAGGAGACTTTCACCGAAAGACTGGTCGATAAAACTGCAGATCTTGAAGCAGTAATGGACAATGAAGGCCGTGAGGTATTTTCTGACCCTGTGCAGCCTTCAGAAGGCCCGTCGTCCGAACATGTGGCGGAAGCATTGAGCTCTCCGGTGTCTGAAGGCTTATTTGAAGAAGATGTATTTTTTGATGGGAAGCTAGAGATGGTGATGGAAGAAATTCAGGATGACAAAGCAGCCGGTAGAGCATCTCCGTCAAAGGAGGATGAAGTCATCTTACACTCCAGCTTCACTGACCTACCCGATCCGGTAACACCCACTCGAGAGCTTAGGCCTATGACGCCTGACAACAGCCCGGTGGCCAGCGATCTAATAACTACACAAATGTTGGCAGGGAATACCGCAGGCGTTGAGCCTGAAGCTCCTTCGATCGGAACGCCTGCGGGCGAGGTTCAAGCGATGAGTGAACCCCAAACGACACAGAACACAATGACATCGGAACCGCAAATTGAGCCATCAATCGATGCCATCAGCCCAGAGAAAGAAACTGAAGATGTTGTGACTGGTCTCCCTTCGCGAAGTGAGGTCCAAGAGCAAGAACCACGAAGAAGCTCGAGGCACTTAGCGGCGAAGAACAGCAAGTCTCCTGCGGATGAGGAGACCAAAGCTCGGTCAACCTCTCCTTCGCGGGTTGAGATTACGGACAATGTAGCGGAACCTGCGGACAACCGAACAACAAACGAAGCAGGGCCTGAGAGCATAACCGATTTACCCCAGGTTGAACAGGATCTGGACATGCAGGCTCCGGAGACAGAAGCTCAAGAGGGCATAGTCGATACCTGTCGCACAGCCACTGGATCCGAATTCCTAGAGTCTGTCGAGATCGAAGAGCCTACAATGCAAGGTGTTGTAGAAGAAGCCCCCAATGCATCGACTACTACTACTCGGCCCGGCCAAAACCAAAAGACAGTGCCCACAGAAAGCGCAATTAGGAAGAGCCCTCGGAAGAGTACTCGGTCTGGGACACGCTTTAGCGACGATACCAGCATGCTCAAAGATTTCTTGAGTCGAGCACAGGCCCGGAAGCAGGCGAAGGATGCCGCACATGCAGCGGAAGCTCTTACTGCAGCGAGGGCCCGCGTCCCACGTTGTTCGCCTCGCAAAGCGCTTGCAAGGCTTGACAGCAACTCGCCTCCCGCACAGCAGATACGCGAGGTCGCTAGTCGCGTAAGCACTCCTCCTGGTAAAGTTCGACTGGGAGTCGAGCATGAGGAGACCGTAACGAACACATCACCAGTACGGCGAAGCACGAGGAAGCGTCTACCAGAGCTGGCCAAGACGGCTACAGGCGCTCCAAGTCTCATACCTGTACGCAGAGCGGATGGCACGGACCCAGTGGTGCTTCAGAAATCAGTCGCCCAGGAATTGGCGCTTGTCACTCGTGCGAATACTCGACGCAACAAAGGGCAGGCGAAGCCGCCCGCCATCATTTTGAAAACGTTGAATGTGGAGGAAGTTGAAGTGGAGACAAGGGGAGGCCACGCACTGAGGAGTTGCAAATCGGTTGGATGGGACGACAAGCTGGTCTATTACCATGATGGAACTCAAGTTCAAGCAGATGGGGAGGTCAAGGTGGAAGAAAAGCGACCAAAGGCCCGGAGACTTCGAGGCCTGGGTGCAGGCAACGGAACGCCCGCACCCAAAAGGCAGACGGCGGATCTTCTGAGTACTAATGGTACGCCGGCGCCTAGAAGAGAGGGACGAAACCGGGGATGAGCAATGTATCTACTGCAACGGTGTTTAGCGTTTAGTCGAATTCGGAAGGGGAGCAAGGATGCGGGGAAAATCTGGAGTAGCTTGTGGCTAGATGAGGAGTTGTCGAAGAAGCTTTGACGTACTGCAAGCGCGTTGTCGTTACTGTGATGTTTGACTGGGATGTTGTCTATGCCGGTGATATGCGAGCCTATGGACCGGGGCATTGAAGCTTTCATCGGCGCCGTGCGGATGCATTAACCGTTTAAGCGGATCGACGTGGACGAGACAGAAAGTTGTTTCAAGAAATCCACTCCAATACCGAATGGATCAGATTTTTCTCTCCTCACGAATGTACCAAGCGCTTTGATGCTCGATTGAATCACCGAGGGAGGAGAGACATGCCCACTCCGTAGAAAAGTGTTTCCGTCCGAACTAAGAACACGATGTCAGGTGATCGCGAATTTAGCGCCGATGGCTCTCTGCGTAATCTCCGCTGCAGACTCCCTAATTTCGGCGCCTCGGACGCCTTGTGCTTTCCGCCGCCACCGAGCATTTTCAACGTTTCTTCATGGCGATGAATGCAAAGGTTTTTGCTGCTCTATGCTTGACCGCATAAGGCGGATCTGCTCCGGGCGACAGAGCAGGCCTCGAGTGGCACGTGGACACGCAGCATTATGTCAGAGGGGCAAATTTGACCGCCTTGACTCACTCGCTACGCACTGGTTCCCGGACCAACACCCAGCGCTGATGCCACTTTCTCTAACAACGACTGGACGCTGGGGCGCAAGCAAGTCTCGAAGCTTGCGGAACAACCTAGTCTTCCACCATCATCGTGACCATCGTGCGACCCTTCTTACCGGCTGGATAGGAGCCTCCTCACCTTCATCGAATTTCTTTTAGTCATTCCCGTACCTGGCCGCAAACAAAGACTGCAGCCCCTCTCTGTAGTAACAAATACAACGTTACCATTACTCAATATTTTGCTATCCTGACACCAAGACCCGTTTCTCTTGCGTCAAGGCAACTTTGTCTATAAAGTTGCCCGTTCCCTCATTTCTCCTGCCTACATCGTGAGACCTTTTTGACGCTGCGTTGACACCCGACTTGCTTGCCAAAGCGGTAATAAAGCCTCGATGCAGCCCCGTCGAACCATGATCTCTGTCCCCGATGCGGACCTCTCGCCAGCCCCAAGCAGATACTATGCTGCTGATTTCCACAAACTCACCAATCGACGAGCCTCATCCCCCTCTCCCCCGGATTTTGCCCTTCCCGATCGGGTGGTGCCTGCAAGAAAGACCCTACCGGCCGCAGATACTGCCGACAGGCGCGCATTCACCACACAGGTCGCATCACCGTGCGTCGTGCAGGGAGCACCAGCAAATTCTCGAGCGAGACAGGGTTCAGGCTCTTCCATCAAGGAGGACGCAGGTGGTGAGATCACCCGCAATTTTGTGAATATCATCACTCGCCCCTCTCTCCCTCCTTCACTGCTTTTTTCTGCAATTTTACACTGACTCCTTCACCATGAAATTAGGCATAGCGCAGTCCTTTCTTGAATCCATCAACACTTCCGGAGCCCCCGCTCCTCACAATGAAGACAAAGATGTTACCACGCCAGACAGCAGCACTTGCACGTGCTGCTGTCGATGCGGCCGAGTGGATAGTTGGAGAGCGGCCGTCAGAGGAAAAGGCCACCGCAGAGCCAGGAGCTACACTGCGCCTAGAACCGGCATTTCTGAATTGTCAGGCATTCAATGGGAGCCGTCCAAGCAAGCGATGGCTGTTGAACCTCCACGGATCTTTGCTCCGGGCGAGTCTCCTCTAGAGAAACTACCAGTCGAGGTTTTGGGTAAGTGATGAACACCTCCTGCAGCAGCCAACTTCGATCCTGACATTTTTCCAGATGAAATCATTGCCCAGCTCTCCATTGACACCCAACCTTCTGGATACGCGCCTCGGAACGTGGATTTGATCAGCTGCCTCCTGACGTCCCGTACGATACACGTCGCCACCATTAATACGCTCTACAGCCATATCACAGCACCCCACTCTTCGATTTTCTCCAAGTTCTTCACCCATATCTCCAAGTATCCTGGGCTCGGCACGATCGTCAAGCGACTCGACCTTTCCCATTTCACATCTGTCGGTCTTGGCCGCAGCCGACAAGGCAACTCCGAAATCCAGAATTTGACATCCAAGACTTTGCTCAAATGCCTCGACCTTACGCCGGCAATCCAAGAGGTATTGCTGCAAGAAAACCTGGACGATGATATCGACGAGAACGTCCTGGGCAAGCTATTCTACGGTCTACCAAAACTGCGCGCCGTGGACTTTTGTGCCTCATCCTCCAAGCCATTTGCTGAGTCGTTCACGTCAGCTGTCACTGGTCTCGTCGATTCTCCTATGAATCTCGGCATTCGGCGCTTGGGACTGCACGAATGCTTCACGCTTCCCAATTCGGTCTACGAGACCCTTCTTCCTCGGTTGCCCCAGCTGACCCACCTCGACGTGGCGCATACTCGAATTACGGATAGTGCGCTGGCGTCTATCGCGGAATCTGCTTCTTTGTCTCACCTTAATCTCGGCCGCTGCACTCAAATCACCGGCCGTGGTGTGGTGGATTTCTTGACCACTCATCCTGCCGCTCAGAATCTAGTCTTCCTCAATTTATCATGCGACATCGCCCGATACCGACTACTATGGGAGGCAGATGTTGAGCGTTTGCTACCCGCTCTACCGACCACGCTCAAATCGTTGAATCTCAACGGCGCCAAAATCCGGCACTGGCATGCACCCCTACTGCTCCCTCTGACGAAGCATCTCGAAGAACTCAGCATTGCCTCCGCCGATCTCTCCCTACAGGACATCAACTCCTTCTTCCGTCCTGGTGCACCATCTTCATCGCCGACCCGCCAAACGATCAGTCCAGAGGAACAAACCCAGCCTTGGACACCCTCGACCCTCCATTACCTCGATCTTTCCGCTATTCCCGCCATCACCCAGTCTTCCCTCTTCAGCGCCTCGTGCATCCTTCTTTCCCCCGGTACATCCCCCCTGGAGGTCATCGAGCTCGGCGACAAAGCCATCTCCGCGCTCCGCGAATGCCGCAACACGAACAAGAGACTCGGCTGGGTCGTGAAGGAGCTCGGCCGCCGGGGATGGTACGTCCGTGATTCGCACCCCGCTGGCGGCAACGTCAGCGGTCGCCGCAGCTGGAAAATGGGCGCTATGTGGTGGGGTATGAGGAAGTGTCCGGTCGCGTGGGGTGAGGTCGGTGGGCTTTACGGGCATTATATGTTTAAGAAGTAACCCGACCCGACCTTTTTTTGCTCCACTTGTAGCATTTTCTTTTTTGGAAGGCGTTTGATATAAAAGCGTCGTTGCTTTCTCTTTTTCTACTTTCACGGTTTTCATCTACGGCGCTGGGGCTGTCATCATTTTTGTTCTTCGGGGAGCGGGGGCGAAAAAAGAAGGGGGTTCGTGCGAGATTTTTGTTTGTACGATGATAGCTATGATACCAAACGGAGATACACCATGAGGGGATGGCGAACGGAGGGTTAGATGAAAAGCGGGTTTTAGCATGGTTAGAGAGGGGGGGAAATGTACACTACTACTACTAGGAGTCAATTTATGTGGTTGCATCTCGCTACTTGGATTTTTCCATGGGAGTGGATGTATGTGTTTGCTGCTGCGAATGTCCGTTGTGTGAATTTCATTGTTTGAGCCATTTGTTCGTGTATGCGTTATATGCGGTATCTGAAACGTTTGAGAGATGGAATCTGAGGGTTGACGTCATCCAAGCTACTGTAATGAGAGCATCCCGTCGGTACACTTTGCATCTAATGGCCGTCTAATTGCTATCGTTGTCGTCGAAGCTCTTTATCATGAAGCATACATTTTTTTTCTTCGCACGTACGCCTGAAGAGCGTTTGCTTTCCTTAACCGATCAATCTACCGCCCGCCCCCCAACCGCCAACGGCCGCGGATCCATCCCTCCGCAAGGAAAGGAAGAGCCATGGCTACTCCTGTCACGCACATCGTAATGTTCGAGGTACCTCTCCAGCCCCAGCTCAATCCACCCCTCCCCACCCCACCCTTCCCCTCCCCCTCCCCCCTCTTCCACCTCTCAAACTCAAAGAGTCCCCGCATACCGATGCAACTGGATGCGATATAACAGGATATGATGCGACATGAGTTCACTGACCCGCACAGTTCAAACCCACCCTCTCCCAAGCCGACATCCAAGACGTCTGCCACCGCATGCTAGACCTGCAGAACCAATGCGTGAAAAAGGGCACGACGGGGGAGCGGTACATCGTCAGCGTGCGGGGAGGCAGGAATTGCAGTGTTGAGGATGTGAAGGTTCGATAACCCTGAGACCGCCGCTAGCGATGGGACGCAATGGCTGACGTTTTGTGGTGTGGGCGGTGTTCTTCAAGGCAAGTTTCACCCACGGCTTCGTGATGGAGTTTGCCAACGATGAGGATCGGATGTATTACGTCAGGGAGGACCCGGCGCATGCGGCGTTTGTGGAGGGGTTGGGGGAGGTGGTTACGGCGGCGGGGGTGGTGGATTTTGTGGCGGGGGAGTTTTGAGGGGTTGTGGTGGTGGAGAGTGGAAGGGTGAGGGTGAGGGTGGGGTGCTGTGTCGAGAAGGAATGATATTGGAGGCGGTTGGGTGGAGTTTGTATTTTTATATACTGGAGGCTATGGATGGAGCAAAAGCCTTTCTTGCTAAACTGACGCCGCGCTATGCTTTGAGAATGACGTAGTCGGTTCTTTATTTTGGATGCTGGGATGGTATGGACACTTGAAATCGTTCCACGTTGTTCGTCATGTGGATGGGATATTGAGGAGCTCTTCTCTAGACCATAAAGGACTCCCCGCAACCGCATTGTTCCTCTGCAGAAGGTCAGCTCCAATGGGCCCCTACATCACAGCAATGAGATAGTATGGAAGTGAATGCTCACTGATGTTCGGGTTCCTAAACACAAACCGCTGGTTCAGTTTATCCTCCACCCAATCCATCTCGCTCCCGATGATGCTGAACAAGGCTTTACTGTCGATCAACACCTTGATGCCATCTTGCTCCACCGACTCATCAAACATGCCAGGTTTATCCACATATTCCAGGTGATACGCCAGGCCAGAACATCCTCGGTTCCGCACGCCAACTCGGATCATTTTTGGGTCAGGCTGCGCAAGAAGATTCTTCAGTTGCGTCGTCGCGGCTGGTGTGACTGTCATGGCGGCTTTCCGTGCTCGCAATTTAGACTTCCTCGGTGCAGGCGATGGCGACGCTGCATCCTGTGTTTCTGTAACGGGTTTGCTTTTCTGCGCTTCTGACTCGGGAATGCTGATGTTCTGGCTTTCTTCTCCAAGTTTGGTTTGCGGCAATATGGGTTGACCGGGGAGGTCCGGAGGTCTGGTATCGTGTACCTCCGGTTTTGTTCCAGCTATCGAGCTGTCTGGGATACCTGTGTTCCGGGGCGGCGCTGGTAGCGGAGGGATGGACTCGAAAGAATGGGGGCGGTAGGATGTAGTGGTCACGAGTTTCCGCCTCGAAGTGGGGCGGAAGTGTGTGGATGAGTGGAAATTCTGCGGATTCTGATGGGAGGCATTCCTGGTAGCGGAGGTGGCGGCAAGTTTGAAAAGCTGATGGGCGGGAAGGGAGGAGGTAGGGCGGAGGAGTGACATGATGTCTTTCTGGGTAGAGAGGATTGAGACGGAAATGTTTACAGGAGCGTTCGTAAGATCATGCTGATTCAAGGCCAGGATATACGATCAACAGTATATGTTGAAGTGTGACATGCATCCGAATGCCACCAACGGGTAATATCGGGCGTGGATGCTCCGGTGCTGAGTCAGCTCAACGCTGTCCAATTAACGTCCCTCTGATTCTCAGCAGCCGTATAGGGCTTACCAAGCTCCCAAGGTTTACCAAGGTGCCAAGTGAAGTTGTTCTTTGTGAAGTTGTTCTTTGTGAAGTTGAAGGATGGATGGGCCATGACAAGCCTAAATAACCTGTAGGCTGTTCATGATTCCCAAGGTTACAATGTTCTCTCTATCACTCCTCTATACCAAACTCCATTAGAAAGAATCAACAAGCACAAAACCATGTCACTCCTGCGATCTTCCATGACTTAGAATTACTTAAAGAGTTACAAAAAGGAGCTGACTTCTGCTAAGAGAGCACGATATGTGAAAGTCTAAAGGCTTCAGCAATTGAACTTCTCGACATTCATTCAATAATGTACCTGTAGCCGATTATGGATCCGTCTCCCCGCCCATCAGCTTTT
>QQTW01004941.1_pt1 | contig 10017 bp, 11 predicted proteins | sample 1904831 | NCBI WGS metagenome assembly QQTW01 (sample SAMN09435610, study PRJNA476489) | Subsurface metagenome, whole genome shotgun sequencing project.
TCAGAGAGTGTGGTAATGCAGAACGAGAATCACGCAGGCTGAGCAAGCTTACAACGGCTACGGTTCTCATCTTCCGACTACATACGAAAGACTCTACGCCTCCTCGCTCCATCTACCGCTGGCTACCACCACCAAGTCAACACTCGCCCCCAGCAAGCACTTTCCGAACCTCCGCCAAATATAAAGCGTCACGACACTCTTATCCCACTTTCCCCTTCGAACTCTTTTTCCACTCTATCATGCCGCAACCAATCACCCCCCAGAAGCAAGGCTTCAGGCGCTGGCGATGCTGCCTGTGCAGAGCCACCACGCACAAGGAGAGCCCGGTCTGCTCGAATCTCGGATGCCAGCACGTGCGGTGCCGCGCGTGCGGGCGCATCATTCAGTAGAGGGGAGTGGTGGTGTTGGGGAGCTATGGGGTTTGATGTGTTTGAGGCCTCTGAAGATGGTTGATTTGCTTTGCATGGCTGGGTATGGCTTGATTAGTCGGGAGATGTGCATCAATGCAGAAGGCTCAGGATAGAGCTGCGTGTATGGAGTGTGTACAGTATCTCACAAGAAGTTCACCCTTGGAAGGCGACAAAGTCGAATCTCGACCCACTTTCTCATCTGCAATTCCACCGCGTCGGAGAGTCGCCAGCGGTAAGCTACGGCTCTTTCCTACCTGCTATGTGCCTAGATAGACAGTCAGTCAAGAACTCACGGCTACTGCAAACACCCGATCACACATTCAGTCCATGGATCACATCATGGAATTAATCCCGTCATGTATCCTCTCGACATTCAGACATTGAGCCCAGCCAACTAGTTATCTTACTAGTAGCCAGAACCGACACCACGACCACAACCACAACCACGATCAAGACCAAGCCTCCACAGACACAGCTCTCCAACACCCACACCTTCGCTCTTCCATGCAACATGCAACAACGACGGTACAAGGGTGCCCGGAGGCATATCATACAAACAGCGGCAGATACCCAGAAAGCGCGGCCGGGAGGTTCTTCGATCCATTTCGCTGACAGCTCAGAGGAAAGAAGAAGCAGCGCGGCTTTTGTGCTGTGCTCGAGAAACACGGTGCAGAAAGCGGTGACGGCGTAAGATATATCCTGATGTCCAAAGCCTGAGCATGCGTGTTGTGAACGGTAATCCTCGCAAACGGATATCGCAGCAGGAACCATCATCCCAGCGCAGCCGCAGTCGTAAACGCAGCAGCAACAGCAGTGACGAAGCACCCAAGCATAGGATTTGCCCTATCTGTCGGATATAACAAGCCCAGCCCAGCCCAGCCAAGCGAACGCACACCAACCCCCCTACCCCAATCTACTCCCTCTCTTCCCCTCTCCCTCTCTCCCCCCCACTCTTAACCGCGAGCGAGATGGCAATCTTCTTCGGCCCCCCGCCATCCTTGCCGCTGCTGAAGCTCTTCTTTCTTCGCAGCAGGTGGCCATGGCTGTTAGCATGCCCGCTGGACGCGACGCTCGCATTGCTGCCGGCCGAGGAGCTGCGCCGCTTGGTCAGCGACGACAGCTTGCCGAGCTCGTCCTCGTCGTCTTCCTCGCGACGGCGCTTTTCGGACAGGCGCTCCGGTGGGGTGGTGTGTGGGGTGGGAGATGATGTTGATGGTGATGGTGACGATGGGAGTGTTTTGGGCGCAGGCGATGGAGACGAAGGAGGCGGAGACGCGCCGACGAGGGCTGCGGAGCGGGCGCGCGTGCGCGCGAGGGAGACGGAGACGGAGACGGAGGCTGGCGCGTCGGTGAGGATGTCCATGGAGTCGTCTTCGTCGTCGGGGTAGTCGACGAGGGGCCGGACGGGGGAGGCGCCGTTGGGGACGGTGGGTTTTGATGATGGTGCGGAGGCGGGAGTGTTGATGAGGGGGAGGGCGTCGTCGTCGTCGTCGTCGGCGTTGAAGTAGGCCTCCTCCTCGGCGTCGGTGTCCTTGAGGCCGGCCCAGCGGTGGCCGCCGTTGATGATGCCGCGCGACGGGGTGTCGGTGTCCTGGGTGGTGAAGGACTGGTCGATGTCTGGCGGCGGCTCGTGCATCTGGTCGTAGCGCAGGATGATGGTGTGGAAGGTGTCGACGTAGGTGATGGCGTTGAGTCTGTCGCGGTAGGTTTCGACGAGGTGGGCGATGATGGGTTTGATGTTTTCCTTGGCAGGTTAGCGTGTTTTTCAAAAGGTGTAGGTTGTGTATATCAGTCTCACCCTTTTGATGAACTCGAAGAGCTCCAAGCACACTGAGTTCAGGAGGTTGTCTTTGGGCATGGTCTCATACACGATGTTCAGAATCGGCTCAAACAGACGGTTGTGTATTATCTGCCGATTATGGAACTCGTCATGAAGGCCGATGCACGTTCGGAAATATTTCAAGGCCGCTATAAACAGGTCAGTGATACTCAAGAAGAGGTTCATCAAACGTCATACTGAGTTTCAGGTGCTTCTCAGGACACAGCATGAGCTGCGCAACACGCGATGCGAGCCCCTCCGAGAGTATGAAGTATTTACTCCGGAACGAATGCTGCCGGATGAAGAAACAGAGCACCTCGACGAGATGTGAGTACAGCGAGACCTCCTGTACTGTGAGATTGGTCACTGCGCGACATGTCAGTCATGCACCAACCCCCAACACAACCCTCAACTCACTAGACTTGCGGCCCTCCAGAGCCTTCAACGGCTGAAACAGCTTCTTCGCCGAGTCGTCGTAGAAGTTCTGGATGAACGCCTCGGCCTGCGGCACGGACGGAGGGTTCGCGCGCATCTTGGCCAGAAAGTCGTTGTTCTGCCGGGTGAGCGTATCGACAGACACGGTATTCGCGTTCGGGTCGAGAAGCACTTTGATCGCGTCCGCCATCTGCGCCTTGACCCCTAAATCAACCTCGACCAGGAGCAGCTCGATGAGGGTGTCGGTCAGGGGCTTGGCCTTGTCGTTGATGGCCTTGAAGATGTGCGTGCGCATCATGAGCGCGTCGTGGTCTATCAGCGCGACGAGCACGTCGGTGCCGGCGACGCGGACCGTCGCGTCCTGGTGGCGCAGCGCGAACGTGATGACGGTGAAGAGGCCGCTGCCGATGAAGTTTTGGTAGAGCTGGGCGCGGGCGACGACCTGGAGGCTCTTGGCGACCGCGCAGCACTGCTGGATAAACAGGACTGCGTCCTTTTTCCGCTGGGGATCCGCGCCCGGGGTGGTGAAAATGCCGAATAACTCCTTTAGAAATGCAGAATTCGCCTGTAAATGCTGGACAATGTCGACCTGGTGGAAGAAGATGAGCGAGTTGAGGACGGAGAAGGTGGGATCGTCGAGGATGCGGGCGAGGACGACGTCTTTGAGGTACTGGAGCCGGTATGTGTAGTGGATCTTCTTCTTGATGTGCGGGTCCTCTATCCTCACGACCTCCTTGAAGCGGGACTCGTCGGAGAGGTAGTGGCGGTGGTTGGCCTTGTGGCTTGGGAAGTCGGGATCGTCTAGAGTTGCACGTCAATACAGAGACCGCACTCAAACACACCTTCGACTCACATTCCAAAGCTCCCACCACCCCGAGAATAATGTCGTCCGTCACAATGTACTCAATGATGGCGTTGTCGTTGAGAAGGATGATCGTCTTCATTATATTGCACAGCCGATGCAGATCCCCCAGACTCTCCAGGTCCTCTGCTATCTCCACCAACGGCACGAGCTTGGTGATGTAGTCGGACCCCAGAATGAACTTGGCCAACGCGTCTCGACCGGCAGGGCTGGTGTTGGCCGCCCGCATGATGTTCTCGATCTCCTGCAGGTTGCCGAGATCTGGCGCGGGGAGGACGACCGGTTGCAGATTGTCCATCATCTCGTCCGAGAGGCCATCGTCTGTAAATAGCCATAGCAAATGATCAATAAGCATGTTCTCAAACTATGAGTGTGGATGTGTACCTGGTCCAGCAACCACCATAAGCCGCTGTTGAACCTCGTTGACGAAATCCCTGCCGCGAATTAGCCTCGCGCAAGAGGAAAGAGCGATGGCATCGCACCAGATAGCGCCGCAGCCTTCAGCCTCTTGAAAGCTCAGAGCCATGTCGGTGCCGTTTGGCTCGGTCCACACGATGAGCGTATCTGTCCCCATCGTGAGCGAAAACATTCTCAACATTCTCCAACCTGCGAAACGCGAGATCCGTACCCTGCTGCTTCTGATATCCATCGTCCTTTGATATCCTCGTCTCGAGAAGCGTCCGACTGGGCTCGTCTTCCGACTGCACGAAGATTCGCGCCTCGTCCTGCACGGCAGAGCATCGTCAGCAGGCGAACCACAACCAGACACCGGCAACAAAACAAACACGGCTCCACTGACATTGACGAGCGCGCCGGAGCAGAAGCCCGTGCCGCGGTCATACCAGTCGTTGACCTTGAGCTCGTAGACCTTGACGCGCTTGCGGTCGTTGGGCGGCGGAGCAGACAGCGCCATGGTCGGGCAGCCTGACCGACCCCGTCACTCCGGCCTGGGCAGCGACACCCTCCGGAGTGAGCGACGCTGACTGGACCTGCGACAGGACTGATGGAGACTGGCCGGGAGGATTCGACTCGCTCGCCACGACCGGGATTGCGCAAAAAAGCGATGCTAGTGTACACCTGAGGACGAGGAGGTCGCAGCGCGGGAGAGCGGCGACAAGAGCCTAAGCGCGGCCGGTCGTTTAGCGAAACAAGAGCGGTCCAAGCTGCGCTGCTGCAGGCTGGCCGCTGCGGACCGCGCGAAGACGCCGTGGATCGCCTTGACAGGGACGAGACAGGACAGCAGAGAAGGGTTTGTGACGTGCGGCGCGTCCGTCTTGTTTTGAGGATAAGGCCGACTGGCGGTTGTCGGCCGAGCCAAACCGGGGATTGTGAGAATTAGGGGAAAGACTAGCACGGTTTTTCGCCGGTTGTCTTATCGATAGCTGTGGTTCGTTCTGACGAGGAAAACAGGGCCGCGGAGCCTGGGAGATCTAGTGACAGAACGAAGAGAATGAGATTACACGCGGTTGTCTGGAGGAAGAGAGTCGGCGGCGAGGCTTGCAAGCTTGACTTGATGGAGCTTTTTCAGCGTGTTTTTTCGGCTGCCTGCAAACCTCAAAACGGCGATGATGGAGTTGTTGATCAGGCGAACGGCACGTGAGCGGCGCAAGCCCGGGTGAGTCTAAGCGAGAGCGGTCTATGTCAGAAAGAGCTTAGGGCGAGGGAGCTGACGCTATTATTAGCCGCAGCGCCGATCCACTCCGATTTCCACCTGTGATTGGCTCGTCGCGTTCTTCTCCGACTTCCATCAACTGTCACCTTCGATTTAATATGCACAACACCATCCCGGCTCTCCTCCTTCGTCTAAACCCTTGACAGACTCGATGACTGGCTGACGAAGCGCAAGTGGACTTCTCGGCACTGCAGGTGGTGATGGCCATCTTCTCGGTTCCTTGGACTCTTCTACGTTCAAGTAGACCTCCTCCCTGGTGACAGAATGAACGCAGTGACACGCCCACATCCCAATGACGACGGATTCATGATCAATCCCTCCTTGTTGATGCCTCAGGTAACAGTTGGGGATCCAGTTCTTGAAGCTCAAGGCAAATATCGGGGCATATGCCCGCCTCCAACCAGGTCTGATTGTCTAGTGTCCCTTCCAGTCGAGATGCTACGCCGCATTGTTCTACTACTCTGGCAAACAAGACAGTCATGACATATCGAGTACAGGACTTGGTGTATTACGCGGGACTAGACTTCGGTCGGATGTATCGTCTTCATGAAAAGAGAGCACTCTTCCCGAATACACTGTCGCTCTATCTCACTGTTGAGATGAAAGTTGAATCACAGAAAGATCAGTCGTATAACTGCTTTCTCTATCCGGGGAATCCACGTATCTATGGTTGATGTTTTGCCAGTCAAGGATTTGATGGTTCATCATCTTCCGTGTTTCCTTCCTTCTTTCTTCCTTTCTTTCTGTCTTCATTGGAGCAGGCGACGATGTGGGTTTTCATCTTGGCTACGCCCTTCGTGTCTCTTAGCAACAATGGGAATATACATCCGTCCATCCATTCCAATGGATTGAAAAATTCCCCAGGTCGAAGAAGACCGGGCTGGAATATTATCATTGAACCAAACCATTCCCAAACGGGTCTAGTGCCTAATGCCCCACCAGTCCTCGCTCCCGCCTTTTCATCTGTGCGACGCAAAAATGGGTTCCTCTTTCCCCATCAACCGTCCGGTGCATCACCAACCGGTCAACCCAGTGAGCGACTTCGGGAGTTTTGCGCTCACTCTGGTTTCAAAAAGCTCCAATTCCTCGCCTCTCTGTCCGCGACAGTTCTCTCTGCGACTCCGCACCGCGCGCACTAGCCTTGCGACGAATCCGTCTTGCCAGTCATGCCGTCTGATCCTCCAACCATGCACAGGAGCGTCGACATTCAGCATTGTCCTGCAGACGGCAATGTTGCTGGCGTCGCTTCTCCCGCCGTGATGGCGCAAAGTAAAGGCTCTGCGCTGGGATCCGGTGGCAGCAACTCGCGGAGCACCGAGCTGGGAGCCGATGAGAATACCGCGACGGCTGGCGGTGATGATGGCAACGGCAACGGCAACGGTCGCGGATGGCGTGCCATGCTGGCGCGTCCGAGCAGAGGGAATTGGTTCGCATACGTCAGGACGAGGGAGTTCTGGCTGGTCCTGGTACTCGGGTGAGTCGATTGGTCGTCCATGTTCCCTGCGCTGTTAGCTGACACGGATGGCCACGCAAAGGCAGGTCCTGGCGCTGTGCATCACGGGCACGAACACCTTCTCCCAGCTGCTGGCGCGCAAGGGGACAAGCATTCCCGCTTTCCAGACCTTCTTCAACTACATTCTTTTGAATCTCGTGTACACCAGCTACACTCTCTACCGGTACGGCTTCAAGAAGTGGGCGAGGATGGTCGTCAAGGACGGATGGCGATGTATATTTCCTCACGTGGTTAACTGTAGACACTCCCAAACTAACCCCCCCAGACTTCATCCTCGCCTTCTTCGACGTCGAAGGCAACTACTTCGTCGTGCTCGCCTACCGCTACACAACCATCCTCTCCGCACAGCTCATCAACTTCTGGGCCATCGTCGTCGTCGTCATCCTCTCCCTGCTCCTCCTGCACGTCCGCTACCACCTCACCCAGTACACCGGCATCCTCCTCTGCTGCGCCGGCATGGGCGTCCTGCTCGCCTCGGACCACATCACCGGCTCCAACGGCGGCGCCGCCCCCAACCAGCTCAAAGGCGACCTCTTCGCCCTCGCCGGCGCCTCCTTCTACGGCCTCTCCAACACCTTCGAAGAGTACCTCGTCTCCGCCCGGCCCCTCTACGAGGTCGTCGGCCAGCTCGCCTTCTGGGCGACGCTCATCAACGGCGTGCAGGCCGCCATCTTCGACCGCGCGGCGCTGCGCAGCGCCGTCTGGGACGCCCGGGTCGGCGGCTACCTGTCCGGCTACACCCTCCTCCTCTTCGTCTTCTACTCGCTCGCCCCGCTCGTGTTCCGCCTCGCGTCCGCCGCGTTCTTCAACATCTCGCTGCTGACGGCGAACTTCTGGGGCGTGGTGATCGGGGTCAAGGTGTTTATGTTGAGGGTGCATTGGATGTATCCGATCGCGTTTGTGCTGATTGTGGTTGGGCTGGTGGTGTACTTCTTGACCGAGAGTGTGCTGGGCGAGGCGAAGAAGCCCTGGCTGGGCGAGGACCAGGAGAGGGGGGTGGTCGGCATTGGGACGGCGAGGAGGAAGGTGGAGAAGGGGAGGGCGGTTGTGTAGATGGGGTGGTGAGTGGGAGGGTTCGCGCTGATCAAGAAGAGCGCGGACGGCGATGGGTGGGTAGGGCGGCACAGTGCGAGCAGGCATGCTGAGAGCCAGACAGACGTTCGTTTTGCGTGTCGATATCTTTATCCACGGTACACATGTCGATGCACATACTCGTACATACACTCATTACTAGTCATAAACCATTCCTATCAGAAACATACTTATTTCATCACAACTCCCTTTACCAAGTGAAGCGAATACTCCTCAGAGCGCGTTGTCATGGTAGAGTAGAATTTATTCAAATGCTGAGATTTTCTCTAGTGCACTCTATCCCGTACACGCACCGCTCATTTACCAAAGGTCTAAGAGGTGAGTCTCGCAAGCCCTCGAGGGCTCCTCCATCGGCATCCAGCCAGCCGCAAGCTCCATGCGCCTACGCTCAGGTGGTATCTTTGACTGAAAGGAAACCCGTCAGCCTCTGCTCCCTGCAGAATGCGCCTAGTGTACATTCATGGTTCTCGTGAGCTCCGTTGCATCGTCCGTGAGTGTCTCGTGTCTCATCCGCCTTCATTTCGTATTCACTCGTGGCATCGTCCGTGTCGTTCAGAGCGTTTGCTTCGTTCACTTCGGGCCTGGGTATCAACGCGCCGTCTAATAAACGCCTGCAGACCCGCGAAAGCCCGGCCTCGCTCATGTCGACCTCAGAACCAGGGTATGCCGATCCTAAGACGCCGCAGCAGAAACGACCTCCGCCCTCAGCGCCTTGACCGCATTCTGCACCTCGACAGACGCGACCTGCTGCCAGTGCCTGCGCTCCTTGGTATCCGAAAGCGCCTGAGCGTCGCCGACACGATCGTACAGCAAGCGCGACACATCCCTGTTGATGTCTGTGTACTCGTCCTTGTTGAGCTGCTGCGCGAGATAGAGCGGCTTGAGCGCGGCGCTGACCATCTTCTGAATCTCGGATTTGGTCGAGTAGGACAGCGCCGAGGCGCGGTTTGGCGATGCGTCTTTTGACCGCGATGGGCTGTGGCCCGGGGAGCGTTTGCGCGGTCGACTGCGGTGTCGCGAGGAGCTGCGCGAGGTGGGGTCTTTGCGCTCGGTGCGCTCGTGCGGGGAGACGGAGTCGGCGGCGGGGGAGTAAGGGGGGAATTCTGGGGCTGGAGGGAAGATGGGCGACACGGTTGATGTGAGAGGTGGTGGGGATGACGGACGCGGTGGAGGCGTCATCGCTCGAGGGGTGGCGTGGTTCGATGTCGTGGGCGATGCGCCGGGGGAAGAGTTTCGAGGGGATCCGGACCGGTCGATGGGGGATGACGCTTGCACGTGGAGACGACCGCGAGGCTTGACTGCCGGGGGTGCGGTTTCAACTTCGTGCAGCAGGCATTGCAGGAAGCTCGGGCCGGGGACGACGGGCTCCGGTTCGTGGATGGCATTGGCGGGAGATGTAGCGATGGGTGCTGGTCGACGCGATGTTGAAGATTCAGCCTGGGCGTCCGTCGAAGACTCCGCGGTGTCCTGGGCGCGTCTGGTGCGGGGACGTTTGAGCTTGCGCTCGGGCGGAGCGGCCGGTTCTGACGGAGACGCGGTGACGGACTTGCGTTTCCGACGCGAGGTCGATTGTTGCGCGCTCGAATGCTGCGCGGCTTCCTCCAACTCCTTCGCCTTGTCGAAAGCGTTCCACGCGCGGAGTTCTTCCTGAGACTCTGGTTTAGGCGGTTCCGGACGTTCGCGCGAGGTGCGATGATGCTCGAGAAGAGCGGAGGTCGAGTCTCTGAAGCGGGTTGCTGCGCCTTGTCGCTCTGCCACTTGCAGTCTGCGCTGCCACCCGGTCACGTCCCGCCGATGTGTCTGTCCACGTGGCGACGAGCCCTCTTCGTCAAAAGGAAAATCCAGGTCTAGGTTGAGACTGTCGTAGACGGACAGCCAGACGCGTGCCCATGCGGACGGTGGACCTGACTGTGAGCCGCGTCTCCTGTGCCGAGCATTGGTTCTTGGTCTGGTGGACGACCCGCGGTTTGAATGGTCCATGACGCGGGCGCTTTGCTCGCACATGTGGCAGAACCAGTCACCGTTGGGCACCTCATCCAGTCCCGCACAGAAGGTGTGGCAGGTAGCACTGCAACCATCGCAGAGCATGAGAGTCTCGTCATCTCCGTACTCCTCACACACCATACAGGGTTCTATCACGTCGAGCGGGTCGTCGTCGATGAAGACGGACGGGTCCACGTCGGCAACTTGCTGCTTGTCTTCGACGGCATATGA
>QQTW01004942.1_pt1 | contig 10017 bp, 6 predicted proteins | sample 1904831 | NCBI WGS metagenome assembly QQTW01 (sample SAMN09435610, study PRJNA476489) | Subsurface metagenome, whole genome shotgun sequencing project.
GCTAGGGAATTATTAACTACTATTAACAAGGTCTTACTACCATAGCCTAATTATTTTTTGCCAAGTAAATCTACTCAACACAGCAATGACTACTCCCTTAAGAGTTTTAATAATTGAAGACTCAGAAGACGATATGCTGATATTGCTTGATACTCTAAAAAGCAATGGCTACCAGCCAAGTTATCAAAGAGTAGATAATGCTGCTGATATGAAGGCGGCATTGCAGCAATCGTGGGAGGCGATCGTCTCTGACTATGTGATGCCAGGATTTAGCGCTATAGCAGCGTTAGAAATATTGCAGGCAACTGGGCAAGATATCCCTTTTATTGTTGTCTCTGGGGCGGTAGATGAAGATACAGCCGTAACTGCACTAAAAGCAGGAGCGCATGATTTTATTTTAAAAAGCAAAATGGCGCGCCTAGTGCCAGCAATTGAAAGAGAACTGCGCGAAGCCGAAATTAGGCAAAAACATAAAACAGCAGAAGCAGCACTGCGCCAAAGCGAAGCTAGATATCGCTGTTTGGCGATCGCAACATCGCAAGCAGTCTGGACAACCGATGCCCAAGGAAAAATAGTAGACGATTTTCCTTCTTGGCGATCGCTAACTGGACAAAGTGAGGCAGCAGCCAAAGGCTGGGGTTGGCTGGAGGTAATACACCCTGAAGATCGAGAGCGTACAGCAAAAGTATGGTCTGAGGCTGTAGAAACAAAAGCCTATTATCAAATAGAGCATCGACTAAAGGTAGCTGATGGCACTTATCGCTACTTCTCAGTTAGGGGCGTACCAGTGCTTGATGAGGAAGGCAATATTCAAGAATGGGTAGGCACTCATACTGATATTAGCGATCGCATAGCGATGGAGTCAGCCTTACGCAGACGAGCAGAGGAATTGGACATAGCCAATCGCCTCAAAGATGAATTTTTAGCAGTTGTTTCCCACGAATTGCGCTCTCCTCTCAATGCCATGCTCGGTTGGACTTCTTTATTGCGATCGCGCCAATACGACCAAGCAACTAATGCCCGTGCTTTAGAGACTATAGAAAGGAACGCGCGCAGTCAGACGCAGTTAATTGAAGACTTGTTAGATGCTTCTCGGATTATTAGAGGGCAAATGCACCTAGATATCTGTCCGGTAGACATAATTGAGGTAATTGAATCTACGATTAATACTATTCAACCTGCGGCTCGTGCTAAAAATATTTCCTTGCAAATAAATTTAGATCCTTTAGCTAGAGACGTTGCTGGAGATGCAGAGCGTTTGCAACAGATCGTCTGGAACTTGCTATCTAATGCCGTTAAATTCACGCCAAACGATGGATTAGTAGCAATTACTCTAAAACGCTTAGATTCTCATATTGAAATTGTTGTTGCTGATACAGGTCAAGGCATTGAGCCAGAATTTCTCCCGCATATATTTGATCGCTTTCGCCAAGCTGATGGTTCAATTACCAGAGCCTATGGCGGTTTGGGGTTGGGTTTGTCGATTGCGTCACACCTAACCCAATTGCACGGCGGAACTCTTAGCGTGGAAAGTCCAGGAGTGGGACAGGGAGCAACTTGTACTGTAAAGCTACCGCTACTATGCGCAACCACAATTGATCGGGCGCATCAAGCTAAAAATATTATTACCAGCGATCGCGCTCTCTAGTCGCAGGTAGTAGATAGCGTTATATTAGTTTGGGCTAGAGCCTCTTTTATCCGGCTCAAACACACTTTTCTCATGTGAATGTGATAAATGTATGAGGGGCGGGAGCTATTCTTTATGAATCCCTATCAGGGATTGAAATAATTGGGACACGAACAATGAGAATTTGGCTATCCTGTTTTCTGATTCTATTTGCGATCGCCGAACTTTACCAATGGGCGCAACACCTCACCCTACCACTGCCAATTTATATTTTAGGCGGGGCATTTTTGGCGATCGCGTCTAATGCAAATAAGCGTCTAGGCTTCTTTTTGCCACTAAAAGACGAAGCAATATCAATGATGAGCGCCATCAATCCCACCCAAATCAAACAATCTCCAAAACAGCCAGACTAAATCCACCACCCAAACTTTTAACTTTTAACTTTTGACTTTTCTAACGTCCCATATTCCGCTTCATCTGCTCTAGCTCATCTTGAGTCTCCCAACGGCGAAAGGCATCATCTAAAGGATCTGGTCCGCCGTAAGGAGTACGAGTTTGATGCCAGCCTGCGGTTTCTAAGCGCTGGGAAGCTTGATAGTTGTTTCGAGTAGCTTGAGACTCAGTTACCTTAGTTTGCACTTCTTGACGGCGTTGCTGGATGCGTGTGAGCAGTTCTTTGGCTTGGGCAAGGCGTTCTTTTAACCCTTGCATTTGTCCCCAGCGCTGATTGCCTTCCCGTAGTAGGGTTGCTTCTCGCTGTTGCGCTGCATCTGCTAAATCGAGCCTGTTTGCTGCTTTTGCTTTTTCTACCCGAATATGCCAACGCTGGATTTCTTGAGCTTTAGAGAGAATTTCATCTTGACTTCGCTTTTCTTGCAGTTGCAAATCGGCAATTAGCCTTAAAGTATCTTCCTCTTGTTCGCGCAACTGTTCTAAAAGTGCTTCTAACTCCAAATGGGGATTACTCTTTAAAAATTCTTCTAAACGGCTTTCCAGAAAACGGTTGAAATCATCAAATAATCCCACTGTAGAACTCCTTGGATTGAAACAAGATTTTTAGGCTAGAACTGTTGGTTGATTTGGAGTAGCGCGGCGATCGCGAAATTCTAAATAAACAAGCAAAGCATTAACATCTGCTGGGTTGACTCCACCAATTCTAGCGGCTTGACCTACGGTTAAAGGCTTTACCTTAGAGAGTTTTTCCCTTGCTTCTTTAGAAAGAGTCTCTATTGTCGAGTAATCTAGATCGCTAGGTAACGGGCGATTGGCATGGCGAGAGATCGCATCTATCTGATTTTGCTGGCGTTGCAGATAGCCAGAATACTTAATATCAATCTCCGCGCCTGCTTTTTCGGCGGTATTGAGAGCGGGGTTACTTAATTCGTAATGCTCTAAATTAGCGTAATGAAATCCTGGACGGCGCAGTAAGTCAGCTAGAGTAATTGAGTTTTTAATTGCTTGTTGGGTATCTGAGGCAATTAGTTTGGCAATATCACTTTGTTCTTTAAGGCGAGTTGTATGCAACCGCTCTTTCTCTGCGGCAATATTAGCCTGCTTGCGGGTAAATAATTCCCACATGCGATCGTCAATTAACCCGATTTCTCTTCCCAAAGGTGTTAGTCGTTCGTCAGCATTATCTGATCGCAACAGCAAGCGGTATTCAGAACGGCTAGTAAGCATTCGATATGGTTCTCTTAAGTCTTTGGTACATAAGTCATCAATTAACGTACCGAGGTAACTTTGTTCGCGGGGAAAGATAATCATTTCTTGCTGCTGGGCATAACGAGCGGCGTTAATTCCGGCGACAATACCTTGAGCGGCAGCTTCTTCATACCCTGTTGTGCCGTTAATTTGCCCAGCACAGAATAAACCCTGAATCTTTTTAGTCATCAAGGTAGGAAAACACTGGGTTGCTGGCAAGTAATCGTATTCCACAGCGTAGGCGGGACGCAGCATCACGCAGTTTTCTAATCCTGGCAATGTCCTGAGCATTTGCAGTTGGATTGGTTCTGGTAAGCCAGTGGAAAAACCTTGGATGTATAGTTCGGGAATGTCTCGCCCTTCTGGTTCGATAAATATTTGGTGGCTTTCTTTATCGGCAAAACGCACAATTTTATCTTCAATACTGGGGCAATATCGCGGTCCTTTTGCATCTACCCAGCCGCCATAAACTGGGGATAAATGCAGGTTATCTCTGATTAGTTGATGAGTTTGAGCAGTGGTGCGGGTGAGGTAGCAAGGCATTTGTGGGCGTTCTACCCATACAGCGGGGTCAAAACTAAACCAACGTACTTCTTCGTCGCCTGGTTGGGGTTCTAGCTTGCTGTAGTCGAGCGATCGCTTGTCTACCCTTGCTGGAGTTCCGGTTTTTAATCTTCCTGTCTCAAACCCTAGTCTATTTAATGTTTCTGTTAATCCTTCGGCGGCAAATTCTCCCGCCCTTCCGGCTGGCATTGATTTGTTGCCTACCCAAATTCTGCCGCCTAAAAATGTGCCTGTGGTGAGGATAACTGTTGGCGCTTGAAAGGCTACGCCAAAATATGTTTCTACGCCGATTACTTCGTCGTTAGCGCCAATTACTAAGTCTGTAACCATGCTTTCGCGGATGGTTAGGTTTTCTTGGTTTTCGACGATTTCTCTGGTTACTTGGGCATATTCGCGTTTGTCTGTCTGCGCTCGTAATGCCCACACCGCAGGACCGCGCGAGGAGTTTAGCACCCGTTTTTGCAGGTAGGTGCGATCGGTGATTTTGCCGATTTCTCCGCCTAGTGCGTCTACTTCATGGGTGAGTTGCGATTTGGCTGGTCCCCCTACGGCTGGGTTGCAGGGTTGCCAAGCGATTTTGTCGAGGTTGAGGGTTAGTAGTAGGGTGCGGCAGCCTAGGCGGGCGGCTGCAAGCGCAGCTTCGCAGCCTGCGTGTCCTGCGCCGACTACGATAACTTGGTAGGTGTCTTGGAATTGGGGGATGGCGGAGGTCATTGTTTTGTGGGGGTCTTATATTTGATTTTAATACGAACCACAGAGACGGAGGAGAGGATGCGTGGGGTTAATCAATCTCCGGTTAGACTAATTTCGTTTCTTGGCAGGTGAGAATAGATCAATGTTCAAACATAAATGCTTAATGCTCTATCCAACAGAGCAGAATAATAGGTAAGTTATAACGGCAAGTTGTTACAATACTTAATGCGGTCGCGATAATGCGGTTACAGAATTCATGGACGCTAAGACAGATCCGGTAAATCTCCAGGTTGATACTCCAATGCAGATAGTTCCAGTTGAGCGTGAAATCGGTATAGATGACTCTGTAGGGAGCTTGATTCAGGAGAATTTAGCCGCCGAAGGTGAGATTGTCAGATCGGAGTTGTTGCGTTATGACCCAGTAGCGATCGCGGATCATTATCGCAGTAAGCCTCTGGAAGTATGGGGACGGATTTTTACTGTACTATTTCCTGCTCTTAGTTTTGCTTTGGGTTTGTGGTGGGATAAACAAACAGGTGTTAGCGCCCAAAATCAACGCAAACGAGCGATTCAGTTAAAAGAATTGTTGACAAAGCTAGGACCTGCTTATATCAAGATTGGACAGGCGCTTTCTACTCGCCCAGATTTGGTATCACCTGCGTATTTGGATGAATTAACGCAACTGCAAGACCAAATACCGCCTTTTTCTAATGATATTGCTTTTCAGTTTATCGAAGAAGAATTGGGCGATCGCCCTGAAGCAATTTATGCAGAATTGTCACCTGAACCTATTGCTGCGGCTTCTTTAGGACAGGTATATAAAGGTAAACTCAAAACTGGTGAAATTGTTGCTGTTAAAGTCCAACGTCCAGATTTGCAAGAGACTATTGCGGTGGACTTGTATATCTTGCGGCGCATGGCTACTTGGGCGAATAGAAATGTCAAGCGGCTGCGTAGCGATTTAGTAGCAATTTTGGATGAGTTTGGCGGACGCATCTTTGAAGAGATGGATTACATCAATGAAGGTGAAAATGCCGAACGTTTTGCCCAGTTGTACGGACATCTTAAGGATGTTTACGTGCCAAAAATTTACTGGCAATATACTCACCGTCGCGTACTAACGATGGAATGGGTGGTAGGTACAAAATTAACCAACTTAGAGGCTATCAGCGCTCAAGGAGTTGATGCTCGGTACATTATTGAGGTGGGCGTTCAGTGTTCTTTGCGTCAGTTACTCGAACACGGTTTTTTTCATGCCGATCCTCATCCTGGCAATTTGTTAGCTACTCCTGATGGGCAGTTGGCTTATTTGGATTTTGGCATGATGAGCGAAATTAAGCCTTATCAGCGTTATGGTTTGATTGAGGCTGTAGTCCACATGGTTAACCGCGATTTTGAGGGATTAGCGCGCGATTATGTGAAATTAGACTTTTTGACACCAGATACAGACCTTACCCCTATTGTTCCTGCGTTATCAATGATTTTTGGTAATGCTTTGGGAGCTAGTGTTGCGGAATTAAACTTTAAGAGCATTACCGATCAACTATCGGCGCTGATGTATGAATATCCTTTCCGCGTTCCTGCTTACTACGCTTTAATTATCCGATCGCTAGTAACCCTAGAAGGAATTGCTATTCATATTGACCCCAATTTTAAAGTCCTGAGCGAGGCATATCCGTATATCTCTAAGCGGCTGCTAACAGATCCATCGCCAGAATTACGGGAATCGTTGCGCGACTTGTTATTTAAAGACGGGCGTTTTCGCTGGAATCGGTTAGAAAACTTGCTGCGCAATGCGCGTAGCAGTCAAGACTACAACCTCAACCAAGTAGTTGATGAGACTTTAGAGTTTTTATCTTCAGAGCGCGGCGCTTTGATTCGCAATAATTTGATTGATGAAATTGCTAAAAGTGTCGATGCTTTGAGTCGTGATGCTTTGCACAACGTTACCAATACATTGCGCGATCGCCTGCAAACTGTTCCTTGGGGTAAATCGATTGCAATGGCAGTTAATCCAACGCCTCCAGCCTCAACCGAACAAGAACAAACTCTTGAACATATCAAGCGCATTTGGGGCATTTTGCAAGAAACGCGCGGCTTTGATGCGGCAAAAGTTAGTTCTCAAGTGCCGCAATTACTGTCCAATCCAGGCGTACAGCAAATTGGCAGACAAGTTGCTGGGCGTTTGGCAAGTAAAGCGATCGCGCGTTTAATCCGCGAGGTGTTGATTGCTGGTGATGTCAATACCAATAACGGAAAACCTGCAAAATTAGCTTTACCTGCTGGCAAAATCTGAAACTAAGAACCTAGTTGGTTTTCATTTCCTTTGTCTCGCTTAAAACTCTCTTCTAAAGCTTGGATTTGTTCTCGGCGTGCTTCTACTTCTAAAGATCGCCGAGAAAGTTCTTGATTTTGCAGCGTCAAAGTTTGTCGCCACTGTTCGGAACGCTCAGATTCTGCTTTCAAAAAAGCTGGGGTTACGCCACTAGTTAGGTAGGTTTTGACTAAATCTAGCACCCAATTAGTAGCATCTTGAATGCTTAATATTTCGTTTTTGGGGGAAAGTTCGACCAAGACTAGAGTACCTTCAGTAAATGCGAGTTCTTCGGCTACGCAAATAATTTTTTCCTCAGTATTGATTTCCCAGCGATATTCGGCTTGCTGATGCGCCAGCAATCGCAGATCCAATTGACTTGACAATCCTTTGTGGACTTGAGCTAGGTAGAGCATTGTTTTTTGAGCGGTAATAGTTTAATCGGTTAAATTGCGGAGGCGATCACGCAGAATTTCTGCTTGCTTTTGGGCTTCTTGCAAAGCATCTCGCACGCTTTTAACTACTTCTTCTGGCGCTTTGTCTACGAATTTGGGATTGTTGAGGCGATTAGTAAGCGATTGAATTTCTGCTTCTATTTTCGCCAAATTTTTCTGGATTTTGCTGCGCAATGCTTCGGTGTCCACTACACCAGATAGCGGAATTAAGATTTCTACCGTTCCCACTACTCCAGAAGTGACATTTTCTAAGGAGTTAGTATCTTGTTTGGGTTGAACTTCTAATGATTCTGCTTTGGCTAAATCCAAAATGTGAGTTTGTCCGATCCGAGTTAAGATATCAAGTTCGCGATCGCTTTCGCTTTGCAGAATTACGCGAATCTTTGCTCCTGGCTTAACATCAGTATCCGCGCGGAGATTGCGAATTTTGCTGATCGCATTTGTAATTAGTTCAAAACTATTTTCCAACTCTAGATCGATTAGCGCTTTATCTAGTTGGGGATACGACTGCAAGCCTAAGATTTCGCTTTCACTACTTTGAGTCAGAGTATGCCAAAGTTCCTCAGTGATATGCGGCATGAAAGGATGCATTAGTTTTAGAATACCCTCTAAAATGTAAGCCAAAGTTTGCCTAGCTACTTTACTAGAAGCTTCTGGTGAATCGGCTTGCAAGCGCGACTTAACTAGCTCAATATACCAGTCGCAAAAGTCGCCCCAGAAAAATTCGTACAAACCTTTTGCTGCTTCTCCTAAGCCGTAATTGTCGATGCGATCGCAAGTATTTGCTACTGTTTGCTGGAAGCGCGATAAAATCCAGCGATCGGCTGGTTCTAGTGAGTCTACGTCTGGTTTTCCTAGTTGCTGCGGCGTTAAACCTTCTAGATTCATCATCACAAACCGAGAAGCATTCCACAGCTTGTTTGTAAAATTGCGGCTAGCTTCTACAGAAGGCGATTCATCAGTTTTACGATTGTATTCTAAGCGGATATTTTGACCTGCACCTGCAACTTCTTTAACCAAGGTATAGCGCAAAGCATCAGTGCCATATTTATCCATCAGCAACAGCGGATCGATGCCATTACCCGCACTCTTCGACATTTTTTTACCATTTTCATCCAACACCAAGCCGTGAATGTAAACGTCTTTGAATGGCATTTGTCCGGTAAAATGTCCGCCCAATATCGTCATCCGCGCTACCCAGAAAAAGATAATGTCAAAGCCAGTTACTAAGGTAGATGTCGGGTAGTAAGTTGCCAAGTCTTGAGTTTGCTGGGGCCAACCCAAAGTCGAAAAGGGCCATAACCCCGAAGAAAACCAAGTATCTAAGACATCTGGATCTTGTTCTAGCTTGACATTTTCACCAAATTGTGAAATAGCTTTTTCTTTTGCTTCAGCTTCAGTTTTCGCTACTACAAACGGCGTATCGTCGGTAATTTCGCCAAGAGTTTCGCTAACAGCAAACCAAGCAGGGATTTGATGACCCCACCATAGTTGACGAGAAATACACCAGTCAGTCAATTTTACCAACCAATCGCGATAGACCTTAGTCCAGCGTTCAGGGATAAATTGAGGAGAACTTTGCGCGTCTAAAAATTCTAGAGTTTTGTCAGCTAGGGGGCGAATTTTGACAAACCATTGAGTAGATAAAAGAGGCTCAACAGGAACTTTACCGCGATCGCTATAGGGAACGCTATGTTTATAATCTTCTACCTTGACTAAAAAGCCGTCTGTTTGTAGACGTTGTACAACATTTTTTCGAGCAACAAACCGATCTTGCCCCTGAAACTCGCCAGCATTTTCATTTAACGTCCCATCCTTATTCATGATATTCACCATTGGCAGAGCGTGACGCTGACCCATAGCAAAATCATTAGGATCGTGGGCGGGAGTAACCTTAACGCAGCCCGTACCAAAAGCAGGATCGACAAACTCATCAGCAATCACCGGAATTTCTCGCCCGATAATCGGTAGCTGCAAAGTTTTACCAACCAAATGCCGATAGCGATCATCTTGGGGATTAACAGCAACAGCCGTATCGCCCAACATCGTCTCTGGGCGAGTCGTTGCCACCTCTACATAACCAGAGCGATCGCTCAACCGATAGCGGAAGTGCCATAAATTCCCGTCTACTTCTTTACTATCTACCTCCAAATCTGAAACCGCCGATTGAGTCGCTGGACACCAATTGACTAAATATTTGCCCCGATAAATCAGCCCCTCATCGTAGAGACGGGTAAATTCTTCAACTACAGCTTGAGATAAGCCCTCATCCATCGTGAAGCGTTCGCGCGACCAATCCACCGACACGCCTAAACGCTTTAATTGATTAACGATCGTTCCTTTAGAATGTTCCTTCCATTCCCAAGCCCGTTCTAGAAAGCGATCGCGCCCTAAATCTTGACGAGTTTTACCCTCAGCTTTTAGCTGTTTTTCTAAGATTGTATGTACAGCAATACTGGCATGATCCGTTCCTGGTAGCCACAGAGTATTGTCACCTTTCATGCGGTGATAGCGGATTAACACATCAATCAACGCACTTTCAAAAGCATGACCCATGTGCAAGCTACCCGTGACATTAGGCGGGGGAATGACGATGCAATAAGGTTTACCAGGATGATTAGGGTCTGCTTTATAGACTTGGCGATCGTCCCAAAATTTTTGCC
>QQTW01004943.1_pt1 | contig 10016 bp, 12 predicted proteins | sample 1904831 | NCBI WGS metagenome assembly QQTW01 (sample SAMN09435610, study PRJNA476489) | Subsurface metagenome, whole genome shotgun sequencing project.
GGACCTTAATCCCGATGATTGCGGCGATGATGGCAGATCGAGCTAGGCCCACCGAGCGCGGTAAAATTTTCGGTGTATGTATGGTAGGTTTTGATGTAGGAATTGCGATCGCAGGGCCGGTTTTGGGTTCGGTAGCGCAACAAGTCGGCTATCGCGACATTTTCGGTTTTGCTAGTGGTTTGACATTTCTAGCAATTATTATCTTCCTCACCCAGTCTAGTAAAGATTTGCCCCATTCTTTGCGCTTTGCTTTGGGTAAAGGGGGAGATGTTTATGCTACAAAAATGTAATAGAGACGCTGCATACAACAACGTCTCTATTGATAACGGGCGAGGAGGGATTCGAACCCCCGACACCGTGGTCCGTAGCCACGTGCTCTAGTCCACTGAGCTACACGCCCTCGCAGACTTCCTATGCTAACACATCTATTTAGACAATGCAAGAATTTTTGAATGAACCTAATTTGACTCATTTGGATGCCCAAGGACAAGCCCAAATGGTCGATGTGTCTGGCAAAGTGCCGACTACCCGCCAAGCGGTAGCCGAAGCTAGGGTAAAAATGCTGCCAACAACTTTTCAAGCAATTCAAGCAGGAAATTTACCCAAAGGCGACGTACTAGGGACAGCGCGAATAGCGGGAATTATGGCAGCAAAGCAAACATCGGCGTTGATTCCCTTATGCCATCCTTTACCAATCCAAAAAATAGCAGTACAAATTACTCCCGATGTGTCATTACCAGGTTATGTAATTCAAGCCACAGTTAAAACTAAAGCCGAAACTGGGGTAGAAATGGAAGCTTTAACTGCTGTATCTGTTGCCGCGCTTACTTTGTACGACATGGCAAAAGCCTTAGAAAAATCTATAGTAATCGAATCAATTTGCTTAGTTAGCAAAACGGGCGGCAAATCTGCCGACTATAGCTAGTATTTGCTACGCGATCGCCTTTAAAATTAGTCTAGTATCTATAACCCTACTCCATGCCTCCTCGTTGGCCCCGCAAACCAGACCGCAAAGACCCAGCTTTTCGCAAGCTAGACGACAGAATGACTTTTGCTACTCATGTAGCAACTTTTGCTGCAATCAATTCTGGCTTGTGGTTTTTTCACAACTTCAAATCGGCTACTTGGGAGTGGTTGCCTTGGGTAACAGCTAGTTGGCTTGTCGTACTAATATCGCATTTAATTTATATCAGTGCGATCGCCAATTACTCCTCAGATACATCGTCTAAATCCACCTAAAGACAGACTAAAACCAGTGGAACAAGGTTAAACAAATAAGCCATAGTAGAAGGTAGAACTATTATTTACTACCTATCATGGCTCTTAACACTACAGAAGTAATAGAAGAACTCGCTTCAGAAATTGGCGAAAATGTCTATTTAGATATTGCTAAATGGCATTTGTATCTATCCAATGCTCATTTACACACCCTACTTGCCGAGCAACTTTATCCGATATTAAGCGCCAAATCTTTGGATGAAGATCGCGTTTTGCACATTTTGCAATCTATACCAGTCAAAATTGGTGGTGGCAAAAAAGAAGTGCCTTTAATAGACTTTATGCCCATGCAATGCCAAGTTACCTTGATGGATATTTTAGAAAAATATCAGCGTAATTTGTAAAAGCGCGCTCGCTTTTCTTGCGCTTGGAATTGAAACAGGCGAGCAGGTAAAGTTTACATCCCGCCTAGGGTTAAAACCCGCTTGCTTATAGCTTAAGTCTACTGAAGTAGACTTAAATGCTTTTCTGGTGCAGTAAATAATCTAAGTAGTCGGCTTAAGCCGACTTTATTTATTAGCCTGGGGTTTCAACCCTAGGCGGACTTGGCTACCTACCAAACATTAGCCGCATCCTCGGTTTTACATACCAAACTTTTGCCGGATTCTAGACACAAAAATCTCAACTTCTGGCAACTTCATCTGCATCGCAAGTAAGGCAAAAATACCAATTCCCACCCCTCCAGCCAAACTAAGTTGCAACAATTGCGCTAACAACCCCTCACCAAGCCAAAACTGCTGTACTCCCCAAAGAGTTCCCCAACTAGCCAAACCTGCCAGAAAACTGCTACCAGTCAAAGCCAAAATCGGTAAACTCCATTCTTGCCAAGGTAAACCGTGTAGTTTGCGATCGAGCATCCAAAATAACAGCAGCATTGAAATCAAATTTACTACCACCGTTGATAAAACTAAACCTGGTGCGCCTAACATTTTGAAAAACAGATAAGCAAAAATAATATTAAAAAAGATGCTGACCATACTAATGCGGAAAGGTGTATCGCCATCACCCAAAGCATAAAATACCCGAACTAAAACATCGCGCCCTAAATAAACAAACATCCCAATCCCATAAACCACCAATAGAGAAGATACTAATTGAGACGCATTGCGATCAAAAGCTCCCCGCTCGTATACTACACGGACAATTGGTACGGCAAGTGCGATTGTAATTGCCCCCAAAGGCAGCATTGTAATTGCTGTCAGTAACAATCCCTGACGGATTCGCCCTTTCAATTCATCCCAGTCTTGAGGATCGGCAAGCCGGGAAAAAATCGGCAGCATTGGCACTAATATCACATTAGAAAGAATGCCCAAAGGCGTTTGAATCAATAACCCCGCGTATTGCAAAGCAGAAGCCGCTTGAGGAATGTAGGAAGCTAAAATCAAAATCACGTATAGATTAATATGGGTCATGCCGGACGAAAACGTCGCCGGAGCCATAATTTTTGTAACTTCTTTGACTCCCGGCTGATTGAAATTAAAGCGCAGGCGCAAAGTACCCATACCTGACTTCCACTGCGCTGGAACTTGGATTAGCCACTGCAAAACGGCTCCAGCTAACGTTCCCCAAGCTAAAACTGCTCCACCCAGCATTGCATATTGGGAAGTAGTCACTTTTTCACCTAGCTGCAACGCCAAAACACCCAGTCCAATAATTACAGTAATGCTAGAGAATATTGGGCTAACCGATGGTAGCCAATATAGATTAGCTGCATTGAGAGTCCCAAAACCAATGCCAATTAACCCCGCTAGTAACGCCATCGGAGCCATAATTTGCATTTGTCTGATCGCAATTCCCCGGACTTCTAATCCGTAAGGCGTAGTATTTAACCCTGGTGCTACTAAATCAATAATTCCTGGCGCGAAGAAAATCAAAGCGATCGTTACAAGAAAAAGCAACCCACCGACAAAAGTTGTCACTGTTTCTACTAAGGGAGCAGCTTCCGACTTGGGACGTTTGGCTAAAACGCTGACAATTGCACTATGAAATGGTCCGTTGATGCCGCCTAGTAAGACTAAAAGAAAGCCAGGAATAACGTAAGCATAGTTAAAAGCATCTGCCACTACACCCACACCAAACACTGCCGCGATCGCTTGAGTGCGTACCAAACCAAAAACTTTACTAATTAACGTTGCCGCAGCAACAATTCCAGCAATTCCAGTTAGAGAGCGAGACGGGGTTGATTTTGACACAAATATATTTAAAAATACCTTAACTTCAATCCCCATCGGGATTTATAAATGATACCGCTCTCTAGCACTGTAGTTTGAGAAGGTAGAGCGATGTTTTGGTATCCAACTAAAATACTAAAAAACATCGCTGTTTTAGTTTGAGTCTGTAATCCTAGTAACAAAAGGATCTCCACAGTGTATTTATGTTAATCTGTGGCGGGTGCAGTTAGTAAGTTGTAACGGAATAATAGATGATGTTTGGCAACCCCCAGCTTGACGGTAAAGAAAATAACTGGCGATACCAATTAAATAAGTTTGTTAAAACCAATCAGCGAGAATTGGCTGCTTTAGCTTGGGGTTTTTGGCTGGCAAATGGTGAAAGTCAAGATACTTTGGGTATCGATCTCAAACCCACGCCGCATTTTATTTCTTGCCCAAAAGCAGAGTTAGAAAAGCTCAATCAAAATCTTGATAACCATATTCAAGAAATTTTGGGTGTAATTGATGGATATCAACCAGATAAAGAAGTAGTTATTATTGCTATTGGCAATAGTCAAATTAAGCTCATTCAATTTCAAAGCGAACCGCCGCCACCTATTTGCTACGCAGAAATTGCCGCCGACGTTGATACTTTAGTTCAGTTATTAGAGCAGCAAATGATTGAGCAAATAAAAGACTAATTTTACAAGTGTTGCGTCTAATTAGTTAACAAGCTATTGAGTAATTGAATACATATTCAATTTACACTTAACTAATCTTTTTGACGATAGACAAAGTGAAAGCTTTGTCTAAAATTGTTGCAAGATAGATTGATCGCCGCTCCGCGTATACCCAGATATTATGGGGGGAAAGGAAAATTGTGCATGAAATATCGTCAGAGAGATTGCAGCAAGCAGAAAAACACGGAAGGATATCCGAACAACACGGTAAGTTGGTTGAGAAGTTAGGTAAAAAATTAAAAAATTCTAACTTTAACGCCGAACAACAAGGCAATTTAATCGAGCAGTTCGGTAAAAATACTCAGCAATACGCCAAAGCCTCACAAAAATATGCAAAATCTGCTCAAAAGCAAAACATGGATTCAACAGCAGAATACGCTAAGGCAGGCGAAGAACATATAAAAGCTACTTGGGAACATATAAAAGCTGTAAACGAGTACCTGAAGATAGTTCAACAACGGCTACAAAGTCTTAAGCCAGTCTATGGAAAGCATCGTCAGCTTGCTAACAATTAAATACCCGATCCATCAAAAAACTCTTGAATTGCTTTATCTCTAATTTGACAGCTAGAAACAATAGCTGCGGAAACATCTTTTGCCTCTAAAATCGCCTCATGAGAAGACAACTGTTGATGATGCAGGCTATCTACTTGTTGCTCCAATGCTTCAATGCGATCTAGTAAAGCCCGAATTACCTCCGCCTCTGAGTCTGGCAAACTACCGTGTTCTAGCGGATCTACCCGCACTCCCGCACGATAAATAATTCTACCGGGTACGCCTACTACGGTGCAGTTAGAAGGTACATTTCGCAGCACAACTGAACCTGCGCCAATTCTTACATTGCTGCCAACTTCTATATTGCCTAAGACTTTAGAGCCAGCACCGACTACGACATTATCGCCTAAAGTTGGGTGACGTTTGCCGCTTTCTTTGCCTGTACCACCGAGGGTAACACCTTGATAAATCAGCGCGTAATCTCCCACAATCGCCGTTTCACCAATCACAACACCCATACCGTGATCGATAAAAAAGCTTTTGCCGATGACAGCACCAGGGTGAATTTCAATCCCCGTCACAAACCGAGCAATAAACGAAATTAAGCGGGGAATAAAGGGAATGCCAAGGCGGTAAAGCCAGTGGGAAAAACGATGCAAGATGATCGCCTGCAAACCAGGGTAGAAAAATAAGACTTCCAACCAGTTGCGGGCAGCAGGATCGCGCTCAAATATAATGCGAAAATCACTTAGCAGTGTAGATAGCACGCTATTGTACCCACCTTGGGTAAAGACTCCATTTTTTATTTTAGCGTCAAGTGTAACTACTCTTGTACGGAAAGAGTGTATTTATACTTGGCTCCTGCATCGATCGCACCTACCCAAACTTGATAAGATCCAGCTTGCCAGTTGGCACTCTCAATACTGGCATCTTGATTATTACCATCATCATCACCACACATAATCATGTCTTTTGGACCTTTGATGAGTAAAGTAGTGTCGTTTCTGCCGCTATCTACTTTTACTTTTAAGCGCTCGAAGTCTTTGTCTAGTACCAATATATGATCGGGATTGGTATCGCCAAAGCCAATACAAGGGCTATTATTGCGATCACGGTTGGATATAGTAGATAGAGAATAAGAGCCGCCAGTAAAGCCTGTAGCTGTTCCTTGCGCGGGTTTGAAACCGGGCGATAAAGACATAGAACCAAAATTAGCTGGTTGTGCAGCGACAGGTAACGCACTCATAGCTGCAAGCAGCGCTAAAAAATAGCTGTTTTTAAGTCTAACTAAGGGACGAATAAACTTCATCATAGCCCTGGGAATACTTCCCATAAATTATCTATCTATGCCTACTTTAGCGAATAGAACTAGCAATTAATTTTTTATGTGCCACAGTTTAGTCTGGCATACAATCGCTTAGGGTTGAAATTAATATTTTTCTCTGTTTAATTTCAAACAAAAAGCTAACATTTACCTATTGGGTGTATATACAATCTCTAATTTAGCCATGCCTCCATTTATCTTAATTATTTTTTTGGCAGTTACAGGAACTTTTTTCACTCAACTATTTGTACTCTCTCCGGCTCATGTATTAGAAAGCTTTAATATCCCTGGAGGGATATTTTTAGGTTTGTTAGCTCTAGTGCTAGTGTGGTGTTTTGGCGAGTGACTTATTTGGCATTAAATTTGAAGAATATACCACCAGTCAGTAAGTCTTCTTTATTGTCGTAGCTGCTAATAGTTAGTGATCGCAAATTGCTAAAAAATGGTTTGCCTGCTACTTCCAGCAAGCTAATAATTGGCAATTGACGTTTTACTATTGCTTGATTTGCTTGCCAATCGACATATACGTAGCCTTCATTTGGCTGGGGAATAGCATTTGTACTAGCTAAAAATTGAGAATCATCCGCTAAAGAGCCATTTTTGTTAATTTTTAAAACTTGTTCCATGGCAGAGATTGAGGTTGCAAAAATTTCGTAGTTGTCTACGGTAGTATGTACCCCTTGGACTTTGGCATTGAGGGTAATAGATGGATCTGATGAATTTTTCTCTTGCTTGGCTACAGGGGTTAATTGCGTCCATGCAGAGACCTTTTGATTGGCTAAGGGTAAGGAAGTAATGCTTAATTCCTTAGTAGACGCGATCGCATTTAACTTCTCTATTCCTTCTATAGCGCGATCGCTTCTTTCTACGGCAAAAATCCAATCATTGTTCGGCAGCTTTCCTAGGGCGTATTCTCCCTCTACCCAACTAAACACATCATCTAATAAATTTATTCCCCAATTTGCTTGAAGCTCGGCTATTGGCTTTTCAACCAACTTCGTTATCGATAATCCTGGGGAAACTTGCGCCCAAAATTGCTGCAAATTACTATCGGGTAACTTACTTAAATCTACTCCAGAAATTGCCAAGCTTACAGTAGAAGGAATGTACCGTAAAGCTTTTGCTGGTTGCGATAAGGTAGAAATCGGTGGCAATATTTCTTGATCTAATCCTGCTACTACTGTCGTTTCTGCAAGTAACCCTTGGGGGTTCAATTCAAAAGCTACAATTTGACTTTCGTAAGTTGGCGGTGATTCTACTTTTCCCCCAACCAAACTAGGATAATTTAGAAAAGCTAAACCTACTTTGCGCGCAGGTAATTGAGTAAGTGCTTGCTGGTATTGACTAGAAGTTGTGAGATTGAGATCGGGCGCTTGAACGTTATTTATTGCTTCTTTCAACACTTGGGCATGATTGGCAAATAGGACGAAATTATCGCCTACTACCGCCCCAGACAAACCACCTTCAGCTTTGGTTAATATATTTTCTGGTTGCAAACGAGGAGTGTTACTTAGTAACCTAATACCGTTGTATTCTTCAATAACTAAGTTAGCTCCCGCGATCGCCTTTCTTGCAAACAGTAACTCGACAAAATCCCGGCTTTTAGCTGCGTCTTTAGTCTCAACAGCGATCAAATACCCCGGTTGTTGTCCATTACTAGGATCGCGATCGCGATCTACGCTAGTTACAGCTACAGTAATTTCATCTCCTACCCAAGGCTTGATATCTTGCTCGTAGTCAACGCCAGTATTGGCTAGTACGCTAGTTTTGAGTTGGCTTAGTTCTTCTTTAGTTTTGCGTCTATCTTTGGGGCTTGCGACTATTTGCGCCAAATCTTCTAAGCGATCGGGATTAACTAACATTGACACCATAATTGGCGCAAGCTTGGGTACAAATATCGCTGCTGTAGGCGTTTTTTGGCTGCCAATTAGGGCGTTGCTTCCCACGTTACAACCGCTAAGCCCGGTTAAAACTAAAATTACAACGGTTAATATAGAAAAAAATGACTTTTGATTCATGTCCTAAAACCACTTGCAAAGATTAATATTGACAAAACATCAACATTATGATTTCCCTTAAAGAGTGAAATAAATTCTTTTGGGAATGCTAAAACTAAGTTTAATACCCAGCAAGAGCAAGATGTCAGCCCAATTTCAACCACCGATCGCCGACCTTAGTGTAGAAGAACTTGCCCAACGCCTCAAAAGTGGTGCAACAGAAGGATTGCAGTTGATAGACGTGCGGGAATTAGAGGAAATTGTGATCGCATCTATTCCTAGTTTTGTTGTCTTACCTTTGAGCCAATTTAACCAATGGGCAGAGCAAATAACTACTCGTTTCGATCCTCATCAGGAAACCTTGGTACTTTGTCATCATGGCATTCGTTCTGCCCAAATGTGTCAGTGGTTGGTTAGCCAAGGATTTACCAATGTTAAAAATATTACTGGTGGAATTGATGCTTACGCCAACCAGTGCGATCGGGGCATTGCCCTGTACTAAATCATCATGATTGAAATACTGACGAATAATTGCGTCTAACCTCTACAATTTATTTGTTATCTTGTATAAATAGATTCAAATATTTAACGAATTTTTGGGCAAAATCTTTGCAAGCTCATAACAAAATTGTGCGTCACGTCCGCTTCAGCTATGCAAGTCCAGCTTACTAATAGACAACAACACATACTTTGGGCAACAGTCCGCCACTATATCGCTACAGCCGAGCCTGTAGGTTCAAAAGCTTTAGTAGATGGGTATAAGCTGCGTGTCAGCCCCGCGACAATTCGCAATGCAATGGGGGTACTCGAAAAAGCTGGATTGCTCTATCAACCCCACACATCGGCAGGTAGAGTCCCTTCAGATTCTGGCTACCGAATTTATGTAGATGAATTAATTACTCCTTCAGAAGTTTCGACGCGCCAATTAGAGCAAGTATTGCAATTGCCCAAGGAAGATTGGAGTTTGGAAGCTTTATTGCAAGGCGCGGCACAAATACTCGCAACTGTTAGCGGCTGTATTACGTTGATTACTATGCCGCAAACAAGTACGGCTAGTTTGCGGCATCTCCAGCTAGTACAGGTAGATCCGGGACGAGTAATGGTAATTGTCGTTACCGATGGCTACGAGACGCAATCGGCGTTGATGGAGTTGCCTAGCGCAGAAGATAGCCAAATTGATGTTGAAGTAGTAGAAAGAGAGTTGCAAATTCTTTCTAATTTTTTAAATAGTCAACTGCGGGGGCGGAGTCTAGCCCAGTTAGCGGTATTAGATTGGAGTGAGTTGGACTTAGAATTTCAACGCTACGGTGATTTTTTGACAAATTTCTTAGCCGATTTGCATCGTCGCGCCAAGCCAGCCGCCGCTACCCAAATTATGATTCGTGGTGTATCGGAAGTATTGCGTCAGCCAGAATTTTCCCAATTGCAACAAGTAAAAACAATCATCCATCTGTTGGAAGAAGAACAAGAACAACTTTGGCAGTTAATATTTACTGAACCAGAGGTTGTAGGATTAGGCAGGCAGCGAGTAACAGTACGAATTGGCGCAGAAAACCCTTTAGAACCAATCCGCAGTTGTACGTTGATTTCGTCTACTTATCGCCGGGGTGCTGTACCTGTAGGTAGTGTAGGGGTACTAGGTCCTACGCGGATGGATTATGAAACTGCGATCGCGGTAGTAGAAGCGGCGGCAGATTATTTATCTGATGGGTTGAGTTAATCACTCAAATAAAACTACTTCTTGTGGCAATAAAACGATAATAGTAAAAACACCAAGATTCAAAAATATTTGAATTGGAACAGTTTATCTAAAAAGTAAGATACTTATGAATAAAAAAATTGCTTTTGTAGCTTTGTGGCTGAGTTTTGTAACGTATGCTTTTTTCCTCGCGCCTCCAGAACAACCAGGCACTTTTGAATTAATTAAAAATCTTTCTACAGGTGTTTGGGATGGTGTTAATCCCTTAGTTATTTCTTTATTTAATATTATGGGCGTTTTGCCGATGATATATAGTTGCTTACTATTTATTGAT
>QQTW01004944.1_pt1 | contig 10016 bp, 9 predicted proteins | sample 1904831 | NCBI WGS metagenome assembly QQTW01 (sample SAMN09435610, study PRJNA476489) | Subsurface metagenome, whole genome shotgun sequencing project.
GGCGCTGGTGAAGTATCCCGGCGAATCCTCGTCCGACTCCTCCTCCTCAGAAGGGTAGTCCTCCCACTTTCCACTCGCAAACGAGTGCGGCCGACTGGGGAGCACTTCGCCGTTGATCTGCAGGCCGGGCGGCGGCTGCGCTCGCGCGTGGTGCACCTGCAGAAGCGTCTTCGCAACCTCGAACGGCTGGGCGAGCAACACGGACGTATAATTCCACAGAGCGTGGTCCAACAGTCGCTTCGCATGTGCGGCGACGCCCGGTGAGGACTCGCGAAAGTAGGAAGCGTAGTCGAGGTCGGAGAGGAGATCGCGTGCCTGACTGCCGAAGCGGGGCAATGGTGCGGACGACGCGGCAGGCGACGAGTGCTGCACACGTTCGGGCGGCGGGCCGATGGATGGCGGAATGTAGTACGGTCGCAGCGGGTTCGGGGCGTCGCGCGAGGTGGCCATGGCGGATGCTGCTGGTACGGTTCACCTCTGCGGGAGCCGAGTCTGGGTGTGCGGTCGCGAGGCCGGCGGTTGTTTTGCGCCGGGTCCGAGCGCCTCCGCCATCTATCAATTTATGAACAAAGTCCACCAAGCCATATTACAACTTAGCCAGGTTGGAACCCTCTAATATCAGTGCCCAGATTCACCACACGCCATCGCGCCTTGCAGCCGGCGAGATGGCGGGCGTGGGTTTAGCTCGACACGGCCTGGTAACCACCCTACGCAGCCAGCGGACGGTAGCGGAGACATCATGGCGAAGTCGGACACGCCCATTTTCGACGAGAGGGCACCCTGGGCGGACAAGCGGTGCGCCGGCCGTCGCCATTGCACAGTGGACACGGTCGCCGCTCCCCGTCCCCAGCGCCATAGCCGCAGCCTTCGCCCGCAGCCGCCGGCGCTTCTCCTCAACGCCCATCGCCCAGCACGGCCATCTCGACATCCCAAACCCCGGCGAGGAGTACGCCTCCCTTCCGCATAGCGCACAGCCCGTACTGACCCCTCCAGACGCAAGGTGACTTTCATAACCAAAGACGGCGAGTCCTACACCTTCCAAGTAGCCGACGGCGCGAACCTGCTCGACATCGCTCAGGCCAACGATCTCGAGATGGAAGGCGCATGCGGCGGCTCGTGCGCGTGCTCGACATGCCACGTCATCGTCGAAGACGAGGCCATGTACGACAAGATGGCGGAGCCGGATGACGATGAGAATGATATGCTCGACCTGGCCTTCGGGCTGACTGAGACCAGTCGGTTGGGATGTCAGGTCGTAATGAGCAAGGAGTTGGATGGGCTGGTGGTGCGGTTACCCAGCATGACGCGAAATTTGCAGGCGAGTGATTTTGGCGACAAGTAAGGAGGGGGAGAGGGACGGGCAAACATAGGGCTGTAGGAACGCTGAGGCGGTGTAGAAGCTGGCGGCTCTCTGTAACATATACATAAGAATGCGGGCCACGCACTAGACGGTGGATGAGGGCGGGCGTCAAGAGGCCACGGCGCATGGCATTTCTAGGTTGCCTTCATCTTTCTGGGCAGCTCTTCTCCTGGAGTGGGTACCTTATGCCCCAACACTCCCTTCTTTCTTCGCTCCGCCCGTGATCATGTCCAGGAAGCCCTGCTTGCTCATCTCCTTGACTTTCTCCTGCCGCTTCCCCAATCCAACCAGACCCTTCTCCCGCGACTCCTTCTCCGCCTGCTCGCCTTTAACCTGCGCAGCCCGAACGGCATTGAACAGCTTGATGACGCCCTTCTGCGCCGTCCTCCTCAGCTCCTTTTCCTTCGCCGTCGCAGCCGCCGTGCTCACGCCCGGGTCGCTCAAGCCCAGAACATCCTTCACCCGGCCCTTCTCCTGCGCCGCACGCTTCTCGGCGAGCAACTGCCGCTGCGCCTTATGCGTCAACTGGAGGTCTGCGAGCGACTTGTTCGTGTCTTGCGCCGATTTAGAGCGCGACAGAATGGGCTCGGAGCGTCTCTGCGACCTGAGCTTCGTGTTGAGAATTTTGGAGAGGGAGGCCGCAAAGGCTTCGGGGTCGTTTCGCTTGCGCACTTTGCGCGCGGGGGTGTTGTTCGAGGGTGTCGAGAGCGCCGAGTCGTCGGAAGCTTCCGAGTCTTCTGCCTCGTCCTTCTCCGCCTCTTCCTCACTTGACACAACATCATCCTTGGCTGAGACCATCGAAGCTGGTGGGTGTGGTTGCGTCGTTCTAGTTTTCGCTGTGGGCGTGGGCTGTAGTTTGGGAGGCCGTGGCTTCGCAGGCTGCTTATATGGAGGCTTCTGCTGCTCCTCGTCGCTGCTCTCCAAGCTCACAGGTGCGAAATCACGCGGCACATCCCGCGCAGCACCCTCATCGTCATCGTCGTCACTCGAACTGTGATAGAATTTCTGCTTCTTAACGTATCGCTTGCTCTTCTTCGATGCCTTGCTCTTCATCGCATCTTCATTTCGTCGTCGTTTCAGTGTCGTGGCAGGCATCGCGTCGTGCTCGGCAATGGTGTTCAAGATGAAGGGCTCGCAAAACTCTGGAAATTTCATCCGGGACGTCGGCGTATGGTTTGTACCGATGCCAAGAGTCCCACCCACCCCCACACAACGTCTACCATACCTCATCATCGCCAAACGTCGACAGCCTCTCTTCGCCACAACCGCCGCCATGGTGCTGCAAGATCTCGGCCGGCGCATCAATGCCGCCGTCTCCGACCTCACGAGGTCGCCAAACCTCGACGAGAGGGTGCGCCGCATTCACCCGCCAGCAGGCATAGCGGCTAACAGCGCAGGCAGGCCTTTGAGTCCATGCTCAAGGAAATCTCCAACGCGCTTGTAGAAGCCGACGTCAACGTCAAGCTCGTCATGAATTTGCGAAATTCGATAAAGCGCTCTGTTGACTTCAAGCACCTCGCGCCCGGCGTGAACAGGAAGCGGCTTATCCAGAAAGCAGTTTTTGACGAGCTTGTGAAGCTGGTGGACCCGCACGCCGAGCCATTCAAGCCCCGTAAAGGAAAGTCCAATGTCATCATGTTTGTGGGTCTGCAGGGTGCGGGAAAAACGACAACGTGTACGAAGCTGGCGCGGTGGTATTCGGCACGGAGTTTCAAGGCGTGTTTGGTTTGCGCCGACACCTTCCGCGCAGGTGCATTCGACCAGTTAAAGCAAAATGCGACCAAGGCAAAGATTCCGTACTATGGGAGCCATACGCAGACCGATCCCGTGGTTGTGGCCAAGGAGGGTGTCGACAAGTTCAAAAAGGAAAGATTCGAAATCATTATCGTAGATACGTCAGGTCGACACAGGCAAGAACAAGATCTATTCGACGAGATGATACAGATTCAGGAGGCCGTTCAGCCTGACCAAACCATCATGGTTCTCGACTCGACCATCGGCCAAGCAGCGGAAGCACAATCTCGCGCGTTCAAGGAAGCGGCAGACTTCGGCGCCATCATCCTCACCAAAACCGACGGTGCCGCTGCGGGTGGCGGCGCCATCTCCGCTGTCGCAGCAACGCACACGCCCATAGTCTTTCTAGGTACAGGCGAACACAACCTAGACATCGAGCGCTTCAGCCCGCAGCCCTTCGTGTCAAAACTGCTCGGCATGGGCGACATCACGGGCCTCGTCGAGCACGTACAATCGCTCAAACTCGACCAAAAAGACACCATGAAGCACATCGCATCCGGCATCTTCACCATCAAAGACCTGCGCGACCAGCTGTCCAACATCATGAAAATGGGCCCCCTGTCCAAGATGGCCGGCATGATCCCGGGTCTTGGCAATATGATGGGCGGCATGGATGATGAAGAAGGCGGTCTCAAGCTCAAGCGGCTTATCTACATCTGCGACAGCATGACAGAAAAGGAACTCGAGTCCGACGGCAAGATGTTCGTCGACCAACCTACGCGAATGACGCGTATCGCGCGCGGCTCGGGAACGTCAGTTCGTGAAGTCGAGGAGCTGCTCACGCAGCACCGTATGGTGGCTGGCATGGCGAAGAAGATGAAGGGCGGCATGGCGAACATGCAAAAGGCGCAGGGGGCCATGGGCGGAGGGAATAAGCAGCAGCAAATGGCGGCGATGCAGAAGCGCATGCAGAGTATGGGCGGTGCGAATGCCGTGGGGGGTGGCTTACCGGATTTGAGTTCTATGATGAAGATGATGGGAGGCGCCGGGCGGGGTGGCGGCGCGGGGGGTATGCCAGATCTGTCGGCACTTAAGAATATGGGTGGGATGGAAGGTATGCCAGATATGGCTAGTATGATGAAGATGATGGGCAGTATGGGCGGTGGGCCGCCGCAGGGGTCGGGTCAGGGGCAGCTTGGGAAGGGGAGGAGGTAGTGCATATGATCGGCGATCACTGATGGGTGCATGAGTCTGCGGCATTTTTGTTTTTGAAGCATGGCCTCGGCGTTGTTGGCGCTTTTCCGCTTGACATGATGACATGGTTGAATTCAGCTTTGGACCTCAATGATGCACTACAAGTTGTGTCAACGTCGTGTGAGGCGTCGCGTGGTTTTCAGCTATCACGTGAGATCGCTATGCATGCTCAGCCTGATAGTTTCTGACGAAGGGAATACAATGGTATTGAAGCTATATCTGAGAGACTACTTCCCACAGTTTGTTCCTCCGTGCATGCCAACTTGCACACATTTAGCATACACGAACTATAGCTTTCCTGGTCGTTAGCCATACACACTTACAGCACCCCTCTGGTCTGACTCTACTCTATGTACCAACGCTCGGAAACATCACACCTTGCTCCTCGCCATCCCTACCATCAATCCCTCATCAACCCCCTCCCCCAAAACCCCCGCCTTCCTGAGTATCTTGGCTGTCTCTTTAACCACATCAATGTGCACGTCCCTAACATCCCGCGCAAACCGCACCGTTTTGAGCCACTCCCGCGCATCCTGCTCCGAGTAGTCCAGCTGCGTGCTGATATACCGCACCGCCGCTTCCTGGTTATCCTCAAAGTGCCGCACACCCTTGTTGATTTTGCACAGCGCGTCGTCAAGCTCGGGACTGAGGGCTGTACATGAGGATGGCGCGGTGCGCGAGTCCGACCGGAGCAGCGCGTTAGCGGCCACGATTTTCCACGATGACCATGGCGTGTAGATGTCGCCGATGCGCTTGATCGCCCCGTTGTCGTGGTACCGTTTCGACGTAAAGTGCTCCCACAGGAAGAAATCCGCCGCGCCGCTGTTCACGCCCTCGCGCAGCCGCGCAAACGTGTCAAGCGGCTTCACGGCAAATGGCGGGCCACCTACCCCCGCATCCAGCCAGCCTTCCCGGTCCGCAAGCACAAAACTCATGACATGACTACCACTCCCAATTCTCGACACGCCCACCGTCTTCCCTTTCAGGTCGCCAACGGTAGCCATGTCGTCGCGTTGCGCACCCGTCGATATGGCCCAACACAGCGGCGTCTCGACATAGGTGCCCACGAGCTTGAAGCCCGCCTCGTGCCGCGCTGCCTGCGCTTTCCCGAGCGCGGCGATCCAGCCCTCGGTCAGTCCGACACCGACGTCGATCTCGCCGGCCTGTAGCGCGGCCACCATATGGCCGGTGCCGGAGGGGTAGGGGCGCAGTGTTGCAGCCAGGTTGTGGTGTTTCTGCGCGAAGAAGAGCGGGGCGGAGAAGTGCTCTGAGTGGGGTTAGTGCGAGGGAGGGAGGCGGGATGGAGAGTGCGAGGGAGGGAGGCGGGATGGAGAGTGCGAGGGAGGGAGGCGGGATGGAGAGTGCGAAGGAGGCGGGATGCGGACCGGGCTGAACAGGCGCGTACCAGGCACGAAGCCGATTTTGAGTCTGAGCCCGGTCATGGCTGGTTTGTGGGCGGATGAGAGGCGTGCAGAAGGTGTGTAGGTCTGGCGGCAATGGGCGACGTTGAATTATGCAAGCGGCTATCACTCTTGGCAGGTCCCTTCTATATTCAACCCTTCATCTAAATCCGACGGGCAGAGCAAGTCAAAGGGACGGTGGACTACTGTTTCCACCTCGTCTTTCCTGACTGCCGCGCCATCGCAATTACGTACGCCATGGGCCCCGAGACGATGGCCCTGCGCGCAAGGACTGTTGCTGTCGTGGGTGCGGGGCCGTCGGGTATCATAGCCGCAAAGTAAAGCTGCGGCTCCGCGTGCTCAGCGTGCTGTGGCTGAATGACCCAGGTATCTTCGAGCAGAGAGGGCATTCGACAGAATCGTCGTCTTCGAACAGCGCAGCAGGTGCGGCGGAATATGGAACTACACTGGAGGGGTGCGGGATGAAAAGCCATTCACAAGTCCGGAAGCCGGGATGCAGGAGCCGCTGTGGCACGATGCGTCCAGTAACCCCGGCCGCATCAACGGCATCCATGGCAACAAACCAGACGCCTCGTTCATATCACCCATCTACGAGAGACTCGAAACGAACATCCCGCGCGGGCTCATGCGTTTCCCAGATCTGGACTGGCCGCAAGATAGTCAATTGTTTCCACAACACGAGACGGTCCTGCAGTACATCACGGACTATGCAAAGGACGTACACGCTCTTGTCCAATACTCGACCCAAGTCTTCAAAGTGGAGCCCGCAGATCAAGACTACGGCGGCCGCTGGACCGTCTCCACCCGCGATCTTCACACCAACTCTTGCAATGACGAAGTCTTCGACGCCGTCATCGTGGCAAATGGCCATTTCAACGTTCCCTACGTGCCCCACGTCCCAGGCATCGAACGATGGCGTGAGAGATACCCCGGGTCAATATCGCATGCCAAGTACTACCGTCGCCCCGAAGACTTCTCGGGGAAAAAAGTAATCGTAGTCGGCAACTCCGCCTCGGGCTATGACATCAGCACACAAATTAGCCACTTCGCGCAGTCCCCGCTTCTCTGGTCCAGCAAATCGCCCACTCAATGCGCGCCCGCACCCTCCCCGTCCAAGCGCGAGCTCCCTCCTATCGTCGAGTTCCTCACAGAAACCAGAGGTGTACAGTTCGCCGACAGAACGGTAGAATCCGACATTGATGCCATCGTCTTCGCGACCGGCTATTTCTATTCCCTCCCGTTCCTGGAAAACATCTACCCGAAGTTGATAACCGATGGCTCGCACGTGCACCACACCTACAAGCACCTCTTCTACACTCCCCGCCCTACTCTCTCCTTCCTCGCACTTCCCCAGCGCGTAGTCCCCTTCCCTCTCGCCGCCGCCCAAGCCGCCGTCCTCGCACGCGTCTACTCCAACCGCCTCCCTCTCCCTCCGCTCGCCACAATGCTCGCCTGGGAGTCCACTGTTGTCTCCGAAACGAGAGGTGACGGACGTGCCTTCCACCTCCTCCCATTCCCCAAAGACGGCGAATATATCAACGAGATGGCGCGTTGGGCGATGAGCGCGGAGGCGAGGCAGGGGCTGGAAGAGGGAGGGCGGGGGAAGCCGGCGCCAGTTTGGGACGAGCGCGAATTCTGGTGCAGAGAGAGGTGTCCGGCGATTAGAAGGTCATTTGTGGCGCGTGTTGAAGGGAGGAAGAAAGTTAGGGCGTTGGAGGAGGTTGGGTTTCGGTTTGAGGAGAGGGAAGGGGGGATCGTGGTGTAATGTCTCAGAGACGTTGAATGTAGACGTATCCACAAATCTTAGCCTAGAATGAAGGTGAGTCTAGATGTTCTGTTGCCCGACAAAGCTCAGTTTAGAATTGTGGTTTCGAAGAAAGGAGACACTGTCAGCATCCAGCTGGCCAAGAATTGAACTTGTCCAAACTGCAGACAACAAGAAGTCCCACCCCAACAACAAAGTGTTTGCCCCCTAACCGGCAGGCGTAAGGCTTGGTAAACTTCTACAAGCAGTTCCAGAAACGTCTTGTCCCGTGCAGCATTCAAGGGCTCTAAGAAGAAACGCAACTCAGCATTATGCAGTGAACGGGCATGCCATGTGAAAGAGAGCAAGGCGTTGGGGAAATGGTGAAGGGGCGAGAAAATTATCCATGTTTTGGCCGGGCCTCGAATCCGTTACAGAGCTACGGGAGCTTAGGATTGAAGTTTTATCGACCGTTCTAAACCGTAGTGCAATCTACGTGATGAGAGAATGAGTGTATCTCTGAATGGGGTCTTCAACACATAGAAGGATTGTCAACGACTGTATGTTCCTAAGGTTCTGGTCGAGAATTGTGCCGTTACACTGCGCTTCATCCTTGCGGGGAGTGATGGCTGTCGGGCGCTATATTGTTCTTGTTGATTTGTACCAACGCAGACCGGTATGCACCGCCATGGCCTTGGCAGCACAGCCGCACTACACGTGACTTTGAGAAATGTAAGCCACAGCCTGTCTGTTCCACTATCATAAGGCGGCATCGTAGTCGCCTCAACAAAAAATAATGTAACAAAGAAGACAGATGTCTAGCACCAGTATGTTGCTAGACTGCACATCTTTCATCTTCCACTATGCCTGGTGTTGATAGGCGTAGGGGGGCATGACGTCACTAGCGAATTAGCCCTCATCTCTCAACACCAGCTATGCTCGGAAAGCAGTTCCAACGCAGACATGTGATGCGAGCAGAGAAACGCAAAGACCCCGCCGCAGTAACTCGAATGACGCATGGATACAACAGGTATCCGTAATAGCGTAATGCAACCTGACGTAGACACCCAAACTAGCGACGAACACCACCTCACTGCAAAATTCTCCCACTCCTCGTCCAGGGTCCGAACTGAGCCGGAACTTCGGGTAAAAGCCTAGGGACGAGAGACTATGATAATCACCCATACAAAGCTAGCTGGATGAGTATCTTCTTCGGATGATGGGTCTCTTTGAACTTACTGTAGGAATCTCTCTGGCCCTACCCCACTCTCGCATTGAATGCTAGCGCCATGGTAGCAGTCTCGAGCGTCGAGGTTGAGCAAGCAGTGCCCAATCCTTGTGCCTGCAATAACATCGACTCCCGCAGTAGTGGTGCCAGAATATCAACCTCCTAGCACTAGACCAGGGCGGCACCCGTAACAGCGCACTTGCTTCCTTCGGTGACGCCATTCGCAGTCTCATCGAATCACTGTACGCAGCAGCCCAACTACCCCGGGAAATCTGGGAAATCGTGACAATTTGAATACAGTCAGGGAGACTGCTTTTCAGAAAGTCTGGCGAAGAACACGGGCCCAGCCAAGCCAGTTTTCCCGTTCTTCCGGCACGACGCCACCCGTACCCGTGTACATTTCTTCTCAATTCTAACAGCCTCATCTTTCTGGCTCTGACATGAGCACAAAAACACATACGGCTCGGGTGTTCATTCGTTTTCTCGGTGGCTGGAAAAGTACCCCAAAGCGTGCTTGGAACGCTCGATTTGTAAGTAGTGCGAAGATCCGCTAATCCGCATCCGGGTTCTGTTTCGAACGGATGGAGAGCCATCCGTGCCCAGGGCCTGGGCAATACATTTATCCATGATGGTGCCATTTACAGGGTCATATATTGGGGAGGAAGCGTGAACGGCGGATCAAAGTGCTTGATGAGATTGGCTGATGTGTCTCTCGCAAGGCTCCCGATATGCATATCCAAGACTTGATGGGCGACCACTAATGCGAAGTCAGGGCACGTACGTAAGGGTAGGGCACTCGGGGCAGTACAGTGGATCCAGAAATGATATAAAGGAGCTGAAGAGATCGTATCTTCGCGTTCTTACCCAGCGACCAACACCTTCTCGCTCTTTCACAGTCACTCAATCATCGTTCAGCCCATAAATTTCATCTACCCCATTGAACCTCTATCACAACTACCCATCTACTCAATGCAATTCTCTACAGCCGCGCTCGCCGCCCTCTTCGCGACCTCTGTCGTCGCGAGCCCGACCTGGGGCAGTGGCGGCGACTGGAAGGACAGTGAGGCGGGCGCATGCGAGAACGGCTATGAGCCTGAGAGCGTCTTCTCGTTTGACCAGACCATAATCGTCCAGGCCGATCCCGACCAGGTACGCGATGGCACGCAGCCCGCTCCAGGACAGCCTTGCGCAAAGGGTCTCTTCAAGTTTGGCATCAATGTCGAGCACAACACCATCTGCTATGTATGACTTCGATCTCCCCAAGTGGCCATAGAC
>QQTW01004946.1_pt1 | contig 10014 bp, 11 predicted proteins | sample 1904831 | NCBI WGS metagenome assembly QQTW01 (sample SAMN09435610, study PRJNA476489) | Subsurface metagenome, whole genome shotgun sequencing project.
GCACGCGTCGCGGGGAGCACAGATATCATAGGACACTCAGCTTTGTCTCCTAGTCAGACCTAACCCTACTAGTGGGGATTTTAGTTCCCGTAAAGGGAATCCCCGTAGGGGGTCTGCACCGGAAACACATGAATTTCGCTGTGGCCATGTAAACAATACGGACTTTTGCCACCATCCACCAAAAATAATGGGGCTAGGATTTATTACCATGTAAATTACCGTTTTTTTATTTCTTGGGCAACTTTCACTGTATACTGCCATCGATATAGCTATAAAGCGTAACCTATTCATATGCCTGGAGTATAGTTTATCCACTGGACTCACATGTTTGCGGTGTTTACCGAAAACACAGTTTGAAATCCATATGGGTGGTCTCTGAACCTATCTGGATCGTCTCTGACCCCATATGGATTCATCTAGTTAACACCCCTCCAGCTAGATTCCCCTTACTCAAAGACAATATACACTGTTCGCAATCTAAAATTCACGCGAGGGGGCAGGTCCTTGTTGCAAACTACCGCCGTGTATAGAGCCAGTGACTGGTATAATAGTGTAGGCTGGGTCCAGCGATATCCAGTTAGATCCAGCTAATAGTATATGATCGAAATTTTAAGTACCTGCACTGGCTATCTATATACTTGGAATTATGACAGTATAATCCCCTGGTTTCCTCTAATCCCCTCACTAACTCTTAATTAAATGCTATACTCTATCGTTTGTAGTATATTAGTCGTTCCTTCCTCCGCTCGCCATCCTACAACACGGGCACTTGATCTGCCATTACCCTTGATAATGATCGCTTGTTCAAGTCCTGCTCGGCGTTCAATCCTCCCTTGATCGCGTTCAAGCCAACCCTCATATACCTGCCCCCGTTCCCCTTTTCCTTGAGGGTTTCCCCGCCTTGTCCTATTCATTGGGTCGCCCATTCCATTACCTGCTAAACGGGGGGAGAGAAGGGGTGGAGATGTCGATTCGCCTACCAGGGTATCTTGGTGGTTGGTGGCAAGGGCAGCCCGGTATTCGATAGGCGATGGACTAGGGGATTGTGATTTAGAGGAGTGGTATCTGCCGCATGTAGAATTAACCTTCATCCAGCTTCGTGTTGGGGAGAAAGACCAACGATACCTTCGTTCTACTATGACAACGATGCCGCTCCGCTCTACATGTCGCGCTATGTGTTTCCTAACCAGGTGTAATAACGCGTTACCAGCTGGCGGTCTCTTAGTACCTCCGTACACATGTGTCTAGAGCTTAGAGAGTCTGCCCCCTACCAATCCTGCGACGGCGCGTTTGTCCAACTCTAGGCCGTCGATACTAGTGCTCACTGTGTACAAGTGCTTCGAACGCCGCTCTGGGTAATTTGTCTTTGAAGCTGAAGGCAATCCTGCCGTAGCCTTTAGAAGATGCCCAACCGATCGGTGTTCTACTCTATATGTGCCTTTCCATCATACATAGCTAATAGCCGAGGCGGGACTTGGGTGTAGCCGAAATGATGGGTACGCAGTGAATGACTTCCACACTGTTGTCTGGATCCAGGTTAGCGCCAACGGGGTCTGACTTCTTTTCAAACTCTCACTTCCTCCCATCCTACCTTCCAACATTACCGTTGCTCAGCGTTATTCTGTACTATTACAGTGTGTATTTCCTCCGCGTTGTTCTGTACTACTACCTCGTAGCTCTCAGATTGTCGTCATGGCCGGCAATGTTCCTAGACAATGGAAAAAAGGACACTTCTCAGGCGACTTGAAAATTGACGAAGGACAGATTGAAAAGATGAGAAAATTCGCAGAGCAATGGCTGATAGCAGAAATGCCTGGGAAAAATTTAAGAGGCCGCAAAGAGCAAACAAATGCGAAGGCTTACGCCAACGGCGAGTTCAGGTCTGCATTCGCTGAAGTGTTCGATTCGATGAGCCCAAGTCCTCTCGCCAACGAAGCCCCATATGGATTCGTCAAATGGGTTCATGAGGCTATGACAGCAAGAGGGAAAGGGGATCAAGGTGTGAAACGAGAGTCGACTGAACGAACCATCTCCCCAGCAGTAATCAGCCCAGCGTATCACTCGACTAGCGGCCAACCTCAGCCGTCGACGCCTGTCATCGAATGGGTTTATGTCGTTGCGTTTGACCCTTCCGGCCGATGCAGCTCACAGATACGACTCTCGATGGACTCGATGTCGCGAGACGGCCCCCTTTCCGTTGTTCCTGCTCTAGTCGCTGTCCGGTATCTCTCATTCGATCGAATGAACGAAAGTATCCGGCGCTTTGGACTCCTCGACGCCGAAAAGATCGTGTATGTACCGAGAGAGGATACGTCTTTCCAAGATTCCCAGCGCCGACGCCTGATCACGAACGACGTCGTTTTGCAGGAGGCTGTCCGGGTGATGTTGACTTCGCCCAGTCGGCAGCTGGAGATCTGGATCGCCGACGGTAAGGTTTCGTCCTATTCCCTGATCTTCTTATACAGGTTATACTGACTCTCGCAGTAACTGCGGAGGACTGCGTAGAAAAGTTACTCACGCTCCCAATCAAATCGACTGCGCCCACTGTTCCTGCGCCCACTGTTCCAGCGTCCACTGTTCCAGCTTCCACTGCTCTAGCTTCCACTGCTCTAGCTTCCACTGCTTCAGCTTCCACTGCTTCAGCTTCCACTGCTCCAGCGCCCACAGCTCCAGCGTCCACAGCTCCAGCTTCCACTTCTCCAGCGGCCACAGCTCCAGCGGCCACAGCTCCAGCATCCACAGCTCCAGCATCCACAGCTCCAGCATCCGCTGCTCCAGCGGCCACAGCTCCAGCATCCACAGCTCCAGCGTCCAGTTTCGCCACTCTGTCTGCCCCTTCCAACGCTTCTCCATCACATCCAGCCAGTGGAAAAACTCCGAAGCCGTCACATATTCTCACGTCCAAAGTACCCAAAGACCGCCTCGCAGAGATCATCGCTAGTCCACCGAAGCCAACGGATGAAGATGAGGAAGATGATCAAGGTATGTATAAAGTGTTTCTTTATCTGTATCCAACTTCATGCTGACGTTATGACTAGGAGTTCCACGCAAGCGCCTAAGGCGTGGTACCAGGGGTCGGAACCCCCTTGTTGTTCGATCGTCATCCGAATCCAGTCCAGGTCCGGTCGACCTCACTGCTACATCAGACGATGTCTTGGATACCGCCTCGGTCGAAAAGCGCAACCCGATGTTCGATCCCGGCGCTGAGTCTATACCCGATCCTCGTGAGGGTGGAAACAACGCTTTCGCAGAGGAAGACAAAGAGCATGATATCCATTTTGTCTTTAGTAATGAGTTCGTCTTACGGGTTCCCTGTCCACCTCTTATCTCTTGCTTACCTTGCCATCTAGGCTTTCAAGTCGTGGATTCCTTGCCAAATGCGAGTACACGGACGAATGGCCCAACGCCGCGAGGTTTATCAAGAAAGTTCCGGAAGCGAAGACTTCCGATGCTTGTATCGACATCCCAGGCATCGCAAAACCTCTGTACCAGTACCAGTGGCTGGGCGCGTACACTAGCTTCATGATGTGTAATTCAGACCGTAATGGGGGCGTTGTAGCGGACGAAATGGGGATGGGCAAGGTAAGTTGATAAACACCCCTCCACCACGATATGGATCCAGGCTGACTCGGTCTGGATCTAGACCATCCAGATGATTGCCCTGATCGTACTCACGCGAGCCTTCATCGTCAATTGTCGAGAGGTAGACCAGGAATGGAACGCAGACCTTCCTCCGGGTACCCATCGACACTGCGGCCGAGATGGAACTAGAGAATGTTCTGTGAATGCCAATCTCTGGTTCGTTTGCGTCTGTATACCTGACACTCCTCATCACAACTGGCGGCCGACCGATGGGCATTTCCATATCATCGTGCCCTCGGGTTTGATTGGTACATGGAAGAAAGAGTGGAAGAAGTTCGAGAAGCCAGCCGGATATGGCCTGGGTCTAGAGCTCGTCGTCGCCCATACCGCCCTAGCGAAAGGTGCGGCAAGGTTTTCAGATAAGGTCAACCTCTTGGATGGAACCACTGCCAAGCTCGATCACTTCCTTACTGGCCCAATGCAAGAACTCCCCCCTTTCCCGGGGGATGATGATTGCGTGTACCGGGAAATTAACGGCCGCCAAATCCTTGGTGCTGCGCTGACGGGGCCTTATGTCAAAAGTTCGCCAATAATAGACTCTAGTCGCTTGGTTGTTCTTACAACTTATCAGAGTTGGAAAGGACGTGTTCTCGAGCAGGCCCGCGCCCATATACACAAGTACTCCACTACGCCCAAGGCAGCCAAGTTCGATAGTCAAAAGTTCCGTACAATTACCCCTGGCATGATAATAGTAGACGAAGCCCATATTTGTCAGAAACCGGATGCCGGCCACTACGCCATCATTAGCCAGATTGACCGCATGACGAACTACACCGTGAAGAAAGTGTTCCTGAGCGGGACACCTATTCGGAAAGGGCCTGGTGATCTCATTGCCATGATCGGAAAATTAGAATCGTTGGTCTGGTATTCACCAGGGCACTTCCTCTCGGGCTTGGTCAAGTCGAGTCTAGCCGCCTTGATTTCGAAGTTCGACGCGGTTACCGGCGCCAATGATCCCAGACTGCAAGAGGTGATCAACGGGCTTGCCCCGTTGATGCCGGCTATTACAATTCGACGGACTAATGAGTCGACATGGTTCGGATTGCCGTTGCGGCCACCGGTAGTTTCTATCAGGCAGATTAGGGAGGTCGGGTTCCCGACATTATACGTGAAAGCCTTCCAGGAGTTCACTACCAGAATGCGACAAGAGATGAGCCAAGATAAGACGTCCGAGGGCGAGGTGTCTAAATCGAAGATAATAAGTACGACTCGTTTGTACCGTATGGCGGTCAATAACCCGGCGCTGGTAGAGTTCTGGAACCAGCCTGGGAACTCGCAACACAGGTTTCTCTCAACGGAGATGCAAAACTGCCTATACGAAGATGGAAGATTATCCAGCAGAAGCCCCCTGAAGAAGTATGCAACGGTGATCCGGGCGAATTCGCCGAAGTTGGACTTCATCGGCACCGTGCTCGAAGCAATGACCGATCCGTCAACCGGAAAGTTGATAGTCGTGACGGATTTCCTTGAGTCCGCGTGGTCTGTTTTTGACGTACGTCTTTCCGCTCTGCGTTTTCCTTATACCCTTTGTACCGTTTCGTTCCGGCCGCTCCATTTCCTTGTATTATCCTATCTCTTGGACCTCACCGATCTTTCTATGTTGCTGACCTGATAACAGTACGTTACCAACCATAGCTCGGGCCAGACCGCGCTGTTGTACCACGCTGGCGTGTCGCGGAAGGTCCGAGAAGCTATGGTTGAAGGGTTTCAACGAACGATCGACCACAACGATGATACCGGTACGAAATTGGTCGCACCGGAATGGGACAAACGCGTTTTCATTGGTACTATGAAAACCATGAACGTGGGGTTGACACTGACCGAGGCCGACAAAGTCATCTTGCTGGAACCGAACCCAATGCCGACTGATGAACTCCAGGCTATGCACCGGGCAATCCGGATCGGACAGACGAGAACAGTGTATGTGACCCGTTTGACTTGCCCCAGTATAGGGATCGAGGCGGCCATCATGGGTGTTAACGATGTGCGGTCGCTCCTTGTGTCACGGGCATTCGAGTATAATGATGATAATAAAGGGGGTGTTCCATCGGCGACTGGAGGGGAGGCAGTTAATGTAATTAGAAACTTCGAAATATAGGTTGTTGACGCGGAGAAGAAAATGCCAAGCTTGTTTCCCCGCGAGTCAGAATCACATGATTTTACAAATCCATCTGGATCCAGCCGGATTCAGACAGTTATCATGCGTTCATAATGTGTTTTATTTTATGGCATTAATATTCACTATATAGCTATCTCGTACATTAATGATAACCCTAATTGTTCACTCTAATTGTTCTCTTCAAAGGTTTCCAGAATATGGTTTCGGCCGCTTAGACGCGGAGATTTGGGTGGTCCAGCTGGATACAGCTGGGTCCAGTTGACCGAGTTGTCTCCCGTATGGATCAGGTACCAGAATTATGTCTAGGGTATCTCTTGTTACGCAGTAGCATATATCACAGTTGCCTTTTTCTCATGCAGTGGCCGTTCATACGTATAAACGGGATGGAATAGGCAATTTTATACACCGAGGAGATCGCCAGCACGTTGAATAGTTACGCGGGTTCCTTTGCATTGCACCTGCTTCCCATTTTGTGTATATTTGGAGGATTATAGACTTATTATCAAGCCACGCGCTTTAACATCTTATTTCCCTACATCGGCTCTCCCTTAAACGCGGTGCTCTCTCGCCGGCAGCATATCGGTCACACCTTTATACGGTTCCGACCCCATAATACGGGCCCTTAATACCGCTTGTCCCCTCGACCATAACCTCTTATTCGACGCCTGCAGCATGTTTTGTCGTCGTTGAGCCTATGCCATGATGTCTGCCCATGATTCCGTCCTTTCCCTCATGCTGTTCGAGTGTGTCCCCGCTGCGTTTCATGCGCTGCGTCGCATGCACCACTAGATACCGAATGGGGGCGGAGCACGGATAGAGATATCGATCCGTCTATCAAAGTATCTTCATGGTGGGTGGCAAAGGGAGCCCAACGTAAGGTGGTAATTAGATCGGAAAATAGCGAGGGAAACAGTAAGACGTTGCTACATATAAAATTAGCCATGACTAGGGATCAAACTTGGGAGAGAAGCCGACCATACCTATGTTCCATTCTAACAAGGATCCCGCTGCGTCTTGCTAACCACGCTGTTGAGTTCCCAGTGGTACCGGGTAGTATGCTACCGGCGGCTTGTCTCCTAGTACCTCCGTACACATGTGTCTAGGGCTTAGAGAGTCTGGCCCCTACCAATCCTGCGACGGCGCGTTTGTCCAACTCTAGGCCGTAGATACCAGTGCTCACTGTGTACAAGTGCTTCGAACGCCGCTCTGGGTAATTTGTCTTTGAAGCTGGAGGCAATCCTGCCGTAGCCTTTGGAAAATGCCCAACCGATCGGTGTTCCACTCCGTATGTGCCTTTCCATCATACATAGCTAATAGCCGAGGCGGGACTTGGGTGTAGCCGAAGTAATGGGTACGCAGTGAATGACTTCTACACTGTCGTCTGGATCCAGGCTAGCGCCCAAGGGGTCTGCCCTCTTTTCAACCCCTCATTTTCTGCCGTCCTAAATTTCAACATCTCCCTTCCTCATCGTTATTTTCTACCACCATATTGTGCAAATAGATCTGTCCATATGGATCCACATATTCCCAGACAATGGGGAAAAGCATTTTTCAAAAAAACTCAAAACCTTAATGGAAATTATATCGACGAGATAAGAGAATTCGCAAAGTAATGGCTGACAACGGAAATGCTAGGGAAGAATCTGAGGGGTCGCAACGAACAAGCAAACGCGAAGGCTTACGCCAACGGCCAATTCAAATCTGCTTTCGCTGAAGTGTTCGCTTCGATAAACCTAAATGCTCTCGCCGATAAGGCCCCAAATGGATTCGTCACATGGTCAACAAAGCCATGACAGTAAGAGCGAAAGGGGATCAATATATGAAACGAGAATCAATCGAACCTTTATCTCTCCGGCAGCAATTAGCCTAGCGAACCACTCGACCAGCGGCCAACCTCAGCCGTCAGCGCCTGTCATCGGATGGGGTTATATCGTTGTATTTAACCCTTCCGGCCGCTACAGCTCACAGATACGACTCTCGATGGACTCGATATCGCGAGACGGCCCCCTTTCCGTTATTCCTGCTCTAGTCGCTGTCCGGTATCTCTCAATCGATCGAATGAACGAAGGTATTCAGTAGTCTAGGCTTCTGGACGCTGGAAAGATCACGCATACCCCCTGAGAAAATACATCCTTTCAGGGTTCCCAGCGCCGACGACTGATCACGGGCGATGTCGTTCTACAGGAGCCTGTCCGGGTGACGCAGACTTCGCCTAGTCGGTAGCTGGAGATCTGGATTACCGACGGTAAGGTTTCGTCTTATTCCCTGATCTTATCATACAAGTTATACTGACGCTCGCAGTGACCGCGGAGAACTGCGTAGAAAAGCTACCCACGTTCCTAATCAAATCGAATGCGCCCACTGTTCCAGCGTCCACTCTTCAAGCTTCCACTCTTCCAGCGTCCACAGCTCCAGCTTCCGCCGTGCCAGCGTCCACTCTTCAAGCTTCCACTCTTCCAGCGTCCACAGCTCCAGCTTCCGCCGTGCCAGCGTCCACAGCTCTAGCTTCAACTACTCCAGCATCCACTGCTCCAGCATCCACTGCTCCAGCATCCGCTGCTCCAGCATCCGCTGCTTCAGCGGCCACAGCTCCGGCGGCCACAGCTCCAGCGCCCGCTGCTCCAGCGCTCACTGCTCCAGCGTCCACTTTCACCACTCTGCCTGCCACTTCCAATGCTTCTCTATCGCAATCTGCCAGTGAACTTCTTTCGCGACTATCTCGTGTTCTCAAGCTACAGGCACCGAAAGACCGCCTTCCGACGATAGTCGCTCGTCAATCGAAGCCAACGGATAAAGACAAGGGAGATGAATAACGTATGTGCAAAGTGTTGCTTGAGCAATTTATAACATCCTGCTGATGAACTATCCAGGACCTGCAGCTAAGAGGTCACATCGTGGTACCAGGGCTCGACAGCCGTCTGCTGTTCTATCGTCGTCCAGTTCAAGTCCCAGTCCACCAGCATATCAGACGATGTCTTGGATACCACCTCGGTCGAAAAGCGCAACCCGATGCTCGATCCCGGCGCTGAGTCCATACCCGAGCCTCGTGACGATGGAAAGGACGCTTTCGCAGAGAAAAGCAAAGACTAGGATATCCACTTCATCTTTAGTGATGAGCTCGTTTTACGGGTTTCCTGTCCGTATCTTACCTCTTGCTTGACTTGATACCTAGGTCCTCCAACCATGGGCTCCTTGCCAAATGCGAATACACGGATCAATGGCATCAAGCCGCTAAATGCATCAAGAAATACCCTTCGCGGCTGTCTTCGGATGCCTGTATCAATTTCTCAGGTATAGCATGGCCTTTGTACCAGTACCAGTGGTATGCACGTATCAGTTCCATGATGTATGACTCTGACTGAAATGGAAGCATCGTGGCGGATGGAATGGGGATAGGCAAGGTAAGTTGATAAACACCCCTCCACCACGACATGGATCCATGCTAACTCGGTCTGGATCCAGACCGACCAGATGGTTTCTTGGACAATTACGGCGCGAGCCTTTATCATCAACTGTCGAGAGGTAGACTATGAATGGAACGTAGACCTTCCTCCGGGTACCCATTGATACTGCGGCCGAGATGGAACTGGAAAATATTCTGTGAATGCCAATCTCTGGTTCGTTTGCGTCTGTATACCTGATACTCCTCATTACAACTGGCGGTCGACCGATAGCCATTTCCATATTATCGCGCCTCCAGGTTTCACTGGTACATGGACAAGAGGGTGGGTAGAATTCAGCAAGCCAGCGGGCTATAGCCTTAAAATAGAGCTTGTCGTCGCCCATATATCCCCGGGGAAAGGTTTCGGTGAATTTTCCGATAAGGTTAAATTTCTGGATGTTTTAACTGCCCGCTTTAATTACTTTGGGACCGGCCTAACGTAGATATTCCCGTTGTTTCCGGGTAATGAGCTTTACGTGTATAGAGAAATCAATAAACGAGAAATCCGCATTACTGCTCCTACGGGTCTTTAGGTCCGGAGTTCACCGGTCGTAGACTCCAATCGCTTGGTCATAGAATCAAGCTATTAGAGTGAGAAGAAATATATTTTCGGATGCTCCTATACTAATATTCAACGTTACTCTACTACGTCTGAGGGAGCCAAGTTTGAAAAAAATGAGTTCTATACGGTTACTATGGATATGGTAATCGTATATGAAGCGCACACTTGCAATAAACGGGATACCGGTTATTCCTCCACTATCAACCTGGTCGACTTTGAAATCAAGAGAGACGGATTGGAAGCGATCGA
>QQTW01004947.1_pt1 | contig 10014 bp, 10 predicted proteins | sample 1904831 | NCBI WGS metagenome assembly QQTW01 (sample SAMN09435610, study PRJNA476489) | Subsurface metagenome, whole genome shotgun sequencing project.
AGAGTACTAGGTAAGGTGGTCGAGATTGGCGTGTCGCTGAAAACCCCCAGGATTACTAAGCTGCCCCTTAGCACGAGTATCTTGGCGGCCATGCCGTTTCCGAGCTGAGCTTTCACTGCATGCATTCCATGTCAGGCTACTCAACGGGCCTCATTAGATATTCGCTGTCCACTTCTTCATCGTTCCAATTGTCCACCGACGACTCCGCTTACTCGGCGCCCGTCAGCGTAGCAATCATGTCTGACAAAGGTGGTTGCTTCGTTATAGTATTACCTTGCTGCTGGCAGCACGTTACCCTAACATCTACCCATCCTTAAGCATCTCCAGAGCAGAGGCTACTTCTTTTCAACTCATTCGGCTACGGGATCCGAGGGCAGTTGGGACCCGTCCACCATCATCCTTACCGCCGTCTCCTCCCTCCCGTTCCCTCGACTACAAGTGTGGACCATGAGCATCATGGGACAAAGGGAGATACCCATGGCGGAGAACAAATCAGAGAAGGCATCATCGACATCACAATCCCGTTATATCACATCAAGGGAAGCCTTCGAACACCAGGAACCATTCAACTGCATTTTCCTGTTATCAGGATTATGTTGCCCACTCAGCCGATTCCTCTTTCTGTTCCCTGTTTTAGGTCCAAGGCGCCAAAACCTCCGGCGCCATCAAATAACTTGGATACCCAACGTTAGCCTGCTGCCCGTTTGAACCGTTACCCTGCAAGGTCACCACATTCACCGCCGCAACCTGACTGCTATTTCCCCCTTCCTCACAATAAAGTGCCATGCTTCTGAAGATCCCATACTCGCACCTCGTCGCATCCGGCAGCGGCGCTGCGTTCGGATCACTGCTCAACCACATTCCCAACGCGCACCCGGGTCCACCAAGGGTATTCCAGATCCATTGGTCCTTGGGCGGGTTGTTGGGCGGTTGGATGGACGCGCAGAAGGAAGTGTAGTCGCACGATGAGACGTTGAGCTCGGCGACGGGGCGCGACGGTACGCCTGGGAATGAGCCAGGCCGGGGGGGTTCGAGATTAGGCATGGGCAGGCATTGCACGCCGTACGGGGCAGGCTCGTCCGTGTAGTAGACAAAGGGGCTACCTTCCGTGTTCGCCGTGCCGTCGGGGTCTCGAGTACAGGTATCGTATTCGCTGCCGTCTTGCACCTTGGGACCGCAGGGGTCGGTTTGCTTCGGGAGAGTATAAAGATCGCCTGTGCCTGTGGGGTCGACACCAAGATCGACGATTTCGCCGCCGGTAGGCGTTGCGTAGGTAATTTCTTCGAATGAAGCCGTGGCGTAGAATGCGAGGATGGAAGACTCCTCAGCGGCCTGTTCGGGAGAGATGGATGTTACGTAGGGAATACTCTCGTAGGCCGCGATGGCTGCCTCCTGACCTTCCCATTGGGCACGGATTTCAGCTTCGGCTGATTCTTGGGAGATTGGGGGGTCGTCGTAGACCGCAGCTTCTTGTGGGGTAGGGCTGGCAAGGGTGAGAAGGGGGAGAGAGAGGAAGAGGGAGGGAAGGACCAGGGAGGAACGCATTCTGGACGGATGGATGGCTGAGTGGTGATTATTGTCCTGGTAACGAAAATGGGATCGTGTCGCTTCTCACCGAATCACAGAACGGAAGACAGTGTCTGTTCCCCTGACTCGGACGATTCTTCGAATGGGAAGATTTCAAGGAAAAGCTGTCACTCTACATGATATAGAAAGAAGCTTGGCCTATTTGTATATACGCATATAGCAGGGATTTGCCTCCCGTCTAGGTTGCAGATTGTGTGCCTATCGGACCGCATAAGCGATTGAAACGAGCGCAGCGCACGATATTGGCTATTTGCGCCGGCCTGGTCTCGAAAAACCTTTGCGGCTGTCATGTGCGCGCATAGTCAAGGCTGACAAGTATTAATGCATGCGAACAGCAAAAGGAACGAGAGAGAAGTTTTAACCTCAAACTAAGGAAGCAGAATTCTGAATATTGATGGCTTCGTAAAGCTCATTATCATCAGACTACCGTTCTGATAGCTAATGCAATTCACCGTTGTAGTCATGCATACATTGCCGTCCCGTCCCTTTTGATCGCTTCTGGGGTATTGTTGCCGATACGCCTGTAAACTCCCGCAACGATCATAACCCAAGCCCTTTGGCATGTAAAAATAGCTCATGGTGTAGCGAATTGCCGCATAACCTCTGCGGGTCCGCCAAATGTAAGGAGTAAATACCCACAGTATCTCAAAATAGTCCCTTAACCATGTCAAGGCAGTCATTGACTGTGCTCTCGAGTTGGCCGAGCCGCGTTTTCAGTATTCTATTCTCCAGCTTCAGTATGTTGACGAGATTCGATAGTTCGGAGTCTTTGAGGTCGTTGCAGTTGCCGCATGGTGACGACGGAATGGGAGGAGATGAGGTGAAGGTCCCGTTGTATGTTGTCGTCTGGGTACCTTGGCATCGAGATTCTGCATTGGCATGGGCAGTCTGACGACGGCACCGGTCTGTGGAAGCCAGCGATTGGTGATGGAGTGTTTGTGATTCTGGTGAATTCATGGTAGAGACGGAGGACATGGACATGGTGGGTGATGCTGCTCCGCGACTGGAGAAGAGGCTTTCGACGCAGCTGCTTTCGGACTCGATACTCATCTCACTGGCTGTGCTTGTTCTGCTCTTGGATGACCTTCGGGTATGACGACCGTCGTTGACGAAGTTCGCTTGAGCCGTTCTCATAGCGTCTTCGGCTTCACGGCGAGCCATCTTCTCTTGGGCGAGTTGATCAACAAGATCCATCATGGCCTTGTCTTGTTCCACCAACTTGGCCGTCATGTCATCAAGTTGTAGCTTGAGGTGCCTTGACCGCATTGCCGTTCCTTCATGTTCTTCTGCCTGAGCTTCTTTTTCCGCCAGCACGTCATGCAATGCGTGTGATCGTTGTCTGTATGCCGCTTGTAGCTGTGACAGCAAGCCCTCGGCGTTCTGTTGTAGATCCTTGAATGCGGAAGGCGAGAAGGTGTCTGTGGGTGGAGACTGTGGAAGAGCGGTCTTGACGTCAAGGTCATACCATTTATCACGAACATTGGCAGGTGTTCCGGGAGCTTCGGGTGAGAGCTGCCTCGAGCCGAAGAGAGAGAAGCGGCTGATAAAAGGCGGTTTCGGACAGTTTCGTGCGACCGGCTGCTTCTCCATGGCGGCGATGGTGCGTTCAGTCAAGGAAGGATTCATCTCGTCAACAAGATCCAGCTTCACTTTTGTCGGAGAGGGGACAATTGCGAAAGTGAAAGGTTCTGATTCGCCGGTGAACCAGTCTGAGAGCTTGCTCGTGGAACGAATAGGTCGGGTGCGCGGTAGGTCTTGGGTAGCAAGGAGTGGCAGGTCGCTTGTTGATGGCGAAATATATTCTGGTGGGTGAGTCAATGCGGGTGGTTGAGGTACTGTGTGCTGATGTGAAGTGCTATGGTTATATCCATGATGGTTGTTGGTAGCGAGCGAGTTGTTTGAGGCAGCAGGTAAATATGGCGAAGACTGTGATCGCGTATGCGCTGTTCGAGGCTTGCTCGGTGTGAACAGATCGAACATGGAGAGACAGACGAGCCTTCTTCACTAGGGGCTTGTCTTGGAAGTGTTGTGCAGTGGTTGGGAATTGGGGAATGTGGAGTAGGCGCAGGTTGGTCGTATCGATAAGACAGCGACTGCACTGGGAGCTGCAAGGGATTAGAGATGAGATCAAAATGATGGAAGTAACGAGGCCGTATCACGTACTCCGTACACAAGAGGACAATTGGATTTTGTGACTGAAGCCGAGCAAGGTGCCCTCTTGTACGGAGTAAGGTACCTTAATGGCTCAAGGTAAACCAAATTACGGAGGTTGGGTGGAGTGCGGGAAACACACGACCCCCTGCAATTCCATGTGGCGGGGAGTTTCGCGACCCCTTGGAACGCGTCAACCTTTCCCCATGCCATCGAAACGGCCAGCGCCTCTATAAGTAAAGATAGCTTGGAAAAGTGTCTTCGTGCTAGGATTTACATCTTGAGAGTCTATCTGCACGGCATGGCACGACGCCTTGCTTGGTCCCTTGCTCGGAGTGTAACTACTACGCTCATTTGAGCAATGACTACGGCTTTAGTCCTCAGTAAATCTCCTATGGCGACTTCTGCTGCCTGTTCGCTCTTTGATGGGTCAAGAATTTTGAATACTGGTTTCTTGGGTACAAATCCTATACGGATAGCAGGTATGGGGTTATGAAGCACTGCCAAACCCCAGCCACCTTTTTCAAGGCATGCTCCACCACTCCTGCAAAGTTCCCCAGTCACTGCAAGCAATGCTTCCCTTCACTTCGATATCAAATCCATGCTCATAAACCGATGACTGAATCATCTCGAGGGCTGCCCCGAGTGTCGAATCCTTCTCGCTATACTTCGCCCACGCATTTATCCTTCACTCGCGTGTCTACTCTTTCACATACTCCATCTCTGATATTTGCACCACATCTAAATTTCATCCGCCGCCTGTCATGCCCTTCATTCCGCATACCCCCGAGTCCCTGATCCCTCGATCCGACTCCAAAAGTGCTGCAACCACTTGTAAGGGCATAACCTTAAGTGGTCGGCCCTGCAGGCGGGACTTGAAGGCTCAGCAGACGAATGATGGTATCATAGCTGTCGTTACCAAGGGTAATCATGATAGCCAAGGCGCTGCAGCCTACTTCTGCTATCAACATAAAGAACAAGCGAAGATTCTAGCAAAGACGAGTCCCCCCACAGGAGCAACCGGGCTGTACCCCTTAAATAAGAGGTCCAGCACCGACACTTTAAACGAGAGACTTGGACTTCTGAACGTTAAAGGTGAACGCTCTGGACGCAAAAAAAGAGAAGCCACGGCAAATAAAGATGGCCTTCCGCAAAAGTGGCAGGACGTACCCGGACCTTTGCTTGCAATCTCGAGCTCCGTGAGACCTGGCGCACGACCGAAAACCAAACATAGACGTCCGCATCCATTGCTTGCTTTGTTCTGCTGCGGTGTCTACGACCACGATGATGTTCGCCCTAGCGCAGCCCCAATGCCTCGGAAGGAAGCAGTACCTTGGACCCCAGGGATACGGGCTTTCCATGTCCCTCCTGGGACTGAACGGACGATGCGCTCATCGTCAGCTCGCCCTGCACTAGCTGACAAGTCCACCAACCAGCACCTTCGACCATCGATGCGCAGGGACCCATCCTCCCAAACAGAGAATCTACTTGCCTTAATCCCAAAGACCCTCTCCCCACAAACCACCTCCCTCCTCCTGTCCGAGCTCGTAAAACCAGTCTCTCCCCATGACGAAGAGTGCTACATCTACATGTTCTGGTTGACGCCCACGGGTACCGGCACTCCGCAGCCTAAGGATGCCACGGCATTCCTTTCTTCTTCACCTAAGCCTAGCCCGGGAAGGCGACGGGCTAGCTCCTCATTAGGGGGTCATACTTCGTCCACAAAGTCGCCTGACACCCGAACTAACACGATCCTCCTCAAAATCGGCCGCGCATCCAACGTCCAACGACGCATGAACGAATGGACGCGCCAATGCGGTTATGATCTCTCCCTGATTCGCTTTTACCCCTATCTCTCCTCTGCTTCTCCGCTCCCGTCGCCATCGTCGCGGAAATGCGCCAGCTTACCTCCCACGGCACCGGCTCCGAGTGCTGTACCGAGGAAGGTCTCGCATGCCCATAAAGTGGAGAGACTGATTCATTTGGAGCTCGCGGAGAAGAGGGTGAAGAGGGAATGCGAGGCGTGTGGGAAGGGACATCGAGAGTGGTTTGAGGTGAATGGGGATAGGGAGGGGGTCAAAGGGGTGGATGAGGTTATTCGGCGATGGGTGGCGTGGGGGGAGGGGAAGTAAGATGGTTTGGGAGTGATGGTCAAGGAATAGGAATGGGAATGGAAAAGGGAAAGGAAAAAGGGAAAGAATTCTGTTGGGTTGGGGTTTACGGAGTATTGTTGGCTTTATGTTATGTGGTATGAGATGAGTTACGTTGGGTTAGTGTATGATCAAGTCACGCACATGCCGTGGGACTAAGGCAGGGACGAGCAAGTTTTCATATATTGTAAACGCAAAAAGTCTCTCTACTAAGTCTACTGCGTCCCACGCTATATATAGACCACTATCGTATCTGTCCAAATCAATCAGACGTCTAAGTACGGTATCGCTCGGTGGAATTGGGAATTGTTGCCTCGGCTTGGGTAAGCATTCAGGGGGTGGAGGTTGGCGCCACAGCAGCCACAAACGTGATCAACGTCTATGACGTTGCATCCCGTTAGCCGTTGAATCGATTCTTGGTTTTGGCATTTTCTGATCAACACAAGACTTCTCCGCAATCATCAATATACATTTCCAGGGTATATCCCCATAGCAAAGTCAAGCTCATATGTTGATTAAGTACATCAGTCTTTACGTACGCTGAGGTTACTTCTCGTGTACCCAGAGTCCAGCAGGATCAGCTTGCTCAGTCCTGAACGTTAACCATGGCGGAGATGATCTCAGGAGTAGCTGGTGGATTGCAGGGTAGTCTCACCGGCATGCTCAATAAGGGGTCGGAATGGCTCGATAGGATCATGCCGCCTGAAAGACGCAACGAACTCATGGCCAAGATCTCCAAGTTTGCAACCGAGAAGCCCATGATGGCTGTACGTTCTCTCCACTGAAAAAGCGACTGTCCGTTGCTGACGCCGGATGCCTCTAGTCCTTCATGCTCTCACACCTCGCTCTTTCGGGCGTACCACTGGGACTTTTCGTTATCATGACTATAACAGTCGTCGTTTTTTCCATCATCGCCGCCCTGATCCTTGCTCTGCTCGCCGCCGTCGTCTTTTCCGTCGCTTGTGTTGGTTTCGCCTTGATCATCCTACTTCCTACCCTATTCATCACCACTGCTGCGGCTTCCTTCATCTGGTTGTGGGGTGTTGGTGCATACTATATCCTAAAATGGTTCAATAAGAAAGAGATTCCTGGGATACACAAACCCATGGGTGACGGCCTTGGTAACGAGCTGGGACTAGACGCTTTGACTGGCGATAAGGCCCCACCGCCACAGCCTAAGAAAGCAAACGGCCATGCAGCGAATGGAAGTGCTAATGGGCATGCCAATGAGGGAAAGAAAGAGGGCGTGACAGGCAAAGTAGACGGAGCGACAGGGAAAGTCCCCGGTGCGCAGAAGGCGCCGAAGCTGGACGGCGTTGCGAAGAGCACTGGTGTCGACATCAACAATCCAGACCCTAAGAAGGGAGCAGATTTAGGCAAGAGCCTCGTGGGAAAAACAGGATTGACCGGATAGGAAATCTTTCAGTCGGAGACGAAGCGAAGCATCTATGGATCCATGGCCCTCCAAGCCACACAGGTACTGGCGGGTATTTCCTTGTATATATTGTCGATCTTATGCGGTACATTCAGTGGCATCAGCGCGGCGTTTTCGGCAGGAGGCGTTTACAATGAAACGGATACTATACCCTTCTCTTTTTTCTATGTCTCATTTCATCTCCTTAAGCTTTTGGAATCTCAGGTCGGTTAGTCAACCATGACTGTATGGAAAATGTCTGATTTCTAGCACCATCGTATCTTCATCTGCTCAAAATGCAATGCTTACAACAAAGAAAGCTCCCTACTGACATCGGGGAGTTGGTGACGTCCTTTCGAACTACCCTAGAACTTCATCAGTTTCCTTGAAAGAATAACAGCACCGCGATCTACAACCACAGCGAACACATCACTGACCCAGAACAATATAGGTACCACAACCATACCGCTTACTATTGATGCAACCGCATAATCTAGGTAATTACGCGTCAATATTCTCACAAAGAACTCTGTTGTCCTCAGCCCGAAAGTATATAGGGTTCCGCCGTGGCACAAGTACAATGAGAACGAGATCCGCCCCAGATACTGCAGAAAGCCAAAGGTGAAGAGCCATTAGGAGAAAGAATCGGATCCAGTATGATCGATGACGGCGACAAACATCATGGGAGAAAGACAAGGCCACCAGCGTCCGGGACAGAAGTGATATCCCCATGAGGCTGGTGTCAGTGTTGTCGATAACATCACATACCACGAAGAGAATTTGACGGCTTCGTCGTATTCCGGCATAGACAGAAGGTAGATGGCCTTGACAGGAGATGTCGAGGATAAATTGTTTAGGTGTAGTGTCAGTGGCAAAACATTGCTGAGGGACTGGCAAATGACACTTGCTACCGTCGAATTTTGAAACATGCAGCTCCGGATCGCATGTCTAGAAAATGAAACAGCAGCGGCCTGCCGCGATTTATTTCAATCAAGAGAAAGTAGTCTGCCGTGATGATATACTCGCTTGCGGGGAGTATTTTAGCGTTGCCAAGACTTATGTACCGCTATCGACGTGCTTTCTTCTTTTGCATCACGATTATGTTCAGCTCGCGATGGCGTCTGGCGCAAGAGAAGAGTGCTTCGACCGGAATACGGGAATCAGGTTGGTCTCATCTCTTGTCGGTATGGAGTGTTATGCAACTAGCCGAAGTGGATCGGGATGCTCGATCACGACATTCATCTGCCACCTCACGTCAGGATAAGGGAGACACGGCTCAAGATCAGGGGAGTTCGCCATCCCACCTGTTCAAGACCAATGACATGGCTGTCAAGATACAGCCAGGGTCAATGTCGTGACACTAGCTCGAGAGGGACGCAACCCCCAGCGCGGATGATGTAGTCTGCCTAATGAATTCCCAACCATGCATCATATCTATAAGGATACTGCTACCCTGCAGCCCCTTTCATACTCCTCTTCCTATACCCTGGCTAGCACCAGCAGCTCCTTGTAATGTCTGTCACGGCAACACAAGCTGCCAACCCAGCGGTTGCGGATGAAAACTACCTTGACGAAAAACACCTCTCCGAAGGACAGTATCCGATCAATAGTCATTCATCACATCCCGAAGATGGGGGTGAAATATCCTATAACACCACGGATAAAGCTTTGCTGCGGAAATTGGACTTGAAATTGCTACCGGCTTTGACCCTTCTTTATCTCCTGTCGTTTCTGGACCGCAGCAACGGTATGCTGGCCTTAAAAGTAGATGAGCCGAGCGGTCTGGCTAATATATAACAGTTGCCAACGCTCGTGTCGAGGGTATGGTCGAAGACCTGCATATGAGTAGGCCAACGCCCTCTCCGGAAGACGTGAATTATTGTTGACGCCTGCCCAGCGGGAAACCAGTACCTGACAGGTTTGACATTGTACTTCATCGGCTACGTGATTTTCGAGGTGCGGTGTCTGCAGCTAAGAGAGAAAAGTGAGCTAGCTGACAGGAACAGATACCATGCAACATTGTCCTCAAACTGACTTCGCCTCGAATATGGCTTCCGACCTTGACCCTCGCTTGGGGTGTCGTAGCAACACTACTCGGAGCAGTCCAGAACATGAGTGGATTTTTTGCTGCACGCTTCTTCCTAGGTGTAGCTGAAAGTGGCCTCTTCCCAGGGGTCGTATTCTATTTGTCCATGTGGTACCGCAGAGAGGAACAGCACTATCGCACCTCCCTCTTCTTCAGTGCTGCATCATTAGCTGGTGCATTTGGCGGTGTGTTGGCCTGGGTAAATTCCGTTCATGTTCACATACAGAGGGTCTGGCTGACGTGATCAGGGCATTGCTCACATGAACGGAGTGGGGGGCCTCGGTGGCTGGCGATGGATTTTCATCCTCGAAGGGCTTCTAACCATCCTAGTATCACTCGCGGCCTACTTCTTCATCTTTAATTACCCTGCGACCGCAACATTCCTAAGGGATGATGAAAGAGCTCGGATCATCGCTCGACTGAAGGCGAGCAACGACGCTACGAGGGACGAAGCATTCAGCTGGAAAAATGTGTCACTCGCACTGAAGGATCCCAAGGTCTGGCTCTACTGTCTAGGCTTCCACACAATGAGTTTGCCGCTCTACACCCTCTCGCTTTTCCTACCGACCATCATCAAAGACTTGGGATACACAGCTGCCGAGGCCCAATTATTAACGGTTCCTCCT
>QQTW01004948.1_pt1 | contig 10013 bp, 8 predicted proteins | sample 1904831 | NCBI WGS metagenome assembly QQTW01 (sample SAMN09435610, study PRJNA476489) | Subsurface metagenome, whole genome shotgun sequencing project.
TTACGGGTGCAGTTGTTTCGCTTCATTGACTGCTTACCTGCTTTGCACAATAAGCCAGAAATTGCCGCCCATATGCAGGAATATTTGCAAGATGAATCGGTAGAACTTCCTTCCGCTCTGAAGGGATTGCTCAATTTTGCCGCCCCGGACTCAATTCCCGGACAAGTAGCCGCGACAACGGTTTCGACGGCGGTAGAAACTTTAGCACATAAATATATTGCTGGGGACAATATGAAAGAAGCGCTCAAAACTATTGAGCGTTTACGCAAAAATAAAATGGCGTTTAGTCTCGATTTGTTGGGAGAAGCCGTAATTACGGAAGCTGAGGCGCAATATTATTTAGATCGCTATCTCGATTTAATGACGCAACTTGTGGAAGCTTCTAAAAAGTGGACGCAGATACCGAGTATTGATAGCGCCGACGGCGAACAAATTCCCCAAGTTCAAGTATCGGTAAAACTTACAGCCTTTTATTCTCAGTTCGATCCTTTAAATGCGGCGGGTAGTGAGGCAAAAGTAAGCGATCGCATTCGTATATTATTACGTCGCGCCAAAGAATTAGGGGCAAGTGTCCATTTTGATATGGAACAATACGCTTACAAAGACTTAACTTTGTCGATATTGAAAAAGCTATTGATGGAAGATGAGTTTCGTTCGCGCACTGATGTCGGGATGACAATTCAAGCTTATTTGCGCGATAGCGAACAAGATACCAAAGATTTGATTGCTTGGGCAAAAGATCGCGGTTGTCCTCTGACAATTCGGCTAGTTAAGGGCGCGTACTGGGATCAAGAAACAATTAAGGCAATGCAAAAAGATTGGCAACAGCCAGTTTATAACGATAAAGCGGCAACAGATGCCAATTTTGAAACCATTACTCAGTTATTGCTAGAAAATCATCAATATGTCTATTCAGCAATTGGTAGTCATAACGTGCGGAGTCAAGCTTTGGCAATTGCGATCGCGGAAACTTTAAATATTCCCCGCCGTCGCTTTGAAATGCAAGTATTGTACGGTATGGGCGACAAATTAGCCTCGGCTTTGGTAGCTAGAGGGCATAGAGTGCGGGTTTATTGTCCTTATGGCGAATTATTGCCCGGAATGGCTTACTTAATCCGGCGTTTGCTTGAAAATACCGCTAATAGCTCGTTTTTGCGTCAAAGTATGGAAGAACACCCGGTAGAGGAACTTTTAGCGCCTCCTGTTGTAAATAATCTCACTACTCCCAAATATTCTTTAGGCTTTGCCAATGCGTCAGATACGGACTATGCAGACATGGAATTAAGAGAAAAATCTCATCAAGCGTTTAATTATGTCCGCCAGCAGTTAGGTAAGCATTATTTACCACTAATTAACGGCGAATATCAGCAAACAGAACAAACCGTTGATTCGGTGAATCCTTCTAACTACAGCGAAGTTATTGGCAAAGTTGGGCTAATTTCGGTAGAACAAGCAACAGAAGCAATGAAAGCGGCAAAAGCTGCCTTTCCCGCGTGGCGCAAGACTCCTGTAAAAGAGCGGGCGGCAATATTGCGACGCGCTGGTGATTTGATGGAACAAAGACGCGCAGAACTAGCAGCCTGGATAGTTTTAGAAGTTGGTAAACCTGTAAAAGAAGCCGATGGGGAAGTCTCGGAAGCAATCGATTTTTGCAACTACTACGCTGCGGAAATGGAAAGGTTAGACGCGGGTTTTAACTACGATATCGCCGGAGAAACTAACCGTTATATCTATCAACCGCGCGGAATTGCGGTAGTTATTTCTCCTTGGAATTTCCCTTTAGCGATCGCCGCCGGGATGACAGTAGCCGCTTTAGTTGCAGGAAACTGTACCTTACTTAAGCCTGCGGAGACTTCTTGCGTAATTGCGGCTAAATTTGCCGAAATATTAGTAGAAGCTGGCATTCCCAAGGGTGTATTTCAATACGTGCCAGGTGTAGGCTCTACAGTAGGAGCTTATTTAGTCAAACATCCTGACGTTCATTTAATTGCCTTTACAGGTTCTCAAGAAGTCGGTTGTCGGATCTATGCAGATGCGGCAATTGTCCAGCCAGGACAAAAGCACCTCAAGCGCGTCATTGCCGAAATGGGTGGCAAAAATGGCTTAATTGTCGATGAAAGCGCCGATTTAGACCAAGCGGTAGTTGGGGTTGTGCAATCTGCGTTTGGTTATAGCGGACAAAAATGTTCTGCTTGTTCGCGGGTAATAGTTTTAGAGCCTATTTACGATGCTTTTGTAGAGCGTTTAGTTGAAGCTACACGCAGCCTCAATATTGGTTTAGCAGAATTACCTAGCACTCAAGTAGGCCCCGTAATTGATGCTAATGCTAGAGACAAAATCAAAGAGTATATCGAAAAAGGCAAGCAATCGGCTCAATTAGTTTTAGAAATGCCCGTTTCTGATACAGGTTATTTTGTCAGTCCGACAATTTTTAGTCAAGTTGCGCCCGATAGCGCGATCGCTCAAGAAGAAATTTTTGGGCCAGTTATTGCCGTAATTAAAGTAAAAGACTTCAACGAAGCAATTTCTGTTGCCAATGGCACAAACTTCGCCCTGACTGGCGGACTCTATTCTCGCACTCCTTCCCATATCCAACAAGCGCAAGCAGAGTTTGAAGTGGGAAACCTTTATATCAATCGCACAATTACCGGAGCGATCGTTGCTAGACAACCCTTTGGCGGCTTCAAAATGTCTGGCGTAGGTTCTAAAGCTGGAGGCCCCGACTACTTGCTACAATTTTTAGAACCGCGCACCATCACCGAGAATATTCAACGCCAAGGTTTTGCACCTATTGAAGGCACAGAATAGTAAAAAGCGGTGTAGGGTTAATCTTCGGCATTGCTGAAACAATTTGTATTTAATCTAAAAAACAATGCTTGAGACGTTGCAACGCAACGTCTCAACTTGGATTTATGTATGTAATCGCAACGGTTAATCTGCAATTAGAAATCAAACTACATATATTTTTTCAACAGTAACTCTAGCTTTTGCTTGGTTTCTTGCGGTGCTTTATCTAAAGAAGTTAAAATTGCATACTTTAAAGCTGAATGTGCTTCCGAAGGCGGCGGATTTTCGCTTAAACGCTTAACCGTTTCTTGAATCACTTTTTGAGCATTTATTGCATTGCGATGTAAGTTAGCAATTATCATTTCCACCGTTACGCTGTCGTGGTCTGGATGCCAGCAATCGTAATCTGTAACCAAAGCCAAAGTAGCATAAGCAATTTCTGCCTCTCTTGCTAGTTTTGCTTCTGGTAAATTCGTCATGCCAATAACTGTAGCGTCCCAACTGCGGTAAAGATGAGACTCAGCTTTGGTGGAAAATGCGGGCCCTTCCATACATATATAAGTACCGCCGCGATGCAAAGTGACATCAATTAAATTAAGAGAAGAAATCGCATCAGTTAAAACTTTAGCTAATTGCGAACAAACAGGGTCGGCAAAAGCAATATGGGCAACAATTCCCTCTCCGAAAAAGGTCGAAACTCTATTTTTAGTGCGATCGATAAATTGATCCGGTACTACCATATCTAAGGGTTTTGCTTCAGCTTTTAAGGAACCCACGGCGGACGCAGAAATTAGATATTCTACTCCCAACTGCTTCATGGCATGAATATTAGCCCGATAAGGTACTTCCGAAGGTAGCAGAGTATGATTGCGCCCGTGACGTGCTAGAAATGCTACAGAATTTCCTGCCAAAGTCCCCATAATTACAGCATCAGAAGGTGAACCAAAAGGGGTGGAAATTTGCACTTCTTCTACATCTTTAAGGGCTTCCATTTTATAAAGCCCACTTCCACCAATGATGCCAATTTTTGCTTCAGCCATCTTGCTTTTCCTATATTTTGCTGCAATTGCCCAGTTATTCTACTGGAAAAAAGCTTGTTTTTAGTCATCAAAGTTCGCTTTAAACATAAAAAAACCGTCAAGAATTTTCCAAGCGGTTTTAGTAAGTATTTAATTGACTTGATTAATGTTCTAAATTACACCCGTACCTTTGCCACGGCGATCGCCATCGGTTGTTAGTTCACCTTCTTTATCATGGTTAACTTCTGCTAATTCTTCAGCACGGTTAGCTTCGTCTTGCGCCTGTTCTTGCTGGCGATCGCCTGGTTCTTCGTAGTACATTTCTGGTTCAACAGCGTAATTGTTTGCTAAACCTTCTTGATCTACCGTTGCACCGCCAGTAGTATCAAGGCTGGCATCGGCGGCTTGTTCGTGAGCCGTTTCTCGATAATCTCCGCCTTCTCTATCCATGCGCGCTGCTACTTCTGCGGGGATAATACCCCGATCGGCGGTAGACGTACCCATTTCATCGTTTCTAGTAGTTTTTTCTTTTGAAAAAGCTTCGTTACTCATGAGCTTTACCTTAAAAAAGGTAGATTTATTATGTTCCTTAGACTAAAACTATTTTCAGTTAGAGGTATCTATCTCCAGTCTTAAACTCTTACTTTGAGCGTTTAATCTATTAATAATTCGATGGAAAACTATAAGTTTCTTCACTCTTTTTCTAAAAGCCAAAAACCACTGTAAGTCATTCCTGAATTGTCGGGTTGTACTAATAAAAAATGCAATCCTTTCGTTAATTGTTGCCGTTCTGCGTAAGCAATAGCAGCAGAAATTACTTCTTTATCGGTAAATGTATTGACAATATAGCGACTTGTTAAACCTGCTTCTAAAACTAATCCACTAGGCTCTCCAGGAACATAATTAAGCGCAACGGGAGCAATACCTTGCAACCACCTTGCTAGTTGCATTGATTTTTTGCCGCCATCAATTACAACCCCTGGAATAATAGTATTAGACGCTAATCCTAAATTAAGCGGTAATAAAAATTCCGGCATTTCTTTGATGGGAACTAGACGCTGAGAAAAGCCTTCTACAATGTCTCTGGCACTAATTGTTGCAAAACGCCACTGTTCTCCCCACAAATTTGCTGGTAAAGGTATAGGTGGTGGTCGATCAATTTCTAAAGATTGACGTTCTTGCAACCATTGTTTTAATGCAAAAGTGCGGCGAGTTGCTTCTACAGCAATCCCCAAATTCTCGGCAGCTAACTTAATTAAGTTTAACGATTGCGGACGAAATACTTGAATTAAGTCCGGCTTTTGGTTTTTTGTCGCTAATTGTAATTGCTCCGTTAGCCACTTAGCGCTGGCTTGGGACTGAGGACACGAAGCCTCGTAAGTAAATACGCGATCGCGATCGCAGATTCGTAATTCCCACCACACTTCCCCTGCTTGGTTTTGCAGAGGACGACGATAAAAGTCAGCTTGCCAAATTTTCATACCTCCATTTTAAGCAATGAAGGCAGTACCGCTCAATTGCTGACAAAATTACTAAAGCGTTCGGGAGGCCAAAAACGCACAACGGCTTTACCAATCAAGCGATCGCGATTTAGAAATCCCCATATATGTCCGTCGTAACTTTTGTTGCGATTATCACCCAAAACTAAATAAGAATTTCTCGGTACAATTTGCGGCCCCCAATTATAAGTTGGCTGGGCGGCAATATAATTTTCTTGCAAGGGTCGGTTGTTGACATATACTCGTCCACCTTTGACCTCAATTTGCTCTCCTGGTAAGCCAATAATTCTTTTAATAAAGGGTTCGGTTGATTGTTCTTTTTCTACAATGGCTTGGGGTGGAGTAAATACCACCACTTCCCCCCGATGAGGACTTGTAAAGTGGTAGCTAATTTTATCTACCAATAAGCGATCGTTGACTTCTAAAGTTGGTTCCATTGAGCCTGACGGAATCAAATAGCATTGAGCGGCGGCTATCCGCACCCCAAAAGCTAAACATAAAGTTAATCCGACAGTTTTTACTCCTTCTTTTAAAGAGTTTTCTGTCTTGCTCAAGCGAAAACTTTGTAAATTTATTGACTTAGCAAATAATTTCACGATACTGCTCAGTATTTTTACTAAATATTATCTAATAATTTATATCTTTTTATCTACTAGCTTGCGTAATTTTACGGTTAACCCAGAGAAGCGCGGGACTCTGTAACTAATGTAAGATTAACCCATTCGCCTTGACTATTGTAAGTGCGAATTAGCCTTTGACGCTCTAAAAGCGACTGCATCCAGCCTACTTCAAGAAAAAAACTTGTGCCAGCCTTGATTTGCAACGGAAAGGTCGCAGAAGCACCATCTGGTAAAAGCAATACTTGATACCCACTATCAAAAGAAATAATTGAGCCTGCCACGGTAGCCTTTGATACAATATTGCGGTCGGGAATAGTTAGTTGCTGCAATAGTTCGTTTTCTCCCAAGCGCTTGATTTTGAGTGTCGTAGGGTAAGTATCAGGCGATCGCCAATCGGGGTACAAAGTGACAGCTTCGCCTTGCCATGTCCCGACTAAATCGTCTATTGTTAGCGGTGGTTTTTCTGGTTCTGTCGTACCAGCAAGTTGTTCGCGAATTAGAGTCAGCCTTTCTAACTGACTGCTTTGATTAAATAATTGAACTAATCGCAAGCGGCGATTTTGATTGATTAAGCCTAATTCTGCGCCAAAATCTGCAAAAGGTGCAAGTTGAATTGAACCGCTCGAAAAAGCACCATTATCGAAGAATAAAATCCCCCGTCCTAACGAACTATATTCAAAACCTTTTTCTTCTGGAGGCTGATTTGGAGGTAAACGGCGGACAATTTGCCGCATTGTTTGGTTCTCATTCAAACCTGTAAAAGAAACCACTGTCGGCGTATCTTCTATTATTTCTCCCCTAGGAGACAAACGAGTAAAAGAACCATGCCACTCGCCAAGATTTTCTAAAAGACATTGCCATTGAGATTTCATATTGCAGGCGTTAGAGGTAATTCTACGATAAAACACGTTTGTCCGCGATCGCAATCTGCTAACTCGATTTTCCCCCCGATCCGACTAAGTATTTGCTTGACTAAAGCTAGTCCCAATCCCGTACCCCCTTGCTTCCAGCGATCGCTATCGGGAATACGGTAAAAGCGATCGAATACTCGTTCGCGTTCGCTGGTGGGAATTTCTACGCCTGAATTGATCGTACTTATTTGCATTATTTCTGCTTTGTTAACAGCTTTAATGATAATTTTTTCTCCTGGAGGAGTGTACTTACAAGCGTTGTCTAATAATTCGCTAAAAACTCGTGCCAAGGAAGCCGAGTCTCCGATTAAATTTGGCACTTCTTGTGCCACTTCTATAGTTAACTTCTGCTCTTGACTATGAAGTCGTTGCCTGAAAGGTTCGGCAATTTCTGGCAACCAAGTTTGTAAGTTAATTGATGTCAATAATAGGGGTTGTACGCCAGCATACATCTGTTGCAAATTTAATAAGTCATCGATTAGAATTAATTCTCGTTCGCACTCATTTTGTAATATTTGATAGTAACGAGCAACTTTATTTTGTTCGCTGGCGGGTTTTCTCAGTTCAGAAAATAATTCTTGAGAACGATTTAAAGTTATCCCTAGCATCTGGATCGCCATTTTCATATTAGCCAGGGGTGTGCGGAGTTCGTGGGAAACCGTGCTTAAAAAGTCATCTTTGAGGTTGTTTAATTTTTCTAGTTCTACTACCTGCACTTGCGAGGCTTGATATAGTCTTGCTTGTCTCATGGCGATCGCGCATTGATTGGCTACTTGTTGCACCAAGCGAATCTCTAAATCGCTAAACCCATGAGTTTGCGGCTTAAATAACCATAAATCGCCTAATACACCGCGATCGTCAAAAATTGGACTAGCCAGCATCGCTACCGCACCTCTACTACCCGGTACTAATTGGCAAAATTGAAAATACTGACCTTGCAACAATTGGTTGTAGCCCTCCTGAAAGTCAGCCATTTGGATGACTTTTCCTTGAGAGGCGGGTAAAGACGTAGTGTACTCGTAGCTAACCGTTGCAGTCGCTTCCTCGATATTGTACAAAGCACTATCGCAGCCATCAATATTTAAAGCCACCGCTAATTCCCAGACTGCAACTTGTAAAATCTGATTTTCGTCTAAACTGTCGCGCACATCGTCGCTAATGCGTTTAATAATTGCTTCGTAGTCGAGGGCTAACTGGAGTTCTTTGGTACGCTCTTTGACTTGATTTTCTAAATTGGTATTTAGTTCGACAACTTGCTGATATAGCTCGGATTGTTGGATCGCAATCGATACTTGGGTAGCTAATTGCTTGAGCAAATCTATTTCTAAGTTTTGCCACTGACGCGCGCCAGAACACTGATGAATAGCTAGTAAACCCCAAAACTTACCTCCATACAGCAAAGGTACGGTTAAACTTGCTTTTACTTGCTGCTGCTGCAAAAATTTATTGATAGCTGTATCGCTTTCTTCTTGTTGAATATCGTGAAGTACGCGCATATCGCCTTGTTGATACTGGGCTAAACGTTCTCCAAACAAGGGTGTAGCAATTTTTATGTTGAGCAAGGAGTTGTAATGGGATTGAGTAGATTCGGCAACTACGGTTGCTACTCCCGTAGTCGCTTCAACTTGATAAACTACCACGCGATCGCAATTGAGGAATTGGCGAACTTCTATAACCGTGCTATTGAGTATTTCCTCTAAGTTCAAAGAAGCGCAAATTTGCCCAGAAATCGCACTCATTAATCTTTCGCGCTCGGCTTGCTGACCTAGTTGCTGGATTAGGCGTTGTCTTTGGGCTATTTCTTGCAATAAAGCTTCATTCGCTTGAGAACTTTCCACTATTGGCGATCCAATTTGCTGTCTTGATATAGTTAGGGCGAGTTTACTCTTAAAAATATTTGGACAAGCGCGACTATTAGGTAGTTAGTGTTCCAAAGATAACTTAGTTTTCTGACCCGTCAAGGCGATCGCTTTTTAGTCCAGAATTATTTAACTTTTGTTTAGCCTACGGTTTGGCGCTTAAAGTGCTAGTAATTTACAGGAAATTACTCGACTTTATTAGTTTAGCAAGCCTCGTCGAGGCGCGAACCAAAATTCTGTAAATAGCGATCGATAAGGCAAACGATGCAGCCAAAATTCTGAAAAATAACCTTAATTACCCAAGAATTGTTAAAATAAAAGCTAAATAGTTTTAGCAAAAGCTAAAAAGCGAGTTATAGGTATTTCATGGCTTCTATAGTTGCAGTTGAAAAGCAAAAGCTAACTAATCCCCCTTTAGAGCTTCGTTATCTAGGCGATCGCGCTTTGCGGCAAAATACTAAAAGAGTTGCCAAAGTAGACGCGGAAATTCGCCAATTAGCAAGGGAAATGTTACAAACAATGTACACTGCTGATGGAATCGGTTTAGCTGCGCCTCAAGTAGCCGTACAAAAGCAGTTAATTGTCATCGACTGCGAACCGGACAATCCCGCTAATCCTCCACTAATATTAATTAACCCCGCTATCAAACACCTCAGTCCAGAGCTTTGCATCGCTCAAGAAGGCTGTTTAAGTATTCCTAACGTTTATATGGACGTAACGCGCCCGCAAATGGTAGAAATAACTTACAAAGACGAGTATGGTCGTCCGCAAACTTTAATAGCTACCGAATTACTATCGCGCTGCATTCAGCACGAGATAGACCACCTCAATGGCGTGTTATTTGTAGATCGCGTCCAAAACAGTCTAGCGGTGACGCAAGAATTAACCAAACAAGGATTCTCAGCAAAAGCTGTTAAACCGATCGCCCAGGGTCAGCCATAATGAATGCAATGACTCCCAAAAGCGGTTTATTTTTAGGCGGTTGTTGCATAACGGCGATCGCTTCGGTTGGGTCAATTTTTGAACTTGCTTCTGGAAATCCAGATTTAGGCAACCTGACAACAAGTATTATTTTGGCGATCGCTATTCCTTTAACCGTATTCTTTTTCTTCGCCGCCGTACGCAATGCCAATCAGCAGTAACAAGCAAAAGTTAATTGCGTCCACTAGAACTAATAGCTGTATGCTGTTGCCAAATACAGCATTCTAACCGATGAAAGAAAAAGAGTTTGGCGGTGGTTATTTACAGCAATTGCCTAGAGGCGGAGGCTTAACAAATTCTGGTTCACCTCCCAGCCGCTACCCACTTTCGCCTACTT
>QQTW01004949.1_pt1 | contig 10013 bp, 12 predicted proteins | sample 1904831 | NCBI WGS metagenome assembly QQTW01 (sample SAMN09435610, study PRJNA476489) | Subsurface metagenome, whole genome shotgun sequencing project.
CACAACTACACGTTGGCCTCATTTCGTATCTAAGAAAACAAGTATGTAGTACCTCAGTCGCTTAAACTCCAGTCCCTAACTTGGGCCAGGACTCCTATCAATCATGGCGTCTTTTCTCGACCTTCCTCGAGAAATACGCGATAAGATTTACGAGATCTGCCTTGTGATCAGGGGCGAGATTGCGCCCTTTCCGAGACGCAAGGAACATCTCAGCTGTTTAGCGGCCAATCGGCTCCAGTCACAGCAAGAGTTCTATGCGAATCAAAAACCGGAAGTCGTGTTGCTGCAGCTTAACAAGCAGATCAATATCGAAGCGACCCTAATCCTGTACGGTCGAAACATCTGGCGTGTTTCTCAGTGGGACAAAAACGCCACCAAGCGCAACGAGCCTTTCTGGTCCAAGGCCAGCAAATTTGTCAGACATGTCGTGGTATCACTGAACTATAATGACCTACCGTTTGACATAACTTGGGGCATATCACGGGAGGCGCTGATTGGCTTTTGGATCGACCATCAACTGTCGCTCCTTTCTGGCTCCAGATTGGATACAGCAGTAGTAGAAATCGGTGGTTGCTCCCACCGGGCCGATTGCTATGGACTGCTTGATCTTCTTCTCCAGTGTCCCTTTGTGCATTATGTCAACCGTCCGACCAAGCTTATCATCAAGGGTCCCGACGGGAACAGAAATGCCCCACCGCCTCCGCAAGCAGCATTCAACACCCTTTTGCGTGGTCTCAAGAGGGAAAACATGAGCTTGAAACAATACGTGGGTTGCAAACCCTACTTTCTTCTCGTCGACGACGACTGTGATAGTGCAAGCGTCGCAGCAGTCATGAAGATGGAATGCCGATGCCGAACGTGGTGAGGCGTATTCAAACACGCTGACGACATCGATAGACAGGCTGAGGATTGACGTTTCAATGTTGTTCACATGGCTAGAGAAGACGGTCAAGTCTACAGTCTTCTCTGGAAATGGCTAGGCGAGAGCTTTTTCTTCTCAGCAACATCTTGATCGAACTAAACCTCATCCATAACCAAACCGCATCTCAACCACCTCTCCCCTTTCTTGTTCGCGAACTCTGGTGGTACTCGTAGCAGTCCAACGTCCCAGATCTTGCCAACTCGAGCGAGGCATCGCGGCCCAAGCCTTACACTGGATGTTGGACGCAGCCTGGACACCTTCAACGACGGGTGTACTCCTGTTTTAGCAACATCTCTACTACATCACCATTTATTCGCAAAACAACAATCCTCTCAATAGACCCACTGACTTTTCCGGCCCTTTACACGCTGTAACGGAAGTCATAGCTCATCAATAGGAACTCGGTCATGAGAGAGAATCTTACGGTTGTTACTCTGGACAATTATCAGATGCAGCTATGGTTTGGCTGAGATTGAACCGACGTACCGTGTATCTTAGATGAATTGGCCCCAGGAAGGATGATTCCAGAAGATAACCGTCATGGTGATGAAGCGACATGATGACCAAGACAATCGTGATGTGAATACATTCACAGATGGTGTATCTCAACAGTCCAGTGAAGTGAAGATGAATACCTATGTTACTACTCTTATCAACACTATGTCCATGTGTTTGGATTTGACTGAACTCGGGCTCCCCTAAACACTCTTAGTATGCAACAATATGGCTAGTAGGTAATGATCCTGGTGTGCGTACTCTCGCCACACATGAGCCATGAATTCTGCACCGGGGTCCACGAGATGAAGAGCTGACGAGCTAACAAAATGGATATCTCTGCTTTCGGTCAGGTAAATAGAACAGCCTCACAGGTAGTGAACAGTACCAAGGAGCGTATCCCTGGTTTCCATTATCAAAAACCAGGACTTCGTCTCCTTCATCCCCCAAGCGCACCGGTACCTCGTCTGTGAGTTTATCCTTTGGGATCTCCATCTCCTCCTGGCTGTATATTCCATGAATTGTTCTTGGAAGCGCGGGAAGATGCACTTGGCCAATCAAGCGACAGCAGCCGTGGAGACACCAACACCTCGAGATGTCCATGTCCACAGTCTGGGGAGCCATGCTTGCCAACACATCCATCTTGCGACCCCAGACGTGGGTGCCGTCTCTTACAAGCATCCAGACCCTAGTATCATGGATGTGAGATTGGCGACCTTGTACGTCGGCTTGATCGTAATGCTGGCGAGGCTGCGCGGGGAAAGTGTCACTCCAGTCCATATTTGGGCAAGTGTTTCGACGTCGAGGTCCCGAAGGTAGGTAAGGTAAAATCCAAAGTGACTATGACGTGCTTGAAGAAACAATCACGCTTCCAGTAATTCCCAATGCGCCAGACGTTACAACCTTATAACATAGAACAGGTTTCTAAAATGTTTTGTTTCCTGACTTAGAGCAACGCAACGTCCGGTTGCCGGTGTGCAAAGGCGTATACTCTTCTCTCCGTGCTATCACTCCTAGTCGGTTGTACGGAAGGTAGTTGTAGTCTGCTGGAGATGGGACGGACTCCTCGACAACGAGGCAGGACTCGTAGAGTATTTTTGCGGACCTCCCCAGGTAGACTCAGAAAACTCACCATCGTGATTAAGTGCTAGCTTTAACGAGGTTAGAAATAAACATTCATAGCTCTCGTCGATTCCATGACACTGTCATGGAAGCCAGTAGCATGTAGCTGTAGGAAGAAGCTATGTACTACTGAAGAGATGCTGATGTCGGGTATTATGTGGAATCCTGTAGGTCATTGCATGGTGCCATCTCGATGAGTGTGAAATATGACTAGAGCTTAGACGACAATGCTCTAACGATTGAAGTGGGACTATAGATCAGTGATGGGAAGTGCTTTTAAAGTCCGATAAGGAGAAGTTCCACTTCCTTGACTTTCATATTGATTGACACTCAATGTTGCTGCTGAAACTTCATTGCCAGACGGGGTGACAGTGGTGGGTGCTCCGGTCAATTGAAAGGTACGAAAAGAGAACTACGTCTTACGGTTACAAGACAGATACGCTTACCTTACTTATGACGACCATATTATCTCTGCCAGCTACTGACGGCTAACTGAAACGTTCGTGCTCGATAAAGGCATGAGTGCTGTAGAGTGGAACTTCATAGCAATTGGAGGCTGCTGAGGTCTCTAAATGGGATGCCAAGAATGGAAACTGAGCGGATAGCTGTCACTACGTCACCATGCATATGGTGTCGGTACTCTGCTCTACTCGTACCACGACAACATCCATTGGTACTCTATAGAGTATCTTGACCGTAGTTCCCCATCCGTTTTCCATTTCAGAATTCTTATTTTGCATGTGAGCCCACACGTTTGTTTGCCACCGCCATCAGCAGCATGCCGTCTTACACACCAACCCAGAAGTCTGCCATACAGCAATTCACAGGCTTTACACACACCAAGGAATCAGTCGCTGCCAAACAACTCAAGAACCACAACTGGAACATTGAGCAAGCCGTCGACGCGTGAGCTAAACTCTACTATCGTCCTCTTAACTATTCATGCACACGGACTATATCCTTCAAGGACTATCCGCAGCAGTTTTCATCCTATCATCTAAATATACGACCATGAGGCCCGAGGCTAACCAATTTCCACCCCATGACAGATACTTCCAATCAAACAATAATACCTCCAAAGATGCATCATCCGGCACCCAAACGCTTAACAAGCTCTTCGATACATACCGAGGTACGCTGATCCCCAAAAGCTCGCCGGCCCTAATCCAGACAATTGATACTCCTACCATCCAGATAACCCAAAAGATGAACCGGACACCATCGGCGTTGAAGGCAGCATGCACTACCTGCAAGATCTGGGCCTCTCCCTCGAAGAACCTGTTGTACTCGCCATCCTCACCGAACTCGGCGCCCCCACGATGGGCGAACTGACACGCCAAGGTTTCGTCGACGGCTGGAAACGATTACGGTAGGTTCTTTGACCGTCTCGAAGCCCATCAACGTCAAGTCTCTCATATTGTTCTCAGCTCTTGATCTAACGTTTCCTCGGATTAGTGCCTCAACCCTCACCGACCAGAAATCCACCATTCCCTCCCTGCGCTCCTCCCTCCCTTCCAGCCCCCAGGGCCTCTTCCGCCAAACCTATAAACACACCTTCCGCCTCGCCCTCTCCCCTGGCCAGCGTTCCCTCCCCCTCGAAACAGCTCTCGAATACTGGCGTCTCCTTCTCTCTCCTCCTTCCCTACAATGGAACACATCCACAACGCCTTGGCTGGATTACTGGTTGGAGTATCTCACCACGAAATGGAAGAAGGGCGTGAGTAAGGATATGTGGGAGCAGACGGGGGTGTTTGTGGCAAAGAGTTTGGAGGATGAGAGTATGGGGTGGTGGAGTGAGGAGGGGGCGTGGCCGGGGTGTTTGGACGAGTTTGTGGGCTTTGTGAAAGAGAAGAGGGGCGGGGTGTTGGGCAAATCGGAGGGGATGTGAGACGGGGGATCTGCTAGAATATTAAAAATGAGATATGATACCATGGTGGCCTGGCGCTTCTAGGGATGTGGTCATGTCATCAGCAGGAGGCTCGTTGACGCGTCCATCCCGTAGTATCCGTCGGAATCTTTTGGTAGGCATGCAAGTCTTCCGTTAGTGGATTTTGGTCGGACGACCCCAGGGTTATAAAGGTTAACGATGAGTTTTAAAGCTCATTAAGTCATCATCTCATTCTATCATGCACCCGTAACGACCGTCCAGTTTGCTCCAAACAGCGATCCATACACCCATTAGCACTCATTCCATAACCTCAATTTCTCCCGGCATCACCTCCCCGTTCGCCATTCTCAATCTCGGAAATGGCTGATCACTCCAAGTGTACCTCGTCCGATCCCCTTGCTCAGCATCCTTCTGCCGCTCCGCTTCCACCATCTCATCCCTCTCCTGCAGTCCCAGGACTCTCCTTCCCAAATGCCAGATCCAGTCTTTAACCCACAGCAGCGCCTTCGAGAGTTGATCCCAAGGTGCATCGATATCCTCCCATGTCCCCCCGTGCCAGTCTTGCTCCTCATCCTTTGCGCCGTCTTCCATCATGTTGGGGATGACATGTTTCTGCCTTGCCCGCTCTGCCTGCTCCTCGTCAACCACCACCAAAGCAGCACTATGCCACCCTGCAGCCGCAACCTTCAGTACAAAATAACTTCCCATTGCGCCCTCATCTACAACGCCGTCGTCCCACTTCTTACCTTCCCGTTCGAAGTAATCCCCAACCGCCGTGACCGCCAAGATGTTTTGCGCCGGCTGGCCTGGGCGCGGCAGTACCATATCACCTCTTGCCTTCGCTTCACCCTCCTTCTCTGCTTTCTCTTTCATGTCACTAAGCCAACGCTGCATCAAAGGGTCAAACCATACTTGACGTCCGACGTTGTGGCCTAATGTGGCCCTCGACGAGAATTGTTCGGTAATAAGGCCGCGCAAGTGACCGGTGCCCTCTGGGAATCCCAAGCCCAAGGCACCGCAGCATTGCGGATCGGTGCCGTAGGCCACGATGGTCCCATCCGACCGGAGAGCCTGGAAATGATGGTCGCCAAAAGCGATGGAAGTGATGGAGTTATTCTGGAGAGCTGGAATGACGGTAGGGATTGGGTGAGATGGATCTGTAGACATAGGGTCATAGGAATTAGCTTGAAAGGCATCGAGCATTGCACGATTACCCATTAAGACGCTTCCAGACTTAGTAAAAATAGCAAAGGAGCGGAATGAGCCCTGGAGATCCTGTATCTCAAAGGGGGTATCGGAAGAGGAGTGATAAAACGCCGTAATCTCTATTGGTACAGGTGGGTCAAGGTCAGGTAAAGGGAAAACGGCATGGTAGAGGAAGACCTTGTTGAGGCTGGTGACGAAGACGATGGAATTCTCGAGAAGTATGTGATTGGTAACCTGTCCGATGCGCGCTTCCAAGGTATCCGGGCTCTCTCGATCATTATGAGAGTGAGTGAAGCCGGTTCCAGGTACTGTGGCGGTGTCGATTAGAATTGCATCCGCCTCAGTATTCCAAGCTCGCAGAGGAATGTCATGAGGCCAATAAACGATGCCTGTGCGATTGACGAACATTGAAGCTCGATCCCACCCTACTCATCACGTGATTAGCGAATAACGAGTGGTATGTTCTCCTTCTGACATACCTGCAACAACACGCGTAACGTTCTTCTCGTCCACATCAACGTGTAGCGGCTTGACCAGCCGAGCCTCTTGAGTATTCCATTGCCAGACTTTGCCATCATCGGCAAGACCTAGAATATGTGCTCTTCCGGTAGAAAACTGACTGATAGCTGTACTGGGCTCGTGACAATCCTTGGTGGTTGGAGGGTATGCCGACGGGAAAGTCAATTGCCTCGCTTGAGGTCCGGCGCTGTTCCTGTCACGCCACCGACGCCTGACACTGGATGGCATGGATGGTGAGGATGGGTCTATCTCCCCACAGTTGTACAGATTTCCGATTGAGTTCAGCAGTGTGGTAGACCAACCTCTGCCCGCGGATCAGCTCCCTGAGCTTGCTTTGTGTGTGCTAGCATTGAACTGTACTGACCCGCATTGGACGTCGGCGACTATGCCAAAGTGTTTTGGCATATCATCAAGTCGCACTCTCTTTGGCCATCCAATTTTTCGATCATTGGTGTCTGGATCACTGAATTGACCTGGCGAGTCCGGCCCCGCTCCCTGGGAACCATGGCCGAGATTTCGATAACCATTGCTACCCCATGTATACAGCTGGGCCTGCGTTCTAAGCCTCCGATAAAGCCATTGCCAGCGAGCGCCATCAGCCTGGAGGAGAGGCTGCGGCGGGATACGAAAGGTGTTACGGGTAAGGGTTCGCCAGTAGTTGGGATCCTGGTGGTAACTATAGAGTGTCTTGGTGCAGCTTGTTAAAGCAAGGAACTCGACAGCGTCGAGGTACGGGAATATAATGTAGAGTATGTCGGTTGCTTGATCCAGATCCAGATGAGTGAACAGCTATGGGCAGAGATTTAAGCTACTTACGGAGGTCCGTTATTAATGTCATTGCTGATGGAAACGAATATAGGAAAAGTGTGCCTAATTGATTGGGAACAGGTATTACATCAAAGTGCAACCAGTGTAATATTGACGGGCGGTTATTCCGCGCTGGAACTAGAGGGAAATGGAAAAGTTGTAGGCTGCCATAAGTAGGAGGGGGCAGGCGCCCAAGTCGCGCCTTGTACAACATAAGCCTGCTCAAGAACAGGACTTATAGCGACTTCTTGTCCCATCACTGGGCGGGAAGCCAACATCATCGTCATCCAGGGTCCCCCACCAAAAATTCGACGAAAATCCAGGAAATGCAGACCTTAACTGAATCTCACGTAACAACCAAGTGTTGGACATAGGTCCTTTCTATTAATCCTAACGAAAGAGAAACCTTTGGTTGTGGTAGTAAAGCCTTTAGCTTCTATGTCTCTACTCGCTACAGTCGTGGCGTGGGAACGCAATCAAGTCCCATGTTTCCTGGACTCTCGTCAAATTCTTGACGGTTCTGGTCCGGGGACCCCAATAGTGATCGTACTTAGGTTGTTGGAGGCTGTAGCTTGATCCCGGACTGAATGGTAGCTGAATATTCCCCAACTGCCACAGTAACACCGTCTTCTTTATATGGAATGCAACCTTCGTGAGAATAGGGTCTTCGACGTCGAGATGTCGATGTGAAAAAGGCAGGCAAGGTAAAAATGGTGATTCACTTTTGTGCGACTGATCGATGTAGTGTGGGATAGATGACTCTTGCAAATACTGATGATCCAGCTTTTGAAAGCAACCAAGGTATGTCCTTGCAGGCCCGCTCCTCTCAACTGAAGAAGCAACGTATGCGACCAAAACAACTGGCATCGCTTCTTGCGCTTTGTTTTCAACCCTACCATCTCTCGTTCACACAATTCCCTTCGACGTCGCCAATGGCTGCTTCCTGTGACTGCAGGAGCAACCACGTTGGTACTCCCAGTTCCACCAGCCATCACCCCTGAGCTGATAGGATATGGGGCCCGAATACTGTGTTCAGATCCGTTTTCCGGTACCTAGTAGCTCTCGGAGGCCAAACTTCCTTAGAGTGAAGAGATTGGCGCAAGAACAGTTGTGAGGTGGTACCGCGGCCAGAGGTTTTCCTGAGATCAAAGCAGCTCTCTTCCTACTAATCGATTGATTCCAGATGCCCCTGCCATTACGTACTGCCGATGCAGTACTTAAAGTGCCAGAAAAGCATGACGATATTGACACAGACAGGAGTAGCCGCGGGTTTCGGCCTGAGGCAATCTCAAACGACACGGGCGAGTGTCAAATAAGTACGCGGTATGCCTCAGTTAAAACAAACGATCATTCGAACCATTTTTGAGGTATACCCATAATGGCAAACTATGGTGTGACCTTAACGATCACATTTCGTAGCTTCATTTAGGAGGTGGTGCGTAAGTCATCGTCGGTGGGTTTGTGTAAACAGTCGTAGCTGGGCCCGCATGCCTCCTGATCAAATCTTCTCGATCACGAACTTCTCGTTCGTCCTGCATGATTACGCAACAGCAACAGCACAACGACTTTAGGCAGTCCGAAGCGAATTCTCCTTTGATCGAGTAAAGCTTCCGGACACGGGCCCGCTGAATAGACGCAAAGATCCCTCGCATGATTGTAAGTTCAACATCGAGGTCACATTCTAAATGGCAGTACTCACAGTGAAATCCGCACGCAAGTCCCATGAGCCCACAGCTGCCGTTGCAAGATCTGTATCCCAGCAAGTTGGTTGCATCTTCTTTCTGCGTCTTCCGAGACATCCGATACTGCGTTTTGCCATAGACTATACATGGACAGCAAAGGCCAACGCAGCACAATGTGTCGACTTCGCAAAGTCCATGTTTCCAATCAGCTTCTATTGTTGCGTTCGGATGTGCGACTTGTCCCGGACGATGGTTCTCAATGGTCGCGTTTGGGCCAGCAAGCGAACTGGGGTTGTATATCAGAACCGGCCTATCGATATCTGGCTTGATCGCGTCGCGGTGGTCTTTCTGTTGCTGTGGATAAGCGTTCGGTATAGGTGCGGGTGGTGATGACTTGACAGGCTCTCGCGCCTTCTCCGGATCGGCTGCTCCAGACGAAAGGTTCGGCTGTGGAGACGCAGGCAGTTGAGGCCCAGATTGCCGTCGTTCAAGTTCTTCTGCTACTGGCGCAAAGTATGCAGGATGAGTTCCACGTGATCCTGGCAGATTATATGGTGAGCCAATTCGCTCTACAGGCGACTTTTCGAATGGGTACTGGGTTGCCTCTCGGGGTTGATGGAAGGTTGGGAAAGGCTGGTAGCCATCAGGAGGTGATATAGGGGACTCGTCAATAACAGAGTTGGTCGGACTCGAGAATTGCTGAAATGTCGGCCGTTGTATTTCGAGAGGTGTGTCTTGCCATGAGAACCGTTGATTGCGATTGCTGGTGTTGTTTGTCTGTAGCTGCCCAGGAGCCGGGCGAAATCTGGCAGGAGGTTCTCCGCGCGCCGGCGGGTTGTCCGATGACATCGCGCTACTTCGCTTTGAAGTGTAGTGGTCGATGATTCCGGCCTCCTCTCGCTTGGAGCGACCCGGTTCTTGAAGGCCGAAGATAGATCATGACATCTTGCAAGGAGGTAGGCTGTGCTTCTTGTCTCATCTGCCGGCAAAAGGCGGGACGCATGTGTAAGCGCCAGCTGCACCGAACACCTCGTCTAGACCTCTTGGAAACCGAATGGTTGGCATCTTGGCGTCGCTAAGGTACATTATCAAGATGATGTAATATGTGGCATAATGAAGGTGTTCGTCACACGAATATATGGTGAGCACGAACTAGCAATGACAACACGGGCGCTCCGTAGCCTTCCTTTTCATCACAATAATCCTCTGAGTTAGAAGTCCATTGGTTATCACTGCGCTAACTGAGACCCTTTGCTTTTCCTGACCCCACGAACCCAAGCCGTCCGAAATAATGCGTTAGACCCCTACCTACCTGCCTGCCTACCTACCTACCTACCTACCTACCTACCTGCCTGCCTACCTACCTACCTAC
>QQTW01004950.1_pt1 | contig 10013 bp, 7 predicted proteins | sample 1904831 | NCBI WGS metagenome assembly QQTW01 (sample SAMN09435610, study PRJNA476489) | Subsurface metagenome, whole genome shotgun sequencing project.
TACGTGTATGTGACCACGCTGACGACCAGCAGCAGCGTCTATGGCTACACCATCGACGGTACGAGCGGAGTTCCTACCGCTGCGATCACTGGGTCTCCATTTGCAGCCGGCGGTACCGCGGGATTCATCGTCTCGGATACAACGGGCAAGTTGCTGTTCGTCGGCAATCAGACGTCCAACACCATCTCCGGCTATAAGATCACGCCATCGACGGGAGTGTTAACACTGATCTCGACGACCAGCACGACAACGGCTCCCACCGCCATGGTGGTGATTAAGTAGAGTAGCGTCGCATCCTGCGATCGCGGGTGCCCATTTAACGTCGTCGGGTGCCCCATCCTAACCTCGCGTTCTTTGCGAGGTCAGGATGGGGATGTTCCCAAGACCAGTGCGAATCTATTTGAAAGAAAGATCTGAGGCTTTGAAAAGAAAGATCTGTGGTTTTGAAAAGCTCGGCTGGAACGAGCCGGGCAACGGCCGCTAACCATCGCTGCTTCAGCCGCACCGCAGGAGGGTACTGCAGTCAGCCAGTCCTCCCTGCTCTCTCGATTCTTGTCATTCCGAAGCCGAACGCGGCGGAGGAATCTTGTTCGCGAGAATGCATGCCGGCTCAACCCGTCATGTATGTGGCAGTTCGATTGCCAGGCTGATCGCGCTGACGCTTGAGATAGTCCGGAGGAAATGGCGACTCTCGTACGCCGGGGTATTGCTGATTGCTCCGCCGGGTTCGGCGTCGGAATAACAAAATGGGAGCACTCAGCGAACCGTTTCCGCAGCCTCCGATAAGAACTCCGAGGTAGAGTCACTATCGATGAGTATGAAGACGTGGTCATTGGGGATTTCGGCGGGATTGCCATTGACATCGAGGATCACCGAGTCTAGGGTGATCGCTGCGACGCTGCATTGGCGCAGGATCCGTACCATCTTTTCCCGCTCCGCAGTCTCGATCAGCTGACGATTGCGGTCTGGCCCGCGCTGGAATCGTTCCCCGCGATAGCTCAACGTGACCCGGTTCCGCCCGGTGTGACTCAGAGCCACGGCTGCATGGATAGCGGCATCCCCGCCGCCCACAATCAGAATATCCTTGTCCTCGTACTTGGCAGCATCGTCCAATTGGTAGCAGACTTTGGAGAGCTCTTCGCCTGGAATGCCAAGCCGGGAGGCTGCCAGGTCCTCTGCCGGCGCAGCCGCCTCGACGACGACCGGCTGTGTCTTCGGCTTCTGGGCCATGGCTTCCTTGGTAGCAGCCGCCGTTTTCGCTTCCTCGCTGGCGTGCTTCGTCATATCGCGGGCACCAAAGCCGACGCCGATCTTCTTCAGGAAGTCATTGGGCGGCGTTCCACCGGCAAAAATCCATACATAGTCGTTCGGGAGCTCGCGCGTCTGCCCCTGAACGTCGATAAGGACGGATTGCTCTTTGAATTCGACCGGATTCGAGTTGAACAGAACTTCAACCTTGCCCGACTTCATGCACTCGGCGATCCGCTGCGAGTTGCGTTCCTTGATGCGGCTGAACTGCGCGCTGCGATAGACCAGCGTGACCTTGTTGCCGACCTGGTGAGCCAGCCCCATGGCTGCTTCGACCGCGCTATCGCCACCGCCCACGACCAGAATCTTCTTGTTGATGTAATGATCCGCCTCAATCAGCCGGTACATCACCTTGGGTAAGTCCTCGCCCGGCACGTCCAGCTTTCTGGGGGTACCGGTGCGGCCCAGGGCCAGAATGACCGCATGCGCGCGGTATTGAGAGTCCTGGCTGATCACCGTGAAAATACCGTCGATGGTGTAGCCATAGACGCTGCTGCTGGTCGTCAGCGTGGTCACATACACGTACTTCCCGGATGCGTCCACCACTACTGAGCTGACGGGAACAATGGCTGTGCTGGTGTTGGCGACTCCGAATGGGGATCCGCCCATCGGCGCCAGCGCGCCTGTGCCAGAGTCGATGGTGAATCCGGAAACCGTTCCGTCCTCGAGGTTGGCTACATACAGAAACTTGTTCGAGTTGTCGATCGCAATCCAGTTCGGCCCATTTCCGACAGGAATCGGCGAGTTGGGCACGGGCGTCAGCGCTCCTGCGCTGCTCACCGCAAATCCGGAGATCGACGCGCTATTGGAATTTGCCACATAGAGAAATTTGCCTGAAGGAGCAATCGTTCCTCGGACGGGAGTGAATCCGGCCGTCGGGTAAGAGGGCGTGCTGATCAGTTTAAGGGCCCCGGAGCTGGCCGTGATCGAGTACACCGTGATGGTGTTCGAGAAGCTGTTGGCTGCAAAGAGAAACGCTCCTCCCGGATCCATCATCAGCGCGGCCGGCTGCTGGTCGGTGTTTGTGCGAGGCATCACTTCCGTCAGAGCGCCAGTGCTGCCAATCTTATAGAGGGAAATCGTGTTTTCTCCCGCGTTGGATACGTAGGCAAACTTTCCCGAGGGGTGAATCACGACCGCTGTCGGAGAGATCCCCGTTTGATAAGGCGAGCCCAGAATCTGGCTGAAATTCCCGGTATTCGTGTCGAGACGATATGCCGAGATTCCGTTGTTGAAGGGAGTCGTTATGTAGGCAAATTGATGAGTACTTCCACTGCATGCGACCAGCACCATCAGGCTGGCAAGGGTGATGATCGCGAGGCGGGCTCTCATTGACACCGTTTCGGCTCCTTTGCGCCGGGTACTCCCCAAATCGCCGGGTACCGCGCGTGAGTCTAGTTTTTGATTGAAAACAGGATCGAGATATTCTATTCCATCCCTCTGCAGATGGGCTGGCGAGGTGGGCTCGGTGACGCTGGGCGTGCTTTACCCGCCACCCGTGCTTAGACGACCTCCTCCAGTTGGGCGTTGCCCGTCAACCCCTCGCAATAAGACAATCGCCGACAAAAAACTGAACTCGGGTTAATATGCAGAGGTTGGCGGGCGAAGCGGATGACATCGGATGCACATGTCCCATGTCTTGAATAACACGAGACATGGGCGTCCGGCGGTGTAAGGCTCTTTCATCTGCTCTTCAGGGGCCGAGTGTAAGAATGGCATAGCTTCGGGGTGCGCTTGAAGTTACTGGTCGTCGAAGACGAGATACGCATGGTAGAACTCCTGCGCAAAGGCCTGGCAGAAGAAGGTCACACCGTGGTGTGCGCGGGCGATGGAAAAGAAGGCCTGGATCTTGCCCGCAATTATGAATTCGACGCCATCATCCTCGATATCATGTTGCCGAACCTCAACGGCTACGACCTGGCACATCAACTGCGCAAAGAGAAAGTTGGAACTCCCGTATTGATGCTTACCGCGAAGGACTCGGTGCCGGACCTCGTGCGTGGCCTGGATTCCGGAGCCGACGATTATCTGACAAAGCCTTTCGCGTTCGAGGAACTCCTGGCTCGTCTCCGGGCCGTGAAGCGAAGGGCCCCCGTCCCACAAGCGACCAAATTGCAGGTGGGTAATCTGGTGCTCGACCCCGCGACCCGCGAAGTTTCCCGTGGGGGCAGGGACATCCTGCTTACTCGCACCGAGTACAACCTGCTTGAGCGTCTCATGTACCGGGCCGGCAAAGTAGTGCCTCGGCGCTCCTTGATCGAGGCGGTGTGGGGGTTCGATCGCGACATCGAAGAGAATACCCTCGACGCATTCGTTCGCCTGCTGCGCACCAAGATCGATACCGAAGACCAGCCCAAGCTCATTCATACGGTTCGCGGAGTGGGGTACATGATCCGGGCGGCGGAGGTACAGTCGTGAGCAGGGTCTCCATCGGCCTTCGCTTGACGCTATGGTATCTGGGCATCTTTGCGCTGGCTCAGCTGATTTTTGGGGTTGGGATGTGGTTCATCCTGCGCGAAAGCCTCCACGACATAGCCGACAGTACCCTGGCGGGAGAGGTGGAGGACGTCCGGCGTTTTCTGGAAGCTCAGCCATCCGACCAGACACTGGCCGAACTTCGTAACGTGGTCACCGGTGAATACAGTGCTGAAACCGGCGGTGACTTCCTGCAAATTGTCGATGCAGATGGCAATTGGATTTATCGCTCGGCCGCTCTGGTGCAGACCGGGCTTCCGGCGGTAGCCCCCAGCTTATTGCGCAAGCCCCTGCATCAAGATGGACGCGTTGGCAAACGACCGTTCCGTTTTGTGAGCGCGCGCATCGATGTCCATGAGCGGGCGTTCACCGTCCAAACCGGCACGCCGACTCATGAAGAAGTCGAAACTCTGGAGCGGTTCCAAACGTATTTACTGATGTTTGCGCCCCTGTTGCTACTGGCGGCAGCTGCAGTCGGATATTGGCTCAGCCGGAGAGCGCTCTCCCCTGTCGACACCCTCACTCGTACCGCGCGCACCATTACAGGACATACGCTCAGCAGTCGCCTCGAGAAGTTACACACCGGCGATGAATTGCAGCGCCTGTCGGATACTCTGAACGAAATGCTGGCGCGTATTGAGGTGGCTTTTACCAGGGTGACCGAATTCACGGCGGACGCGTCCCACGAACTGCGCACGCCGATTTCCCTGATTCGCACCGAAGCGGAGGTGGCCTTGCGGCGTTCGCGAGGAGAAGGAGAATACCGCGAAGCCCTGCGGCACATTCTGCTGGAAGCCGAGCGAACTACATCGCTGATCGAAGAACTGCTGGCCTTGGCGCGCGCCGATTCCGGCCGCCAGGCGCTGAACATCCAGCCGATCGATCTGCGTGGGGCGCTGAAAGAAGTGGCGTCAGGCTGGCGCCAGGTTGCGAACGTGCGCGGCCTTCAGTTCAGCGAACGAATCCTGGATGCCGAGTTGCGGGTCTTAGGAGATGCTGCTGCGCTTCGCCGCGTGCTCGACATCCTGCTGGACAATGCTTTCAAATACACGCCCGCTCCGGGTGGTACGGTAAGTTTATCGGCAGAAGAAAAGGATGGAACCGCGGTGATCAGCGTGCGCGACAACGGGATGGGCATCGCGGAGGGGGAGCAAGGCCGGATCTTTGAGCGGTTCTACCGCGTCGACAAGGCTCGCAGCCGCGAAATGGGCGGAGCGGGATTGGGGCTCTCCATTGCGCAGTGGATTGTCCAGCAACATCACGGAAAGATTGTGGTGGAAAGTACGCTGGGAGCGGGCTCGATCTTCCGCGTCCTGCTTCCGCTTGCGGCCGAAAATATCTCCCAAGAGCTACTTCTGAAATAACGCCCGCCTTATTCAGCCACCAGCAAGCTTTCCGCAAAGGGCCACTCTGCGTCGACCCACTGCGCTTCGCAACGGAAGCCAGTATCTCTCGCCAGCTGAAAAATCTCATCCCGCGAATATTTGTGGCTGCTTTCGGTCCAGATGGTTTCGCCTGCCTGGAAGCGGACGGAAAAGCCTGCCGCCGGAATCGTGACGGTTTGCTCCCTGGTCGATAGAAGGTGCATCTCCACGCTGCGAGCGCGGGGATTGAACTTCGCCAGGTGCTGAAACTGTTCGAGCACAAAGTCTCCGTCCAGTTCGCGATTGATGCGGACCAGAAGATTTCGATTGAAGGCAGCCGTCACACCGAGCGCGTCGTCGTAAGCATCGAGCAGGTCCGGAATCGGCTTCAGCAGGTCTGTACCCAACAGGAGGGAGTCGCCCGGGCACAAACTGCGTCGGATGCTCTTCAGGAATTCAATGCCCGCGGGACGGTCGAAATTACCGATCGTGCTTCCCAGAAAAAGCACAAGCAGGTGCTGGTTGTTCTTGCGGCGAGCTGCCACTTCCGCCAGACCATCCAGATACTCACGCTCGAAGCCGACAATGCTGATGCAATCAATGTCGCCCAGTTCACGTTTGCACATGGCCAGCGCGGTCGGCGAGATTTCGATGGGGTGATAGGCCGTGTGTTGCCTTCGAGCGAGCGCTTTCAAGAGCCAGCGAGTCTTCTTCCCGCTCCCGCTGCCGAGTTCCGCGACCATCAGCGGCAGAGGCAGACGTTCCACGATGTCATAGGCATTGCAATGGAGAACCCGCTCGTCGGCGCGTGTCAGCCCATACTCCGGCAGCACGCTGATTACTTCAAATAGCGCCGAGCCTACATCGTCGTAAAGATATTTGGAAAGCAGTTCCTTCTGCGGCTTGGTGAGTCCGGCCCGAACGTCGGCCGCGAACTCCAGAGACGGTTGGGCAGTAATCGCTTGTGTCAGCATGGTCGCTCCCGGGCCCTTTCGAACTCGTTCAGTGGCTCACGCAGCGAAAGCCCGCGTAAACATGTGGATAGTGCGGTTGAAACCAATTGCGGAACGATCGGCGCAACATGCAGGCGGCCGTACGCGCGGAGCCACCTTTCATGACGAAGTGTTTGTTATCGAAGAAGTCTGCAGAATATCCGCGATAGAACGGAAAAGGCTCAAATCCCGGGAATGGGCTGAAGAGGGTGGAGGTCCACTCCCAGCCATTGCCCAATAAGTCCATCACTCCGAAGGCGCTCTGCCCTTCCGGAAAGGCACCTACCGGGGTGGGGTCCCAGCGTTGAAAATCAAAGTTTCCGCGGGTCTGGCTGGGTGCTTCAGTTCCCCAAGGATAGGGGCGCTCATTTCCTTCCGGCGTACCATATGCCGCACGATGCCACTGTGCCTCGGTGGGCAACGATTTCCCCGCCCAGCGTGCGTACGCGCTGGCCTCCGCATGACTCACGTATACCGGACAATCCATGGGAAGCGGAACTTCCTCAAACATTCCCGCGAAGTACCAGACTCCCGTGTGATTGCGCCAAAAACCCGGATGGCTGATGTTGTTCGTCGACTTCCAATCCCAGCCCTCGCGCGACCAGAAGTCGGGCTTCTCATAGCCGCCGGCTGTAAGGAATTCCAGATACTGCTGGTTCGTGATCGGGAATTGATCGATGGAAAAAGCCGGCACTTCAACCGTGCGCTCTTCGTATTCGTTGTCCCACCCGAAACTGCTCGCATCTTCGCGACGCAGGCCCAAGGTCGCCAGTCCAGCAGGAATTTCGATGATGGCGGGCATACCGGGACCCAGAACAAGTTCGGGCTTGAGTTGTGGAGGAGTTTTGCGATCAAGAGGCAATTGGTGCAGCATGTAGGTCAAGGTTTCCGCGTGCATCAGCCGATGTTCAATGGCAACCTGCAGGAGCAGACTTAACGGGAACTCCCGTGGTGTTTCGCTCAACATTCCGGCTTCCAGACCTTCGTCCAGAGCGTGGCGGACGCCTGCCACGTACTCCCGAACATCAGAAACGGCCGGCCAATCCTTCGGTAGATCGGTGGGCAATCCGCCACCAACTGGATCAATCCCGAACGCAAACAAGCGATCGAATTCGGGATGAAATGTCTCTATGCCGATGGCCCTCTCGCGTAGCAGATTCCAGTCAAACGCTTCCAAATGACCGATATAGAAAATAATGCGGTGTCTTTCGGCGATGGGGCGGTCGTACAGGAACTCCGGCTTGACGAGATCAAAAAGCCGGTCGGTGTTGGTACGAGCGTCCGCCAAACGGTCCAGGAGTTCGTGCCGGACCGCAACTTCCCGCTGTGCAACAGGCATATTCGGAAGCCTCCAGCGCGATCGCGCCCCACATCACGCTTCTCCGTTAAGATGCCCTTGTTCGCTAAAAGGCTCAGGGTTTTGCGGCTTTTCTCAACTCGAAAGGGCGCCTTTTCCAGGCCAGTTCTGCCGTTTGAATGTTGCTTGTATCTAATTGATTTGTAAGGACTCCCGTGTTCACAAACAACGAGACGAGTGGCCCTCAGCTAGCAGAATTTGTCGGGAAAGATTTGTGATTGTCTACATCGTTTGGAGTAGATATGCGGGACGGACAAGCGGATACGAAGCTGTGAATTAAATGGAAATCTCTCCGACCAGATACAAGGTAGCTTTCCCTTTGAGCCTGACTCGAGATCCACGGGGCTCCACCAGCAGTTCCCCGCCCCGGCTTGAGATTTGGCGGGCGCGAAGCACGCCTTTCTTTAAACGATCGGACCAGTAAGGACCCAACGAGCAATGCGTGGAACCTGTGACCGGATCCTCGGGAATTCCGTAGCTGGGCGCGAAGTAGCGGGACACAAAATCTGACTGCTGACCCGGCGCTGTAATGCACACTCCGGCGGGATGAAGCGTTTCGAGGATCGGCAGATCAGGAATATCATCGCGAACGTCTTTCTCCGACTCGTAGACGACGAAGTAGTTTCGCTCGGCAGCGGTGGCTCCGCTTTCCAGGACGACACTCCGGGATGGGTTCAGTCCGTCGAGCAAAGCTTTGGGAACCGACTCACATGGACGCGCAGGCAGCGACGGAAAATCCATCGCGAGGTAGTCCCCTTCTTTTTTCACGTCCAGAGGCCCGCTACAGGTGTGAAAACGAACCGAGGTTGTGCCGGGACGGAGAAAATTGAAAATCACAAATGCAGTCGCCAGAGTCGCGTGCCCGCAGAGTTGGACCTCCGATTTGGGTGAAAACCAGCGCAGACAGTACGCCCCATTCTCTGGCACGAAAAAAGCAGTTTCCAAAAGATTGTTCTCCGCCGCGATGGCCAGCATCTGTTCGTCTTCCAGCCAATGAGTAAGCGGGCAAACCGCTGCCGGGTTCCCTGAAAAGATCTTCTCCGTGAATGCGTCGACCTGGAACAAAGGTATTTTCATCCCGGTATTCCTTGTCGTTTCTGGGCCATCCATTGAAATCCCATCATAGGACCTCCGCGCGCCAGAGTGAAGCAACCGCAAGACTCGTCGGCGCGGAATGGAGGGACGGGCGTCTCGCCTGTCCAGGCGGGCGAGGACGCCCTTCTCTCCATAACGCAATTGAATGTGATCTGTGGAATTGAACTTGAGAACAACTCGGAGAACGTCGTTTGCTAAATCATGCCGCTCGAAAAGAGCTACTTCTCCCGGAACTCCACCCAGCCGCGTGTTTTTCCGAAGTCAATGTTGATCTCGCACTTCTTGGGGCCGGTATGTCCGAAATAAACTGCCAATCGATCGGCCGGCGAACTCAGTTGGCCGGTTGCCATAGAGGCACGGCCTAGATCTTGTTTCTCATCGTACTTGGCGTCGACGGCTGTGTTCTTGCTCACAATGAGAGTCCATTCCTTCTTGCCGGCAATGAGGTACATGGTATAACCGCCGGTCGGAATGTGGACATCGCCAAAGCCAAGGTCCGTCTCGGTAAAAAATGTCATTGCCGAACCGCCGGGCATCAGAACTTTGCCGATTGGCGGCCCCTCGCTATGGCCGGCTGGAATCGCGGTGTAGTGAGCTGTCAGTTGTTTCCCATCCTCGAAGGCGCAGATCGCGCTCTCAGATGTGGGAGTTGGTGAGGCTTGCTGGGCCACTGCCAACGAAACCAGCATCAATTCGCACAGCAAAACCGCACAGCCAAGAGCGGTACGCATGAGGATATCTCCGCGCCGAAATTGAGTGCCGGATATCATCGCAAAAAGACTCGGCAAAGAGAATACCTTTGCAGACATATTTTGTAGCAATCGTCTCAGTTTGGGCCTGGCCAATCCGCCGCCCCGTGGCCGTCGATTCAGCGAAATTGGACAAAACCATCTACGATAGAGCGCGTGGGGCGGAGGGAACCGATGCAAGGAACTGCGTGGCCCGAGTTGCGTCTAGAGGCCTGGAAAGACACCTATGCCACTTTACATATGTGGATGCAGATTGTCGGCAAGGTCCGACTGGCGCTGAGCCCGCGAATCAATCACTGGTGGGAAGTACCCTTGTACGTAAACGCGGTGGGCCTGACGACGTCTGCCATTCCCTACAAACAGTTGGTGTTTGAAATCCAGTTCAACTTCCTCGAGCACAGGCTGACGATCGCCATTTGTGACGGCCAGCAGCGAGTTCTTCAGCTCCGACCACAGTCGGTGGCCGCCTTCTATGCGGAGTTCATGTCGGCGCTGCAATCGCTCGGCATCGACGTGCATATCTGGCCTATGCCGGTCGAAATTCCGAATCCCATCCGATTCGACCGGGATACGCAACATGCATCGTATGACCCGGAATACGCCCAGCGATTCTGGAGGATTCTCACGCTCGTGGATCCGGTCTTCAAAGAGTTCCGCGGTCGCTTCGTTGGCA
>QQTW01004951.1_pt1 | contig 10012 bp, 9 predicted proteins | sample 1904831 | NCBI WGS metagenome assembly QQTW01 (sample SAMN09435610, study PRJNA476489) | Subsurface metagenome, whole genome shotgun sequencing project.
ATATCCCCGATACTCTAGCATTAACACGTTGCAACCCATGTGCTCCTCCAACACCTTGGCAATCGGGACTCGGTGCCCTATGTTGCCCGCATTGCCGTGAAACATAAGAACCGTGACATTCCGCACGCGCTGTTTATTCGAAGGCCGGATGAAGAAAGCACTGAGCGTCTCTCCGTCCGGCGTAGGTATTTGCAACTCTTCGAAGTCACTGATTCCAAAGTATGTTGGCCGTGGGACACCTGATTCGGTTCTCGAACCCATCGGTATGTTTCTCGGATAGATCAGTTCACTGCAACGTGTTAATGCTAGAGTATCGGGGATATGGCTTGTCCACTGGATCGCCCAATGAGGAAGGTCTGAGGATCGATGCACAGACGGGACTGGACTACATCAGGCAGCGAGCAGAAACGAGGAACACCAAAATTGTCGTTTACGGTCAAAGCTTAGGAGGCGCCGTGAGCATACAGCTTGTAGCGAACAACCAGGGAACTGGGGATATCGCAGGGTTGATTCTAGAGAACACATTTACCAGCATACGGAAGCTTATTCCAAGGTATGTTTGCATTACCTGTCTCGATTATATCTTCGGGGGTTTGACAGGTAATAGCGCTTTTCCACCCGCACGATACCTGGTCCGACTATGTCATCAGTATTGGCCGAGTGAGGATATCCTCCCCACGATCAAGGATGTCCCGATTCTTTTCCTCAGTGGCTTGAAGGATGAGATAGTACCGTAAGTGCATATTTCTGTTGTCTGAGATGCATCAAGATTCCATCGACCTCAGTTCGATTTTGGTCACTCCCATACCTAACACAGCTTTGTGTGAAGGTACCCAATATCTCCGAGTTGAGCTGACTTTCTGGTGCTGACAGACCATCTCAAATGGAACACCTTTACTCTGTATGTCAGGCCAAGACAAAGATATGGAAGCCCATACCGAACGGGACGCACAACGATACTGTTGCCGAGCCATATTACTTCCAATACATCGCGGATTTCCTTCAAGAACATGTATTGAAGGGCGAGCGATGATAGCAGCATCCGGCGAGTAGCTTGCTCTTGTATTTGGAGGCCTTCTGTGGGGATTCAAATGGAGTAACGGTGTGTGGCGATGGGCGGACATGTCTTTGGAAGAGTACTGGTAGTACGAGTACTAGTTGTCAATTACCGTAGGACGCAGCCACATAGTGATCATCTGCAAATCCGGCAGCCTTGATGAAAGCTGGATTAACCCAATGTACCGTACTCGTAAAATCTGACCCTGTTCGAAAAGCCGCAGATTATTTTTAGGGTTAGAAAGCACCTGTACCTGATTGGTACGGTAAGGTACGGTAGTGGATTTTACTTAGTCATCAAGCACATGAGATCTGAGTCAGAGAGGTCTGGCCGTATCGATAAGAAATCGTACGGTATTGTCTTGCCACTACAACCTCCTCTTACTTCTCTTACTTCTCTTACTTCTCTTACTTCTTTCACTCTCTCTCCATCAACTGAATATACTCCTTTGTACTGCTTTACCTGTTCAAGAAGGCTGCTTTTTATTGAAGCCTCTCATATTTCTTTCAACTCCCTCACTCCGTTCTGAAAGATCAATCTTCCGGATTAATCACCACCAAACGCGGCCAGAGCACTTTCTCGAACACTTGTTGCTGGGCGTAAGCTTGAAAACATCGCTCACCACGACTGTGGCAATACCTACGACCACACCCGGAAGTCTAGCACAGCTAGCTCTAGTGCAGGAGATGTCAACACCGGCTCTAACACCTTTACCGTCTAATCAAGCTCATCCATTTCCTCCTCAGCATCGTCATAGATCGCGGAGGCCACGGAGGTATGGTGCCTCGTTGAGACAGCAGGCTGGGGCAAATGTAAATAACGAACGTCCAGAGACGTCGAATATTGTAGTCCAAGGACAGCCGGTGGACACACCTCTGCCAACAGGACCGATTTCGGTGGCGGATACTTCAAGAGCTGGAGGTAGTAATGCCGCAGCTATACAGAGTTCTGTCACGGGCAACGGAGCACCGCGGAGACCAGGCACGCGTGGGGAAGAAGCTGGAAGGCAGGAAAGTCATGTAATGGAAGGACCAGGTAGCGCTGGGGAATCAAGTCGAGTTGATCAGAGACAATTCCAACCGCGAACGGCAAGGTCAAACGTTGTCACCCAACGGCAATTTGGCGGCCAGCTCACCCGAGACGGAAGTTCTGCCGCAACAACTCTGACGTCCTCACCATTACAAGCGAATGCGCCGGAATTCCATCCTAGCCAACAACATGTGCCACCATATGCCGGCCGCAAGAGTAGAAACGGAGCGTCGGCAAAAGCTCCGGGCAGGACCCCGAGGTTACGGAGGGGATCCAGTCTAAAATCGACGGCGCCAGATATTACAACACGTACACACGAAGATATAGCTAACGGTATATACGAATGTCCCATCTGTACTAGCGAGGTGGGACGAAGCTCAAAGGTTTGGTCTTGCAAGACCTGCTGGACAGTCTTCCATCTAAGCTGCATCAAGAGGTGGTCAAAGAACGAGGGCTCTACGCTTGCACAGCAGCACACGGCGAACGGTGATATCCCACCAGCACGCCAATGGAGATGCCCAGGATGTAACCTGCCCAAGGATGTTTTACCCTCTACGTACTCTTGCTGGTGCGAGAAGGAAGTGGATCCGCGACCTATCTCGGGAATACCGCCTCACTCATGCGGTCAAACGTGTGGCAAGCCTCGTCTTCTACCGAAGAAATGCCCTCATCCTTGCGAGCTATTCTGCCATGCTGGACCCTGCCCACCATGTAGCCATATGGGTCCGGTGCAGAGCTGCTTCTGTGGCAAGAAGTCGCTCAGCAGACGTTGTGTCGATACCAATTATGACACAGGCTGGAGCTGCGGAGAGGTTTGCGGTGATCTGATGCCTTGTGCAGAGCACACATGTCAACGGGAGTGCCACGAAGGGGTTTGCGGGGCTTGTGAGGTTCGCGTGGACGCTCGTTGTTATTGTGGAAAGGTTCAACAGCAGGTTCTTTGCTGCGAAAGAGGGGATGAGAAGGAGAGTGTGACAAAGTCGTTGCTTGGAGCTTCGGAACAAGAGGTGGATCGATGGCTTGGTTCATTCGAATGCGACCAGCTATGTGGCAGGATGTACGATTGTGGCAAGCATAAATGCGAGAAGCGTTGCCACCCACAAGAGGTTGACTCGACCCACTGTCCGCGGTCACCAGACATCGTATCTCATTGTCCCTGCGGTAAGACACCGTTAGAAGTGATCTCACAAGGCCGAAGGACCTCTTGCGAAGACGCGATCCCCAATTGCGACAAGAAGTGTCTCAAGCGATTACCCTGTGGTCATCCCTGCCAGCAGATTTGTCACTCGGCTGATTGCTTGCCCTGTTTGGTCACAGTCTCCATCAGCTGTCGGTGTGGACGTACAACCTCTCCTACGATCTGTCACCAAGGTTCGGAAGATCCGCCTCAATGCATGCGTACATGTAAAGTTTCGCTGAATTGTGGACGACATGAGTGTGGCGAAAGATGTTGTCCTGGCGAGCGAAGAGCAGCCGAACGACAAGCCTCTAAGCGCAAGCTCCGACCTTTAGGCTCTGCACCACGAGCGGTAGACGATGGCTTTGAAGCCGAGCATATCTGCACTCGACTCTGTGGCAGAAGTCTCAAATGTACGAACCATACTTGTCCAGAGCTTTGCCACAAAGGCCCTTGCGGCAGCTGCCGAGAAGCCATCTTTGATGAGATCAGCTGTCACTGCGGTCGAACGGTGTTACAACCTCCTCTGCCGTGTGGCACCAAGCCTCCTTCATGCAGGTTCGAATGCGACAGACCGAAGAATTGCGGTCATCCACAAGTGTCACACAACTGTCACCAGGACGACGAAAGTTGCCCAAAGTGTCCGTTCTTAACCGAGAAAGGCTGTATGTGCAGCAAGAAGCGACTGAAAAACCAGCCCTGTTGGCTTGAAGATGTCCGATGCGGCGAGATCTGTGGCAGGACATTGAAATGCGGCTCTCATTACTGTCGCAAATTATGTCACAAACCTGGAGACTGCGAGGACTCCGGGAAGGCTTGTCAGCAAGCCTGCGGGAAGGCCAAGAAAGCGTGTGGTCATCCGTGCGAGGAGATCTGTCATGCTCCTTACGTCTGCCGAGAAGACAAACCCTGCCCTCACAAGCTGTTCATCACATGCGATTGTCAACACTTGAAGCAAGAAATGAAATGCAATGCTTCGAAGACGAGTGAAGGCAACAGCAAGAAGACACTCCCTTGCGATGACGAGTGTGCGAGATTAGAGAGGAATCGAAAACTTGCCCTGGCTCTGAATATCGACCCGGATGCACACAAGGACGACCACATACCGTACTCGGCTGAGACACTCAAGCTGTTCCAGGAAAATGTCAAGTGGTCGCAGGTTCAAGAGCGCGAGTTCCGCGTCTTTGCAGCCGACCAAGCGGAGAAGAGACTTCGCTTTACGCCGATGAAAGCTCATCAGCGGACTTTCCTGCACGCTTTGGCGGAAGATTTCGGCTTTGATAGCGAGAGTATGGACCCTGAACCTCATCGACATGTCGCTATTTTCAAGACACCGAGGTTCGTGATGGCTCCAACGAAGACCCTGGCTGAGTGTCTTAAGGCGAAGCCTGCTGCAGTAAGCTCGGCGGATGTACTGTCAGACGCGCAGAAGAAAAGAAATGTCTCGACCGTTCCCTACAATGGATTCTTACTAAGCAATCCACGGTTCGCCCTTACATTGGAAGAACTACGCTCTGATCTGTCCAGTGTCTTTGCTACTGTGGGGAACTTAGCTTTTGACATATCCTTCCTGCCTAGCGACGAGGTCGTCCTCAAAGCCAATCGAACCAACAAGTCGTTATCTGACCATGATATCGAAACAACGCTCAAATCTCTCAAGTCCTCCATCTCCACCGCCATAATCGCAAAACATCTAGCTTCAACACTCCAGTTTTGCACTGTGGACTCCTCTCTCAACATCCTGCGTCGCGAACTCGATGACTCCAATAACGGCGGTTGGAATCAAGTTGCGGCCAAAGCAGCTGCGCCGAGGCGTGCTCCGACGCAGGCGGCTGTGGGTGTGAAGAGCGTGTACACCGTGCTTGGGAGTAAGATGGTGGAGGCGAAGAAGAAGAGGGAAAAGGAGAAGGAGAGAGAAAAGAAAGAGGTTCTCGTGGTGGATGATTGGGAGGAAGAAGTTAGGAAGGAGGAGGAGGCTGAGAAGGCGGCCAGTGCCGGAGAGGAGGAGGTCATGAAGTCAAGTGAGGTCGCGAAGGAGGAGGAGGCTGGCAAGTCGGCTAGTGGCGCCGACGAAGGGAGTGTGGACGGAGAGAGTGAAAGTGAAGTGCGGAAGGAGGCGCGCAAGGCGCAATCTGCACTGGATAGGGCGGTGATGGAGGGGAAGGATGGTGGGCTGAAGGGAGGCGTGTCGCCCAGTGACGTTGCACCGGTCGCTGTGTCTCAACCATGAGGTGGGGTTCGGTTCACTGTACATCACAGTCGTGCTGTCTCACAAATTAGCAATAAGTTAACCAACAAAAGATGCACATTACCGCTCGGAATTCCACATACGGTTGTTACACGAGTGCCTAATAACTTGTCACCGAGGTTTTTCATTCACTTGATGCTCCTGACAGTGTATTTATGTGTCGTTGGAGAGAGTCTTCTGGTGATCCTTTTATCGACTAACTGGGATCTGATAAAACTGATGGCCGGGGCTAGGTGACAGAGGTGATGGCACATACTAAAATCAATTTGGGTGACCTCCCTACCAACAACTCCTGGTTTACTGAGATAATACTCTGCTTATAACAGCAGAACAAGGTCCACAGTGAGTTCTATAGAAGATATGTATGCAACATTGTAATCTATATCTAATGTTTTCCAAGCTTGATGTTGCGCTGTTGTATATGTTGGGACCTTCCTTTGATATGTGCCACGACGTCTGTCACCTGGCCTCGGGCTAGGTAGAACTGAGCAACTATGCCGTGGAATACGTGATCGAAAGGGACTGCCGTCATTCACAGCCAAGCTATGGACGGAGCCATGCTGTTCATTTACTTACTGCTTATTGATAATATCTCTGACTTTCTGACGGACAATTACAATGCTTTGTATTGTTGCACCGCATGGATGATGATGTCTGCAGCATCGACGTTTGTTTCACATGGTTGATATGTGTAGTGGAACTTCAGAAATTCTGTTTCCTTTCATTCAAACTGACAATCACCATCACAACAGCAATTGTTGCTTTCTTCTGAGACTCGAAAGTAACTCAATTACATGTCGAGAGAAAGAAACTGTCCGTTTGTAAAGGCTTTTTTCGCAGAAAAGATTTGAAGAATGACCCATCCAACAGTGTTCAAAAGCCCCTGCACTGTCAGACCTCTCTCTATGTATTCATCTCGACTCAAATCTACCACATACAACCATAGACTGTGGAAAATTGGGCATCCCGTCCGCTCTGCCATACACAAGCCACAGATCGGCGGATTGGTAGTTGGATCGGTGACGACCAGCGAATACCCGCTGTTGTATGTTTTTGCTCTTTCATTGACCGTCCCTGAGACTGAAACAAGTAACATACTGAAAACAGACGAGAGAAATCGACTGGCTGGACGGGGAAATGTGTAGGCCAGGTATACTTTCAACGACTTGGGTCACGAAACCTACAAACTCGATCTAATTGCAAATCTATATACACCACAACGATGCCCAGATCCAACCCCTCCATCCACCCCCCCCAAAAACCCTACAACTTCGCCCTAACCCCCCTCTTCCTCTCCTCCTCCCCCTCCTCCTCCAAAATCCTCGCCTTAAGCACCCTCCTCAAGATCTTCCCACTCGCACTCTTAGGCACTTCATCAACAAACCTGACGCCGCCCCTCAACCACTTATGCGCCGCGACCCTCTCCCTCAACCAAGCCTGAATCTCCGCCTCGACCTCAGCCGCCGGCTGCACGCCGGGCGCAAGCACGACATACGCCCTGGGCACCTCGGTGGCCCTGTCGCGATCATAGACGCCGACGACGGCGACATCGGCGATTTGGGCATGGCTGGCCAGCAGGCCCTCGAGTTCGGCGGGCGCGACCTGGAAGCCCTTGTATTTGATCAGTTCCTTGACCCGGTCGGTGATGTAGAAGTTGCCATGCGCGTCTTGGTGGCCGACGTCGCCCGTCTTGAAGTAGCCGTCCGCGGTCAGGGCGTGGGCCGTGCCGGATGCGTTGTTGAGGTAGCCTTTGAAGATGTTCGGGCCTTTGATCCAGAGCTCGCCGGTCGAGCCGGCGGGCGCTTCGGTGGAGTCGGATGTCATGTATTTGGCGGTTTGGTTGGGGAGCAGGCGGCCGACGGACCCTATGGTTGTGTACCATTCTTCCCAGGGCTGTGCCGATTTGGGGTGAGTGGCTTGTTCCTGGGTGGGGAAGGGGTTTGAAGGCGGAGAATGGAAGGGGGGGTTATACATACCTGGGTGTGGGTCGTGGGACTGGTTTCGCTGAGACCGTAGCCTTGCTTGACGGGGATTTTGAGTCGTTGGTAAAGTGCGTCGACGATCTCTCGGGTCAGCGGTGCGGCGCCCGAGTTCATCATTCGCAGACTGCTGAGGTCGTATTTGTCGACGATGGGGTGTTTGCTGAGGAGCAGGACGACGGGTGGGACGAGGTAAGCGAAGGTGATCTTTTGGTTTTGCACGACGGAGCAGAACTTTTCGATGTCGAACTTGGCCATTACTACTGTCGTCAGACCGCTGTAGAGGGCCTGGTGGATGAGACATGTGAGGCCTGGACGTTGGTGTTAGTTTTCCTTCCGCCATTCGCGCGTGGGATTTGGTCCGCACCGTAGATATGGAAGAATGGAAGGAACGCTAATATCCTGTCTCCCTCGCCATCAGGACCACCGTTCCACGACACATTGCCCGCCTCTCCTGCCTTCAGCATCAGGATATTTGACACGATGTTTCCATGCGACAGCATGACCCCTTTCGGGTGCCCCGTCGTTCCAGAAGAATACACAAGGAATGCTAGATCTTTGTCATGGTCTAGCTTCGTCCTCCTGTAACGTGTCGCGCCGGAAGTGTTTCGTATCGAGGTGAAGTGCTTGAACCGCATCGAGGGGTCCCTGGAATCTCCCATCAAGATGATTCGATCTTCCGGAATGCCGACCTTCTTTGCCGCCGCGCGGGCAACATCGAGGAAGGGCAGCTGAGTCACCAGCGCCTTGGCTCCAGCATCTTTCAGCTGGAAAGCCAACTCCTCGACGGTGTAGCCTGGATTGGCCGGGGACAGGATCCCTCCCGCCCAGTGGCATCCCCAGGTTAAGGCTGGCGTGTCGACGCAATTGGGTGTGAACAATGCAAGCACGTCTCCTTTTTGCCAATCCCATAGTGATTTCAAGCCTTTCCCGAAGTCAATGGCGGTGTTCTTCACTTGGGCATAGGTGTAGGATCGCTGTGTGTCAGCATCGCGGTAGATTACTACGGTCAATTAGTCTTGAGCAGTGTGGAATTGTACTGACAATCGGAGGTTTAGCAACTTACTTTTGTCGTCCGGGTAAGGTCTGTCTTTTCTCTCAAACAAGAACGCCCATATGTCAACTCTGGGGATATCGAGGCGGGGATAAGTGGATTCTGTAGGCATGACTATCTATCGGCGAGCTTCAGCTCAGCACACGAATAATACAACGATTGGGCCGCTCTTGACTTGATATCGAGTATATAATAAACAGAGGGAAACAAATATTCTATGTTATTTTTTGAATATTTCACAAGCCTCGGCATTCTGTTTGATTAGGTAAGCCGTCTGTGGCAGTATGTGGGGTTGGATTAGATGGTAAGTTCAACCGAATCGTCAAGTGTAACCGAGAGGCTAGCTTCCTGGGGCAAACAATCGTGATCAGGAATTGCACCTCAACACCTTCTTCTTCTCTCTATCTGCGTTGCGCACTCCACAGTCTCTACAGCATGGCAGCACTACGAGTCCCTGCTCTACGGTACACGCTTGGTAGAAGTGGACCTGTTCTACGTGCCTCACAGAAACGATGGGCCCAAGTTCATGATGTCCGCTTTGTTGCCACACACCGGGAACCGGACCGGGTGCTGGAGAAGTATAAAGACAAGTTGGATAGGAAAGCCAAAGAGTAAGATCGGTTTGGTGGTTTGGATTTAACTTTCAATTGTGTCATCACGGAAGCTGATTTCTTGTGCAGACAAGGTCTCAGGGACGCCAATGAATTGAAAGAAGCATATAGAAACAAGGTCCGCAACCTGCAGAAGAGAGCCAACACGCCGGACGCAAATCAGCCAGTTTCCGCTGCATCGTCAAGTTCACCCTTCCCCAAACCGCCGCCTCCACCTCAACCACAACCTCAACCGCATGTATCTACACCCCCGTCACCAAACCCCTCCACTGCGCCCTCCAAGCAATCCACAATTCCCGGCATAAAAACCCTCTCTTCCTATATCGACGTTCCCAAAACCCTCGCCCTCCCCACCAAAGAGATCGAAATGATCTGGCGCCTGCGCCACGCCTCATCCCCCACCTCCCTCTGCGCCACCATCCCACACCCAACCTACCAGCAAATCGAACGCACCGCCCGCCGCCACCCCCAATTCATCCTGCCCCTACCGCGCGAAGGCCAAGGCGCCGAAATTCACTTCTTGCAGTGGACCTTCCCGACGCCCGACACGACGACCGTGCTGTTCACCCATCTGGCCGAGTACAAGTTACGCGGGGAATACAGCCAGCCGCACACGACGGTGACGCATCATTTGGAGTTGGCGGGGCCGAAGGGGTTGGTGCTGTTGCAAGGGAATGTGGTGGAGGGGAGGGGGGTTAGTGTGGAGGAAGGTCGGTGGTTGTTGATGTGTTTGCAGAAGTTCTATGCCGAGTCCGGAGAGGGCGAGAAGGCGTCGACGCCGAGGCGGAGGTTGTTGGAGCAATTTAGTCAGGGGGATGGTGGGTTTCGGGTGGAGGCTTTGGTGGAGGAGGCGGAGA
>QQTW01004952.1_pt1 | contig 10012 bp, 10 predicted proteins | sample 1904831 | NCBI WGS metagenome assembly QQTW01 (sample SAMN09435610, study PRJNA476489) | Subsurface metagenome, whole genome shotgun sequencing project.
CGCTTCTTGCCCTCCCTCCTACGCGCCGTGAACCAAAATCTCCCGCTCCTGGTCGCGCAGGTGTGTGGTATGTACACCATCAGCGCTGCCCTTATGCTGAGGGGCCGTGTGCCGGGGCAGGTTGTGGGGGCGGGGTTGAGGGAGATGGGCGGGGCGGAGATGGGGTGGGTGGACGGCTGGTTCGATGGATGGTTTCTCGGCGGAGTCGGCGCCACTGTGGTGGGGATCTGGGTGGGGAAGAAGGTCAACGGTGGCGAGTGGGGGGAGGAAGGGGATGATTATGGGGAAGGGGATCTGGAGGGGGGGAAGAGGGGACTGCAGCATGTGGTGGGATGTGGAGAGGGAGAGGGCCATGGCTTCGAGACCTTTGATCTCCATCTCTAGCGCTCGAAGCTCGGTGCGGTCGGTGTTGCCACGGATGGAACCAATGGCTTTTTGGAAGATGTTCTTGTCCTGAGGGATGTCGGACATCTTGCGTTCGAGGGCACGGAGGCGGGATTGTTTCGCTAGCAGCATATCGTTGGTTGCGGAGAGACCCGCGGCCTTGCGTGCGACGGAGGTTTCAGTGACGGGAACGGGCTTGGAAAAGATATTCTGCCAAGGGGCGCTGACGCTGGCGAAGCCGGAAAGGACGGCCATGAGAGAGATTCCAATGACCCCGACACGGGAGAGGCAGGCCTCGCTAATTGTGCGGGATTTGGCATCTCCAGGTGGAGAGGCATTCGACGTCTTGCCTAGCAATTGTCCGCCTGTCCACCAAAAGCCGATGAGCCATATGGTCGTGACGGTGGCCTGCAGTATCCATGCGAACCGAAGCCTTGACTTGCTCTTGCCTGTGTATTCCCACCCTGCGGCCGATATAACGGAGTGGATCTCAAGTGAGGGTATGACGACCACCAAGAGAAGCAACAATAGGCCAATAGTGAAATGGAATGCCAGTTGACGAGCGAATGGGTCAATGGTATTGGATATCTCGCAGAGGATCAACTCAGCGAGGACGGCTGCAAGGGCGATTGTTGTCGAGAAAGCGATTCCGCAGATCTTTCGTGCAGTGAGGCGAGGAGGTGAGAGACTGAAGGAGACCTGCTTTGTGCTTGAGGAGGCATCTCCGGAGAGGATTGGAAAAATCTTCTGGAGGACGATAGTAGACACCAGGAGAAACGTTGCGATAAATGGGACAGATGAGAATGCTATTGCTGTTGCTCCTGGTGTCCTGCCTCCAGGCCGACAATCGCCGCAGTCATCGCTACTTGGTAGCATGGATGAGTGGTCTCAGAGACGAGCCCATTTGATTGTACCGTTGAAGCTGTCATCCAAGGCCGGTCATTGTTCCTTACCAAACACGCGGTCGAGGAATCTGGTGGTTACCTATGACGTCAGTGAAGGTACCAATGTGTAAATGAGCACTTTGTAGACTACACTTGTAAATATCGGGACCTAGAGTGTAAGAAGGTATATATCAAAATCAGGATCAAAAATCCTGGCATGATAAACTATCGTTCTGGCCGAGCGTTCAAGCTCGCATTGAATAGGCCAATATCGATAGCTCGACTTCGCGATACCTGGGAACCTTATTCCCTCCTTCACCATTGCCGGCAAATGTCGGTAGAGATCTCCGGAATCGACTTCCGAGGGCTCAAGCTTAGTGCAATTGAAATCGTAGAACATACGACATTGATGGGAGCAACGGTTCTCCTGTAATGCTGAGCTATGGGTTTCGCAGCGCATTAAAAGTCGCCGCCAAACCCAACCGGCTTCCTCCCTCCCCTCTCCGGCACAATGGCAATTGCCTTGTACAGCGTACCCATCCCTCTTCCAGGCATTCGACTAACCAACCTCTCCACTGCCTCCCTTGTTGCCTTTTTCCTCTGTTCCACCTCATCCTTTCTATTGACGTCTCCCTCAGCCATCGCACCATCCTTCCCAGTGATACGAGATCCCCCCTTACTCTCGCTTCCCTTCTTGTCCAACATCCGCTGAAGCTGGTCCGCCCGGTCCCAAATTCCCATCTGTTCCAAGAAAGGCCCCTGTTCAACAGGGCCATGGACTTCGATGTTCTCCGAGGCTCCTAAAGCAGCTTCGGCCAGAGCCATGAAGTCGACGTCCGCACTTAGGTCCACGAGGCCGGGGGAGGAGAAAGGGGAGACGAGCTGATGGGATCGAATACCGCGGAGCGTGGATCTGGGGATTGTACTCGATGGTCCGTAGTCGAGAATCAGCGCGGCGCCTGAAGCATTCGGTTTGTGCGGTGACGGCGGGGTAATTGTCTGCCTTGACGAAGGGTTGGGAGCGGCTGAGCCGCCAATCCTGCGAGCGAATTCCGCCGCATAGCTATGTGACTCTGGGCTTATTTCTATGACCGAACCCGAGTGAGGTAAAAGGGCTTTGTAACGTGGAGATTGAGATGGAAGAAGGAGGGAGGAAGGGTTGCTGGCTTTGGCAAGGGTGAGCTGGAAGTCGTCTTTTGGTTCTTTCAGGTAGCCAGTTGTCGGAGATGAGGTTGAACTTGTGAATGTGGAGGACGGGGAAGTGGGTGTGACAAGAAGTTCGCGCCATTGAGGCTTCGACGCTTCAGGGCTAGGGCGATTGAGCGATATCGGACCAGTTGGGGTAGCGAGTGTTTGGGATGAGGACGGTGAGGGCGATGGGGGAACAGATTGGAAGGCGTGGATGGGAAGAGCGTCGAAGAACTCGTGGGCGAAGATGAATGGGGTTTTGTCGGCTTCTGTTAGGATGGTCAAAGGAGTGAACCGATGCAACCCTCGAGAATACTTACCATTGGGGACGAAGCGAATGTCCTCGCACCATGTTATGGGCAAGCCGCCGTATTTGCTGCTGCTTCGCTGACCAATGCCAGTTTTCTCGAGTGGTGCATCCCCGCATAGGAGCTTCTTCTGGGCATTCCGTAGCGAAGGGCTAGCCTCGACAAGATACACGTTCTCTATACTCGACCCTACTGCCGTCCTAGTGACTGTCTTTGTCTGGCTTAGCAATGCGAGTTCTGAAGAAGAGCTGGAGAGTACGAACACGTAGTATGTCGTCCATCAGCGTTCCTCTACCGGGTCCGACTTCGATAATCTCGACTCCATGCTTTTTCCTGCCCTGCAATTGCCATTCCACTTCCAGCCATATCCCCAGTAGTTCCCCAAAGACTTGTGAGATCTCGGGCGATGTTACGAAATCTCCCTTTCGACCGAATTGATCTTGACCTTCGCGGTGGGTGGTGTAGTATCCGCCTTCAGGGCATGTGAGGCATTGTCGCATGTACGACGCTATGGAGATAGGTCCAGTAGCCTAGAGAGTGAGTCAGTACGATATCCCGGTCTTGCGCGTGATCATACCGTGATTGCATCTGCGATCGTCTTGGCCAAAGGCGTCGACCATTGCCGGCCTGAATTCGAAGATGATGAATGTCGTGAATAGTGTGGGTTGATTTTCGACTTGAGAGTCGATCGTTGCGCCAACCGCGACAACCTGCTACATGCCCTTAACGCCATATGAAGCAGCTCAACCCTTCGACACTGATGCTCATGTGTTATACTTGAGATGGGCGTCGCAGAGAATGGTAGTTCGCAAAAAAGCTATCGATGATGCCATGCGACAACCTCTCCCTGTGATCTACCCTTGACTCGCAGCCAGCGCCGGTAGCGCTCGAAAACAATCATGGCGAGCGGAGGAAAGTCAAGATGGGCCGATGACGAAGAGGATGTCGCGCTCGAAGCCCAGCGCAAACGTGACAAGGAAGAAAAGAAAAAAGCCAAAGCGGAGAAACAGCGCAAGCTTGAAGCTGCCGAAACTGCACGACAGCAGCCTCAACCACCAACGCCCAACAGCGAGCTCGACATCGACGACGCCGCTGATGAAGATGTCGAGAGGCCGTCAAAGCGACGAAGACTTTCTCCTGAGCCAGCACCTGCCGACGAAGAACCTGTGAAGCTCCTAGAATTCCCAGCGCTCGAATGGGGTCCTTGCCGGCATGTCGACAACTTCGAGAAGCTCAACCACATCGAGGAAGGCTCCTATGGATGGGTCTCAAGAGCGAAGGAGACTGCTACAGGGGATATCGTGGCATTGAAGAAGCTCAAGATGGACAATGCCAATGATGGCTTCCCAGTCACCGGTCTCAGGGAGATTCAGACACTCATGGCGTCAAAACATACAAACATCGTCGCCTTGAGGGAGGTCGTAATGGGTGATAAGTTGGACGAGTAAGTACTCATCTCCCTCTATATACATCAAGGGAACAACAACAGCTGATCTTCAAGACCAGTGTTTTCCTCGTCATGGATTTCCTTGAGCACGACCTCAAGACCCTGCAAGAGGACATGATGGAACCATTTCTCCCCTCCGAGATTAAGACGCTCCTCCTACAATTAACCTCCGCCATAGAGCACCTCCACAGCAACTGGATCCTGCACCGTGATCTGAAGACATCCAACATCCTGATGAACAACCGGGGCCAAATCAAAATCGCCGACTTCGGCATGGCAAGATACTACAGCGATCCACCACCGAAGCTCACCCAACTCGTCGTCACCCTCTGGTACCGAGGCCCGGAACTCCTGCTGGGCGCGGAGAAATACGGCGCCGAAGTCGACATGTGGAGCATCGGCTGCATATTCGGCGAGCTCCTCACCAAAGAGCCCCTGATCCAGGGCAAAAACGAGGTCGACCAACTCTCCAAGGTACGTTCCTCCCGTCCCCCAAACCCCATTGCATCACCAACTCACCCTTCCTCGCTCTAGATCTTCGAACTCTGCGGCCTCCCCACCGAAACCACCTGGCCGGGCTTCAAACGCCTCCCCCATGCCCGCTCTCTCCGCCTCCCCCCATCCAACCCACGCAACACCGGCTCCGTCCTACGCGCCAAATATCCCTTCCTCACCCTCGCCGGGACCCAACTTCTCACCGCCCTCCTCTCCCTGAACCCTACCTCGCGCCCCTCCGCCATCGAAGTCCTCTCCCACGCCTACTTCAAGGAAGACCCCCGCCCCAAAAGCAGCGCCATGTTCCCCACCTTTCCCTCCAAAGCCGGACAGGAAAAACGGCGGCGTGTCGCGAGCCCCAGCGCACCCAAACGCGGCGACGCACCGAAGCTCGAGGCGGATTTCGGGGGTATATTCAAGGGCAGGGAGAGCGAAGAGGTGGGGGGAGGATTCTCGTTGAAGCTGATTTAGCTAGTTCGCATGGTAATGCCATGCCATTTCCTGCCCATGTGCTCATCCATGCCGCCTCTGCGGTCATGGCAATGCTTCTCTGATTGCTTTGCCACCTCTATCCTTGCCCATGTCCCTAGTTGCTGTCGCTCTTACAAAGCTGAACCTCCATCACCTCGCTCGGCACCTCGGTTTCCTTGACCTCTGTATTACCGCACATCCCACAGCGGAAGCCCTGATAAGTCGTAGCCATCTCATCTTCCACACGCACCGGGATCGCATACACAACCCCCTTGTCTGCACTGCACTTGCCACACGTAACCGCCATACCGTCGTTCGACAACACGACTTGGACGTAAGGGCGAAGGTAACATTCCTTCTTCTCCTGTTCCACGGGGACCGACACCTCGTTTCCACGGCATACGCACTGGCCGAATGCTTTCTCGAGCTGGTTGTGGAGGAAGCAAATATCGTACGTCGATGGATCGATGGCTAGGGCTGCGATATCAATGTCCGTGGCCGTAAGCGGGAAACAGATGGACAGTGCCAGTTTGAAAGTTGCGACGCTGAAACGGGTATAGCGGTGCACCTGGGTGAGATAGCTCTCTTTGAGGTGGCGGGTATGGTCGACAGCCCAGTTGGCGGGGCCGGAAACCGTAGTATTAATCTGCCGTGCCGCCGTGGTGGGCGAGGGCGTACCAGCGAATGCGGTATCCGGGGCCTGAAATCTCGGCTCGGCTGAAGCGATCGAGATGAGGGTCTTCGGGGCCGTGACGGAGGGGTCTGAAGGAAGCGGAGTGAGATCCATGCGGCCACAGCCACCGCAGCGGTATTCCAGCGTCGAGAGATTTTGCCATGTGCGATTGTTATGGCGGCCGGAGGCTATGCAGCCTTGCTTGCAGATGGGCGGATGGATGTCACGCGGGACTTTGGACCAGGTGGTCAGGAAGCCGGAAGTGTGGGCGGCCTGGGGGCTGAGGAGGTGCTTGATGCGGTAGCAGAGGAAGTCGAGGTCGTAGGAGATGATGTTCGCGGCGTTGGGGTGGGGGTCGCGGAGGCTAAGGAATAATTTGCTGGTTGAGGGGAGATGGTCGAGTGCGAGCTTTCGGATTGTGCACTTGAAGGCGGTGATTGTGGTGGAGGAGGTCATGGCTGGGTAGGCTGCCTCGAGGGCTTTGTCTTGCTCTTCGGTCCAGTGCTTGGGACAGCGGGGGACAGTAGAGTAGTTGCCCATAGTGGAGGGGGCTAACTTGGAAGGCTGAGACATTGCGGATAAGGATTGGTAGTCAAAAAAAAGTACGATGCTAAACGTGGTTTGGGGAAGAGGTTTAAAGAGAAGAGAGCTGGGCGGGCAAGGAGAGGGACTTCATGTCACAAAGTTATTGATGAGACAAGCCCATGGAAGCAATGTCTCGAAAATGGATTTGAGATGTTGGGCGAGGTAATAGTTGATGAACCTTCCTTCCAAGGTGAAGAGGAATTCCCGGAGCTGCTGTTGAGATGCGTTTATGTAGGAGATTTGCCTTCGGATCATGTATAGTCACTCAACAGACACGTATACCGGAAGTCAAGAAGCTTTCGGCTCGACAGGAAGTTTATGATGAAGTGGATAGGAGATCCCAGACTTTCCAGAACGAGTGTCGTGCGATCCGCATCGCACGCTATTGACCACGGACGTGATAGACGCAGGCAAAGATATAGATCGTTGGCCCTCCTCACGGATGATTTGGTGTGGAATCTGGCAGCCTAGGTTCATCGATACCTCGATACCTCGACTGCAATGTCTGGCCATGCGGCTCACATGAAGAGTCCTTACGAATGGAATACAGGGCGATGCGGGACCTTCTCCGGTCGGCGGTTTGATAGACATACTTTCCCCATTTGACATTTGGCACAGGCATGAGAGCCAGCAATCAAGACCTTCCCAGTTTAATAGCTCTACCGCTTTTTTGTATGGCACAGGGATCGGCATTTAGGATATAGAAAGTCGATACATCGATTGCCTGTTGGCGAGGTCTCATGTGAGAATACAGTCATCAAGTCGGACAGACGTAACCATTCAAGGGCGACTGGGAAGAGCAGTGAATGGAACGTTTAGTATGAAGCGAAAAGAGATGGCATTAGAAGAGGACGAACAGCAAGAACTGGGTGAAATGGAAACATTGGCGTGGTGATAGTTTGTGAGGTTGCCAAGGCCAACAAGCTCCTCCGAGTACGAATAGTTCACAAAACGGATAAGGGCAGTTAGGCGGTCGATGGTCTACGGATCAGGACACAGTATCCAACGCTCTATCGGATAACGCCTCACCGGTTCCACAACACCATGCACTGAAAAGAAAAGTGGCGCATTCACCAGGCAAGGTTAGCGCCTGAGGTTATTTCAACCACCACACTCCATCTGTTACCCTGAGGAATATTCGTTGTCGCGATGCTGCAGAGGCCAGGTAGCACTCATCATGTCGTCGGCTCATCGAAGACATCTGTGTTGCAGAGCGTGGTGGTACGACAGGGAAGATCTCGGGATGCAAGTCATCCCAATTAGGCCAGTCCGTCTGCTTCTGAACGGCAAATGGCATCCTCCACACTACCGTCTTCCATCAGAGCTCACAGGCCTTCAGATACCGTCGCACCACTTCATAACAGCATCTCCTATCGTACCGATACTTTCAATCGCTGTCAACGGGGCGGGACCGGGCAACCAGGTACCTGCATGATACGCTAAAGCTTGTGACGAGAAGCTTCGTGCCCCTTTTAATTTCGTTTCATTGGAGCTAAGCCTTCCACCACGCTCTTCAGCCTGCAAACGATAGCATCGCCAAGCACTGCTGTTTGACCAACATCTGCGAAAGGGCCCGAGGAGTCCAGCTAAAGCTATCGGAACACTTCCAATCTTCCAGCCGAGATGAGGTCGGGCGCTCAGAGGACCAAAGGATGGTTACAGAATTCGCCTGCGGCCCACAGCCTCCTCTTCCTCTGCATCGTGACGCTTGGGCAAACACAATGCACGCACTGTCCGGCTTTGGGAAAGCTTTGCACTACCGGTCCAGCGCGCAAGCATGTACCACCTTGACTCGTTATCGCCGCCGCTGAATTCACGAAGAGGACTCTCAAGCGCCGTATGTCTGAAAGAGCGTCTGGCCTTCTTCACTTCATTAGCTATGTACCAACCTGGGGTTAAGATATGGCACAGGACAGGCTAGACGGCGCGGACCGTAGGCGGGTGGGTAGATTGGATGCTCTACTCTTCGAAATAATGCTTACCCCCGTCTACTATAAGGTAAACACTAGGCCGCTTTCTAGCCAAGGTTTACCGCAGCCCCGCGCCGACCGGGTTCGGGTCAGTATTTGTCACTCAACGGCTGCCGAGATCAGAGGCAAGGGCGGCGACATCGCGATGTCGTGACAGCCTGTCAGTAACTGACTGATCTACGCCGCATGCAGCAACCTCCCCCAATGCACCCGATGGCACGTGCTGCAGGAGGCTGGTTGCTAATCGATGAACGCGACGAATTGTATGTGCAGCAATCTGCTGACTACTCTACGGAGCACAAGTACTCTGACTCGACGACACACCTCCCCTGCTTTGTTTCAGCTTCTCTAGTTCAGGAGCATTGTTTTCTGGACTCCATGCTAGAAACGGTAAAAACCGATGCCTAGAACATACTAGGCTGTTCGATAAGGTCACCGGCGGGAAAGAACTCTTGCACTAACACCTCTCTTGAGATCGGGGACACAACCCTTGGGTCAACGCTAGATCTAGGAGAGTCATGGACGAAGTATGCTTCACTGTTCGTCCGAGAGTTGCTTTTTCTCGGATTTTCAGTAGGTGGTCGTTCCCGCGGATCTATGATTTACTTTGGGACCTCACTGCTCGATGCGGATTGGATCATGTGTGAGCGTCTATCTCCCGTCCAAGGCTGATCACGATACACATGCGGTGTCGAGATGGCATTGGCCGGATACCTGACAAAGCGCCGGGGGTGCCTTCGTGATTTGTCGATGGTTGAAAGGATGCTGCTTCCGAGCTTTAAGCATATGTAAGCTCCTGGCATGGTGGCATTGCTTGCCTAGGTAGAGTCTTGACGCTACTCTCCGTCTCCCCTGTCCTTTAGCCCCACCATGGTCTGCCATCCGTGCTAAAGACCACCACCGGGCGTGTGGGGTACAACGTCTACTGGGGTGTGGAGGGTCTCAACGATCTGACAGGCATTCCATGGAACCAGTCCTTCAGTCCTGATCAAAATGGGGCTCACTTCCACGCCTACAAGGCAAACGGTTTCCTTTCCTAACCTCTGCTTGAACCACTCTTCCTCCCGGTGCTTGTTATTCTATTCCCGCCATCTGTTTCCCTTGATGGAGTGTGTGTGTGGTGGACGTCCTTCTTTCCATTTTCGCTTCAAGTGTGGCGATCACCACACTCTCAAGTTTGTTGCGAAGAGCTGGTTGAGCGCCATTCACAGGAATCCTATGCTCTCGGATGTTTATGACTTAATGGGCCGCGAGTGCAGTGATGGTGAGCAGATTCGAAACCTTTGTGGCGGTCCAAATGCCAAGGTAGAGCAGATGATCCCCTCGTCTTCCAAAGAAAGTGATGCAGTTGGAAGCCAAGATGCTTCGTCAGTCGATCGTTTCCCTCAGAGTGGAAGAGCGTAGCTCGGAGACCAGTTGTCTTTGTGCCGCTGGAGCCGTACTCCGTCGATTCCGACGCCTTTATGGAACAAAAGGCCCTTCAAGCGATGATGGTCTGGTATTGGCATTTACAACCAGGACCAAGACACAGCCCAGCTGAGGTATGGAACGAGATTGATAGGGTGAATCTGTCGAGATAGGATTGACTTGGTCGCTCAACCAGCTCT
>QQTW01004953.1_pt1 | contig 10012 bp, 10 predicted proteins | sample 1904831 | NCBI WGS metagenome assembly QQTW01 (sample SAMN09435610, study PRJNA476489) | Subsurface metagenome, whole genome shotgun sequencing project.
AAGCTGGGGCAAATACTTAAAGGGATTGCCAATCGGCATTTAACGCGGAATTAGATGGCCAAGCGGGTATCCAGGAATTAGCCGGCAACGCCACCTTATTGTATTACCTCTCGGAGGAAGCCAAAGAAGGAAAAAACGCTTTCCTGGAAAAACGCCAACCCGACTTTTCCAAATACCCCAAGTTCCCTTAATTTAGTTGTTACATTGTTGGATTGTTGAATGGTTGAAGTGTTAGATTGTTGAATTGTTAAGCCGTTGAAAGAAATTCGAATAATTTTTTGATGTTTTTAGCTTTTGTATAATTGCAATTACTTCTTAAAAGATTGATTTTCGAAAAGTTAATTATCCTTTTAGGAGCTGAAAGGAGCTACTTAATCATTTATAAAATTGAACAAACCATCCTATAATATAACAATCCAACAATTCAACAATTCAACAATTTAACAATCTAACAATTCAACATGGATCATCTGCTGCTTAACGGGAAGAAGTTTTACTACGAAGAAATCGCGGATTATTCTTTTCAGGACAGCATTCCGTTAAATGGTTTCGAAATTACGACCCTGGAATTTTGCCGCAATTGGTTAAACGGCGTCCAGGAAATTGCGATTAACACTTCGGGCTCTACCGGTACTCCCAAGATAATAACGCTCACCCGCCGGCAAATGGAAGCGAGCGCGCGTAATACTTTACAAACGTTGCACCTCCAGGAAAACGACCGGGCGCTGGTGTGCTTAAACACCGAATACATTGGCGGGATGATGATGCTGGTCCGCGGCCTGATGGGTAATCTGCACCTGACCATCATCGAGCCGATTGGCAATCCCTTTAAGTATTTGCCCCCCAATAGCCCGGAACAATATGAATTTGCCTCGTTTGTCCCGTTGCAATTGCAGGCCGTTCTTACCGAGTCGCCGGAAAAAAAAGAACTCCTGGATCACATGAAAGGAATATTGGTGGGCGGGGCCCCGCTTTCGGCGGAGTTGGTAAAGCAAATACAAACAATATCGGCTCCCGTGTATCATACTTACGGCATGACCGAAACGGCTTCGCACATTGCTTTAAAAAAAATAAACGAGCCCCAACCGGATGCTTATTTTCGGGCGAGCGCTTTGGTGCAATTAGGGCAAGACGACCGCGGCTGCCTTACCATTAAAGGAGAGCTGACGAACGAGCAAGTAATTACGACCAACGACCTGGTTACGCTTATTTCAGAAAGAGAATTTGACTGGCTGGGCCGGGTAGATAATACCATCAACAGCGGCGGCGTGAAAATTCAAGCCGAAAAAGTGGAGGTAATATTAGCGCAAACTTTGTTAGAACAGCAAATCGACCGGCGTTCTTTTGTGGCGGCTTTGCCCGACCCAAAGCTGGGGCAACAGGTAATAGCCGTATTAGAAGGCAATAATCTTTCCGCCCCCGAAGAAGAAATGTTGCAGCAAAGCTTGAAGAAACTGTTAGATAAATACGAAGTACCCAAGGAAATTAAATATACCCCTTCCTTTTGCACCACCGCCTCCGGCAAAATTGATAAACCGGCTACTTTAAAGATTATTTCCTAAAAAGTCTATTACTAGCTGAAGTTAGGGACAAGTCATTGCTAAAGTTATTGAAGATCTGAGCTAGCTTTTTAGTGATTCACGTTTTAGAGAGGGAATCAGAATAAGTACGGTTACTCTAAATGGCCACTAGCTTTAGCTAGTGGGTAACTATTAAATGGCTCGGTACAATGGCAATAAAAAACTATTCCCAAAATCCGACGGCGTTATTAGCTGCTATTTTGGAAAGGTGCATGGGGAGTCAATTAACCGCTATTGTTTTTTAACTCCGACTATTCCCAGGTCCGGTTAGATATGGTACCTGCTGTATCGGCGCCGGTTGGTATTATCCGGCTAGTGCTTACCGGAAATCCGCAAGTTTATTTTCTGAGCTATTTACAAGTTGCTGCTCAGCGGGAAAGAATAACGGAGCCGAAGCTCATCCTGGAAAATAATCTCTTGGTGCAAGGCGTAGCTGCTCCGGAAAAGCAAAAGATTATTTTGTATGGCGGCTCGCCAAATCAGGTTGCTGCCGGCGAACTACACCTCTCCTTTTCCAGTTTTACCTTGTACGATGAGCATTACGGGAAATTAGATCCGATCCGCTTCATAAAGGTTTGAGTAGACTCTGGTTGCTATTATTAAAGTAAGACTAAACCTGGTTATCTGCCCCCGAAACAGTACCTTTCGAGTAAGAGTGCTTTTATTTTCCGGTTTCTACTGTATGATGCGTATTATTATCTCCGGGGTTTGTTGCTTTTTGTTTTTACTAGCCGAGGCGCAAAATAAACCCGTTTACCGGAACTTGGTTCTGGAAGGCGGCGGTATTCGGGGCATTGCTTACGGCGGCGCCCTAGCTGAATTAGAAAAGCAAGCCGTTTTGCCGCATATAACCCGGATTGCGGGTACTTCGGCGGGAGCCATTCAGGCGGTACTGCTCGCGGTGGGCTACTCTCCCCCGGAAATTTCAGAAATTACCTTTAAAACCCCTATTCAGAAGTTTTCGGATGGGCGCTTTATTTTCTTGGGAGGTTTTCACCGGTTACGTAACCGTTATGGTTGGTACCGCGGCGAGAAATTTAAAACTTGGCTCGAACATTTAATTGCCGCTAAAACCGGCAACCCACAGCTTACTTTTGCCCAACTGCACCAATTAACCGGTAAAGCCAATTTCCGGGATTTTTACGCTACCGGTACTAATTTAACGAAACAACGCGTAGAAATTTTTTCTTACGAATCTTCCCCTCATATGAAACTGAGTGATGCGGTGCGGATTTCTATGTCGATACCATTATTTTTTCAGGCAGTTTTTATGGATTCAACCGGAACTATCATTCCTAACCCGAAAAAAGGACAAGTAGCCGATATCCTGGTGGATGGGGGCATTATCGCGAACTACCCGCTAAACTTATTCGATGATCCGAAATACGTGACTAACCCGGAGTTGCCGGCAAAACAATCTTTTATAAATCCCGAAACACTGGGAATCCGTTTGGATACCGATACCCAGATTGTTTACGACCAAACGCAGGCGGGTTTAGCACCTTTACCCGTACTAAATTTTCAGGAATACGTGCGGGCTTTTTATACCATGGTGCTAGAAAATTTAAACCGGCCCCAGTTAAAACCCGAAGACTGGACGCGTACCATCTCGGTAAGTACCAAGGGATACGGTGAACGCATCCGGCGCTTAAGTGAAAGAGATAAAAGTATTCTTATTCAAAGCGGGCACGAAGGCGTACAACGTTTTTTTGAGCAGAAGTAAGTAAATAAATCCTTACAATTAATTTCTAGCACTAATCTGATGAGTGAAGTAAAGGAAGAAAGTATCTAATCTTCATTTCTAATTTCTAATTGGGCGAAGCACTAAGTAAAAGGACATATTTAATGATGCGTTCTATCCTAGAAAATACATTTTTAAAATATTGATTAGCTAATAATTATATATTATTCAGTCTTGATACTAGTGTCTTGATACTAGTGTCCTTTTACTTAGCTCAGAACGACTGCCCGTTTTCTTTCCTTATTTTGTTTACAATCGGCGAACTATCTATTTTTTAAAACCAGAAAAAACTTTTAAAGGTACTCTTTTACTTAGATACCATTAAAATCAACTACACACATGAGCAACAGTACGGAAAATACAAACCGGTGGAAATTAACGGGGAAAAAAGCTTGCATTACGGGCGGCACCAAAGGCATTGGCCGGGCCATTGTCGAAGAATTTTTACAGTTAGGCGCGGAAGTGCTTATTGTGGCTCGTAAACAACCCGAGATCGATGAACTATTAGCGGATTGGCAGAACCAAAATTTACCAGCCACCGGCTTGGCCGCTGATTTAAGTCGAGCCGAAGATCGGGAGCGCTTGACTAATTTTTTAACCGAACAGTGGGGCAAACTGGATATCCTGGTGAATAACGTTGGAACGAACATTCGGAAAAAAACCGTTGCCTACTCCGAAAAAGAATACCACCAATTGCTGGCTACAAATCTCACCTCCGCTTTTCACCTGAGCCAGCTCCTATACCCTTTACTGAAGCAAGCCGGACAGGGTACTATTATTCAGATTTCTTCGGTTTCCGGCCTGAATCATCTGCGCACCGGCGCTATTTACGGCATGACCAAAGCCGCCATGATTCAGTTAACGAAAAACTTAGCTGTAGAATGGGCACCCGATAACATCCGGGTAAATACCATTGCCCCCTGGTACATCCGGACTCCTTTGGCCGAGGCTGTATTGCAGAACGAAGAATACCTGAATAGTGTCCTCAGCCGTACCCCCATGGGCCGGGTCGGCGAACCCGCCGAAGTAGCTGCGGCCGCGGCCTTTTTGTGCATGCCGGCCGCCAGTTACATTACCGGGCAATGTTTAGCCGTAGATGGCGGTTTCTCGGTATATGGGTTTTAGATTAGATTAAAAATTTCTTTTAGTTCTTTGTTGTGGGAATTAAAACTAACATAAAATTAATGAGAACAGAGTTCCTGACTATTATCACCTTAATCAAAGTACTAATAATATTGGTCGGTTTGGGATTCACATTTTGGATAGTAATCAAAGGACTGATGAAGAAAGAAGTAGATTGGAAAACAAAGGCTCTAAAATATTTCTTTTGGACGGCAGGATTAACTATTCTCCTATCGCTTTTAGATTTCCTGATGGCATATCAACTGGCTTCATAGGAGGAGAGGAAAACTACAATCATAATAAAAGTGAACGTATTTCTCCGTTGCTTTAGAATAGGAAAGAGCTTAAAAAAAATAACTTCCTACAACAACAGCTAAACCTCAGTCTTCGGCCGACGGCCTCGCCCGCCGTTTAGCTTGGATCGTTTAACTAAATAAGAAGGTAGTAGGTTATACGTTGTACGTTTTTAGCTTTTTGTTTTTCCGCTCCTGATGTTCCAACAGACTTATACTTAAATCTGTCTCGTATTTTAGTAAGCTAAGTTTAACTAGTGTCTTCAATTGATAATAGTTTGCCTCTTAAACTAACAACCAATAACTAACAACCAACAACTACGCACTACCCGAACATGCCAGCTCCTAAAATAGCGCTCATTACCTACCAGGATCAGGGAAAATACACTTCTCCCATCGAGGATGAAGACACGGTTTTATTTAATTTCCTGAGCAGCAAAAACCTGGATCTTACTTTTGAAGTTTGGAACGATCCGGCGGTAAACTGGGACCAATACGATCTATTAATCTTAAAATCGCCCTGGGATTATTTTGATTACATTCTGGATTTTAAAGATTGGCTGGATCTAATCGAACAAAAAAAGATTCGGATGCTAAATCCCTTGCAAACGGTCCGCTGGAATACCGATAAGCATTATCTAAAAGATATTGAAGCGGCTGGGTTTACCGTTACGCCCAGCATCTGGATTGAACCCGGCGAGGCTTTTAAAATGGAACAACTTTTCCGGCATTACGGCACCGATAAAATTATTGTAAAACCTTGCGTGAGTGGGGGCGCAAAAAACACTTTTGCCATTACCCGCGAAAACGCCGAGGAACAGGCCATTAAACTAAACGCTTTGTTTGCCCAGGAAGCTTTCTTGGCCCAGCCGTTTTTATCGGAAGTGCAAAGCCAGGGCGAATGGTCGTTTATTTACTTTAAAGGCGAGTTTAGCCATTGCTTACTAAAAACACCCCAGGAAGGTGATTTCCGGGTGCAGCATTATTTGGGCGGTAGTATATTCCCGACCGATCCACCCGCGCATTTATTATTGGAAGCAAGCGGCATTGTGCAGCAATTTGCCGCTGATTGCCTCTATGCCCGGGTAGATGGCTTAGAAGTAGATGGCTCTTTTATGTTGATGGAACTGGAATTAATCGAACCCTTTTTGTTTTTATTTACCTGCAACAACGCCTTAGAAAGTTACTACCGGGCTCTGGAGCAAATTCTGCAGCAGGAGTTTGGGATGAGTTAAGAGTTAAGAGTTATAAGTTGAATCTAACATCTAACATCTAATATCTAACATCCAATATCTAGTGTCTAGTGTCTAACATCCAGTATCTAACATCCAGTATCTAACATCTAACTTTTAAAATGAGAATCCAGGATATCGGTTATTTTCTGCGGGGTTAGAGGCTTCGTTAAAAAATGGGGAATACCCAAGGCTTTGGCTTGTTCCAGGTCGCGGGCATTTTGAGAAGTGGTTAACATTACCGTTAAGCAAGAGGCAAACTCGGGCCGTTCCTTAAAAGCCGAATAAAATTCAAAGCCATCCATGCCCGGCATTTTAATATCCAGTAAAATAAGTTCGGGCAATTCTTGCCCGGACTGCAGGCGTTCTTGCAACAAATCTAAAGCGGCCCGCCCGTCGTGCGCCATCAATAATTGCTGCGAAATGCTTAATCTTTCAAGGAGTAATCGGTTAATAAAAGAAGTAGTTTCGTTATCGTCCACCAGTAATACGCAATTTATCTTGCTCATGCGTTAGTACATTCTTTGATTTGATGATAAAATAGGATATCAATCTCAAATATCCTTTGTTAAAGCAAAATTATAACAAAAATAATTTAAAATTAAACGAAAGGCTTGGTTTAAGGTAATTCTACCAAGCCGAGCCAATAACTACTGAAGATTTTTATGGTTTCAATGAGGCCGGTATACGTTAGCGGTTTGCTGATGTAGGAACTCACCCCCAAATTATGGGCATTAGTCACATCTTCTTTGCTTTTTGATTTAGTGAGTACAATTATCGGAATGCGGCGGAGATGCGGAGAGCTTTTGATTTCTTTCAAGGCGACCCGGCCATCCAGCACCGGCATATTTAAATCCAGTAAGATAAGGCCCGGTAAGGGATATATTTCCGGATCGCGGTAAATACCCCGGTTATTCAGATAGTCCAGTAACTCAACGCCGTTAGCAACAAAAAAAACATTGTTCTCAATCTGGTTTTCAGCGAGAGCTTCTTTTAGGAGGGATTGATCTTCCGATTCATCTTCAGCAATCAGAATGGTAATACTTTTTTTATCGTTGGTCATATAGGCAGATTCTTCAAACGGATTTGTGGTACTTAAAGTTAAAATAAATAAACCTATTTTAACGATAAACCAGAAAATACCGGACTTAAAGCAACAACCTGCACCAGTATCCGACTAAAATTGGGGGTAAGTTTAGGGGAGCATAAGTACTATATATACTTAAGTAGTTGCTAGTTATTAGTTGTTCGTTGTTCGATTCATGAATTTTGCTAATCAGGGGTTTATTACTAATCGTAGTCTCAACTAATTTCGCCAGAAAACTTTATTTATTTTGTTCACCCTGTACTTATAAGCGATTACTTAAAACTTAATAGTTACAGTATTGCCGCAAAAATTGTCAGGGAGAGACTTACAACGGATAGGCGCCGCTGGTTGTGTCTTCACAACCAGTTATAAAAGTAAATCCTGTACTTACGAAAGGGTAATTAATAAAAACTTTTGCTCTTGATCAGTAGATCTTGTTTCGTGGTATCGCAAACGGCAAACGAAAATCCGCCTTGGATGGCATAAGCGCCGTATTCGCCTTTTTTGTTTAAAGCCAGAAAGCCCACCTGAATGTCTTTGGCGGTAGCGGGTTTTTTATCTATAATTCTTTGGACGGCCGCTTTGCAGGCATTTTCCGGGGAGTAGCCTTGCCGCATTAATTCTACCACTAAAAAACTGCCCACGTTCCGGATAACTTCTTCGCCTACCCCGGTGGAGGTAGCCCCGCCTACTTCATTATCAATGTATAACCCCGCCCCGATGATGGGACTATCACCTACTCTACCGTGCATTTTAAAAGCCATGCCGCTGGTGGTACAAGCCCCCGATAAATTCCCTTTGGCATCTAAGGCCAACATGCCAATGGTATCGTGGTTAAACTTATTGCCGGGTAATTTATCCGGGCGGTATAATTGGTTTTCTACGTTAATGGTGGGTTTGTATTTCGCTTCTTTCAACCATTCCCGCCAGGCTTTCTCCGACTCCGGGGTAAGTAATTTAGTTTTTTTAAAGCCGTTTTCCAGCGCAAAATGCATGGCGCCTTCGCCCACTAAAAATACGTGCGGCGTTTTTTCCATTACTAAACGGGCCACGGAAATCGGATGATCAATGTATTCCAGGGCGGCCACCGCGCCGCAATTGCCTTGCTCGTCCATAATGCAGGCATCCAGGGTTACGTGGCCATCCCGGTCGGGGTAGCCGGCGCGGCCCACACTGTGGTTGTTTAAATCGGCTTCCGGTACGCGCGCGCCAGCTTCCACGGCATCTAAGGCCCGCCCGCCCTGGCTCAAAATTTTCCAGGCGGCTTGGTTTGCCGGAATCCCAAAATCCCAGGTAGAAATAACGATAGGTTTAGCGGGCGCTTGGTTAGGAGCAGGTAGAATACGGGCCAAAGCAGAACGATCCCAAGCTAAAAGCGACATGCCTAGTGACGAAGCTTTTAAGAATTTACGGCGGCTATTAAAGAACATGGTACAGAAATTTTAAAAGCTTTAGAATATAAAATAAGTTGTTTACATTTTAGCAGAAAGTGGAAACGGCTAAGCCGATTGTTAAACTTTACCGGAGAAATCGTTTTCCGGGCGTCATTACTTCGTTGCTGTATTTTGAATGCGCCCGTCCTGGTTCACGGTCCAGGTAATAGTATCCGGCCCGGTAATGTAGGCCATAAATTGGTGCGTAGTAACCTCCAGCTTTACTTTATTTAAAATAGGATCGATTTGTATGGGCTGGTTAGCGTTGGTTGTTAGTTGGTTTAACGAAGCAGCGTATTGTTGGTGTTGCCGGTAATAATCTTTTTGCTGGTAATAAATATACCACAAGTACTTTTTTAATTTTTCGGCGGGGGGTAAAGTAAACAGAGAATCCTGTTTACTCGCTGAGGTTTGCCGGCTGAAAAACAGATAGCCCCAACGCTCGGGAAAATGCATGTTAATAACGCCTTGCGGCGACCAAACCCAGTTGTGTTCGGGCTTTAATTTACCCTTTCTATCCATTACTTTTACGTATTTACCATCTTTTACAACGGTGTCCCATTGCACCCGCGAAAAGTTGATTCGCCAGAAATCTCCCTCCACCGGCATTTTACTTTTCGGACTTTTACTTATTGCCCGGAAAGGAATGGCCATCTCTACCGTCCAGCTTTTATCTATGTCGTTGGGTTGGTTAATGGTTCCCTGCACTTGCACCGCCGATTGTAACCCAGCGGCCCGCCAGGAAATCAAGGCTTGTCCCCCGTTGCGGTAAGGTTTATCCAGGTATAAATCAAAAATAGTGTTTAAAGCGTTAACTTCGATCTCATAATAATGCTGGCCATCGTTATCCGGGTCGAGGAACACTTCAAAATCATTGTCGTGGTAAATAATAGCATCGCGTTCTTTTAATGTGGCCCACACGTGCGGCTCCTGCAGCTCTGCCGCCAAAAACAAACAAGTGTCATTCCATAGCATTTTAACCCGGGTGGGCCAGGTGGGTTTGGGTTTTCCGCCGCCTTCAATATCCGTGAAGTTTTCCGTCCAGGGAGCTGCCTGCCAAGCCGCTTCGGTGATAGTACCATCCAACTGCGGAGCCTGGGTAGTAAAGTAAGTCGTGTATTTTTTGGGGTCGGTAAAAAGCGGTTCATTGCCGGTAAACAGATCTTGCGCCAAACAGCTGTTCGCGCATAACCATAGCAGGCCAAGGATCGCTATTTTTAAATATTTTATCACCTGGTTTTTCTGCTATAATTGCTTAAATAAAATTAAGTATCTGTTTGATTCGGGATAAATAATCTCCCTTATTGCTTCTAAGCTTAGCTGCTATTCGGGCATTTGTTAAAACAGCGTCGTTCTGTGGAGCCTTTTCAAGTCTCCAGGCTACGGTGCTAACTAATTTTGACACGGCTGAGTTTGCCTCGTGGCCGGCAGGCCCCGTCGGGTCACTCGGTCGGTCTAAGCTTCCTTTCCTCACTCCGTTGCGGAATGTCTCCTGCGTCGACACCGGAACCTTAGAAGGCCCTC
>QQTW01004954.1_pt1 | contig 10010 bp, 4 predicted proteins | sample 1904831 | NCBI WGS metagenome assembly QQTW01 (sample SAMN09435610, study PRJNA476489) | Subsurface metagenome, whole genome shotgun sequencing project.
AACTGCACTCGATTTAGCCTATCTCCTGATTCAAGCCAGATCCAATGCTCTTTAGATTTTCTTTACGAATCAGCTCTAAAGTTGCTAAAAAAAGCAGTAATTTTTATCCCCCCTATGCGGTTTCTTACCATGAACACAGCTTCTTTGACCAACAGCCCTTGCTCGTTTTCACATCTACTTCATCAAAGCGATATTAAGTTACGAGCATATGATCGATTTAAATAAAAGCCACTACCTTTGCTTCAGCAAAGGTAGTGGCCTACTTAAACACGAATATCTCTTATAACCAGTGATTGAATTAAATACGATCTATAAATAGAAGGTATGGCACATTAAAGCCAGATTTTTACTTATAAATTAAGATTATTAGTTAATAAAGCTCATAGCTGATAATTAATAAATTATATTCGTGTAAGAAGTCTATTGTTTAGCATTAACTGACAGTAGGGCGGTGCTGGCGCTCTTGCGCTCGAGAGGGCCAGCACCAATAGTTCTATGTTTTGGGGAAAAGGGGAATGGTTAATGTTGAGACTCGCGCTCGCTAATCGTCATTTATGTTTCCGGCTGGCAAGTCTTGCTGTGGGGGCATAGAGCGCTCACATGGGCAACTTGAATGCTGATAATTCTTACTTTTTTCCCCTTTCCCTAAAACCATTTACCTAAAACCTATGAAGTATTGGGGCCAGCACCACTGACAAGCCAACTAGCACGGCAAACAGCTCAGATTACCTCAGCAAGGGTAAACATAAAGGGCTGACCCGGCAAAGACGTCGCGTGACCGTATTCAAACACAGAACTGCCGGATGGATTGCCGACTGGGGTGCGCAACGCTTCAGTGAGATCGTTTTGATAGCGATAGTTGACTACCTGTCGACCTTTAAAATCGATCACCGACAGGATCGGGCAGCTGTAAACACCACGACTATTATTAGACACAGCTACATATACTGGGTCTTGCAGTCGCGCATCGCGGAAACTAGCATGGACGGTGCCATCATAGTAGAGATAATAGACAGCCTTATCCCCACGACAATTGATGAATATATCGTTACCAAAGATCGCATTATGACCATAATCAATGCTGGTGGGATTCTTTGCGATCGCAACTATTTTGAAAGGTTCACCGATTTTGACTTCAGAATCAGTAGTCATCAGATTACCCACCTTATACATACGCAACTCGCCGTCCATCGTTGCGATGTAAACATTCTCCCGAAACGTATCATTGCTGTCGCGCCAATGTCCGGTAGACCAAATCAGTCCGGCGGCGACGGCGGTCGGCTTTTTGACATTAATGGTAGCCACCACCTTCGGCTTTTGCTGTGACGAATAGGAGAAGGTGTACGGCCACTGGTTGGGGGCAGTGCCTTCGTTCTTGGTAGAATCGTATTTATCCTGAGTTGTAAAGTACATCATTCGGTAGTACTCTAACAACGGCTGTAAATCGATAAAAGCAGCCTTATCCTCAGCTCGTGAAAGCACCACCGCGTAGCCAGAACGCGCGGTTCTCTTAAATACACTGCCGCTCCAGTTGTACCAAGTATCGCGTTCGGTTTGTGAGTCCAGATTCAGATTTTGGTTATCGTTGAAACCGCGCCCAGAACCACTACCATAATCTACTGAGGTTTGGATCGCAGTTGGAGCGGCAAAAGGCAGGTTCACATAGCCTAAAAGCTTCATGTCCCGGATCGTCGGCCAGTTAGGAAATCCCCAATTGAACGATTTTTCGTTAGCTAAAGCTCTGCCTTTGATCGCAATTACAGCTACCTGGCCTTTACGATTTTTTGTGTCCCACACTGTCACCAGCAAAAACTCGTTGTTGGGTGTCACTGCTGCAGCTGTAGGTATCTTACCTGCGGGCAATTTCATCAAGTGGTAGGGTTCGCTTCCAGAACCGATATAACCATCGTTGCCTGTGCCTGCAACACCAATCAATCCATTCTTGAAGATCAAATACCCAGTGACACCACATATTGTAGCCTTCGTTCGTACAGTAGCTATTGGTGGTGCGGGTATGCTTCCACCCGAAGCATCCTTCCACGACTGCTGGGTTACAGCGATTTCAGGATTAGTGTTGTAATAATTTACAGCGTCTGGTGTCCATTGCACTCGTGTGTCAAAGCAGTATTCAGGACTAGCATCCTGGTAAAGATAAATGGAACCGTTGCGCGCTCGCGCGACACCAGGTTGATATTCTGCTGCTGCTGTCGTATCCGGTGAGAACAACAGTTGACCAGACATTGCGTACCAATCTGTAGCACCAGTGGAGCCACCGGATTTGAGAGTACTACTACAATTGCCAAAAAAGCCATCGTCGTTTGGTCCCCAAAGTGTGGGAATATTTTCCGGCGTTGAATGATAGAAGGTGTAGCTGGGCCCAAGCCGATAGTCAATGATGTCTGGGCGATCGTAGTTATTGGCGACGTTGGTGTACTCTGTCCAATTGATTGTGCCGTCACTGTTAAGGATCTTTTCTACCCAATTGGATTGAGACGATGTGGATGTTTCAGCAGCACTGGCAACTGGAATATCAGTAAATATCTGGCTAGCTTTTTTAGCATTTGTTGCTGTAATTCCGGCAGCAAAGCAACCAGCTGCCTTGAGAATTTGACGCCGAGAAAAAGACATAAAAAAATTGCCGATTTGAAAGTCTACAGTAGTACACTTAAAGCTCGTGCGAGTTGTGCAGCAACTACACCTCTTACCTTTGCGAACATAAACACGCTACTTGCAAAGATGAGTTGTCCTAGTAGGATACCAGGGTATAGCACCAATTGGCGCTATTGTAAAGGAGCAAGTGGGTAAATGATGCTCGCGGATAAAGCAGGTTGTTTTCGTCTCAAAAAGGCTTGAATATAGCTATATTGAACCTGCCGCTTCTTTTCAGGTAACTTCACGAGCTTTGGGAAACTACAAAACAAAATTAACGCTACCTCAAAGCTATATCCAAGCGAATTTTTACGGAGAAATTAGCAAATTTTACTATTTCCACACAATTAATGCAGTGATAATGCAGTAAATATACGTAAGTGAATTCACGGTGATACAAGAAAAGAACAGAGATGCTAGGCGCTTTGCTCCATCTTCATGTTCAAAATTAACTTTCAGTTACGGGTGATTTACTAAATGTGCTGGCTTGAATTCCCAATTTCCCCAGAGTTGGGGCGTGAGTTCAGCTTCACTCGGCACATCTGAGGTAAGCCCAGATGCCTTGTTGCTCCAGTAGACGCGCTGTAGGGTCTGGAAACCATTCCCGTTTAAAACGCCCACATCGCCACGAATAACTCGATCGTTAGCAGGCTTGAGTCCTAGAGTGTCCAGCCCAATAGAGAATTCATAGTTGCCCTCCATTTTTTGACTTGGTGTTGTTTGGGGTACAGTCGCCAGTGTGAGGCGAGAGCTGATATCTTCCACTTGGTCAAACTTGACTGTGCGCTGCGGCGAACTGAAAGAAATTGGCTCTGTCGTCGTGCCTGGAACAACAGGCCGATAGATAACGGCTACTGTTTTCCCCTTGACCCGCGCGACCAGCAGGCGTGCATCGCCTGCCACTGCCTGGTTTCGCTTGGGATCGGCGTTAGCATCCGTGCCGAGCATCAAGTCGAGTCCGCCGCCTGTTGCGAACAGGTTTTGCAGGCTTTCGCCTGAGTTGTTCAACAACTGGGGGTCATTCGTTTTGAACGCCGCGTAAAGTCGATCGCCGGATACAGCTATAGCCGCTTCCGACTGCTTCACACCAGTATTAATCGTGACCCAATTAGCTCCTTCCCAGTCATCGAGCTTGCCATCCACCGTTGGGGGTGTCTGGCGCATGGCTACTGTAAGGGTGTTTTGCCCTTTGCTCTGCTGTTGCTGCGCTTGGGTCTGCTTGAAAGAGGCTTGAGCTGCCTGGAGCATTTCACCAGTTACTTTTAAAGAGCGAGTGGGAAGTCGCCGAATGCCTTCTAGTCCTTCTACCCGAACGATACTGCTGTCTTTGACCACTAGGTAGATTTGACCGTCTGCGGTCTGCGCGATCGAAGGCCAGAAGTTTTCCTCGCCGATGCTTACGTCGTTAACCAGCATATCGCGCTGGGCAGGAATATTAGACCATGATGCTGTGCGACTGTCTTTGAAAAGGGTGGCGACAAATAAGCCGTCAGTGGTGAATAGATAGACATTGCCCTTGTTCCCCAGAATCGCCCAGATTTCCCCAGCGTCGGAGCCGCGCGGAGAGACAATCGTGCCGAGCAGGCGGGTTGTGCCGATCAGCATGCCGGGGCTAGAGGGCATGGGCGCAGTGTGCGATGCATGGAGACCTGGCCACAAGCTGGGATAAGACCACATCGCCCTTCCCCGATCGGCACCGCCTATTGATTCGGGTGCGTAAGGCTTTGGGGCTACGGTCAAGACTGTCCAGCCGTCCTTGCCTAGCAGCGCTTGACCACCACCGGAAGAGGTGGGCGTTTGCGTGTGGGCAACCAAAGTAGTTCCCTTAGTGGCATCGTAGATCGGTGTCCCATTAGGTGTAAAATGCGGCTTGAACAGCATTGCCGTACCCGTGACGATTGACAAGTCCGGCATAACGTTTACACTCAATGTCTCGCCCTTGGTTGTCGTCACCTCCTCTGGCTCTGGCCTACCATTGCCATTCAGGTCAGACCAGGCGAACAAAACTCGATCTTTGGTCAAATCAGTGTCGACGGGCAACCGGGCTTTGAATGCCTCAAAAGACTTGGCAAGCATTGGCTGTGGCACGGCGATTCCCCAGTCAAAATTTATCTCAGAATCAGTTTGGGTTGCCTTGAGATCTTTCAAATCCTTATGGGCGAAATATTCAGCTTTAAGACCCGTTCCGGTTCCTTCTGACGTTGCCGAAGAATAAAGCTGGCTAGTCGGAATCACCTGTTCGGGTTGGCTCGGACTCGACCAGATCGATCGCGCGATCGCGCTACCACCTTTGTTGAAGTACTCCATTTTGATCTCGTACTTCTTACCTGCCTTTAGCGCGATCGTTCCTTGATTTTTTCCACTCGCATCTTCCCATCGATCAATGACATTCTGACCGTTTACCCATAGCCTGACGCCATCATCAGCCACCAGAGAGAACGTATAAGTTTCTGAATATTTGGGCTGTACGAAGCCGCTCCAGCGCACGGAGAAATTCCCATTCACCCCGAACATATTCCAGTCGCTGGCTTGTCCGACGACGGCAGAGGGAACTGCAACACCATTACGCAGCAGCCAGATCGCCGCACTCGATGTGCCATTAGTAGCACTGGTGTTGTAGGCATCTGTGAGGTATGTTTGCCCGTTGACATGAATCGGTGTTTCCGGTGGGCGACTGTCAACAAACATTCTGCTGGGCAAGCCTAAAGTGTCCGTTTCCGGTCGGTAGTAGAGAGAAACAGGCTCACTGGTGCCTTTGTCCCAGTCTAGTTTGAGTTCCATGCCGCCTTCTTCCGCATAGAAGAAGCGGGTTTTGTCAAGCGGATCGAGCCTGCCACCGCCGCCATACTGCGGTGGGCCGTAAAATGCCTTATACAGTTTGCCGTCTAACGTCCAGACACTGACGCGCTTGGGAGTTTTATCCGTTTCAGCTACCCATAGATGACCGTCACTGCTGATGGTGATGCCATTCGGATTATTCATGTGGTTGGGGTTATACGGCCCCACCGCTGGCTTGCCTGCATCGCCGATAGCACGTCTCAACTTGCCTTCGGGACTGAAGACTTTCACCTGATGGCTGTCGCCTCTGTCACTAATGTAAATGTTGCCTTGGTCGTCGAATGTCATCTGCTGGGGGTCTTCCAGCCCTTGTGCGACGATGACCTGCTGTGCGGACAATTTTACTGGATTAGTATTCAGTTCAACTTGCAGCAACCGCCTACCGGAAAGAGCCAACAGCCGACCCTGACGGTCGAAGGCTAGACCGCGTGGGTCATCCAGTCGAACGGTGCCTAGCGTTTTATGAGCAGCGGCATCGATTAAAAGCAGTTGATTCAACTTCGTCAGGCTGGCGACGAGCAGACCATTTTTGACTGCTAAGCCATTGAGTTCGGCAGATTTTTTGTCAGGAAACTTGAAGTTGGGAATAAGGACTGGTCGATCTTCGCCAGTGCCAAAACGAGTGTCTTCGGGCGCATCTGTCTTATTGGTGGCACTCAACAATTCGTGTAGCCGCAGTTCGTTGTCCCAGGTCGAACCAGTGTAAGCATACACACCCGGTACTGACTTCGATTCGTTCGCTGCCCAAGTGTCATTGTCGCGGGCTAGATGCGTCGCTCCAGTCCACACGCCACCAACCCACAACTGCCCGTGCAGCTTACGTCCATTCAAATCCAGCCATGCTAAGCCGCTGCCTCCTTCGCTTACACGGCTTCCCACCAGCACCTGACCGCCGGAGGCAAAGGCTCCTGAGCGTTTAGGCGCTGCACCCTCCGGCACGAAGAGTACCGCGCTGGGCGCTGTATGGTTGGCGAGCCATTCTCCGCTGTTGTCAGCTGTCTGCCAAGGCGGATTGCCATTGGTGTAGGCGGTCATTTCATAGTGCAGGTTGATTTGGGGGCGGATCAGACCGCGCACGCGGTAGGTTCCAGGCGCGATCTGCTTGCCGGGAATGTGATAAACGCCACGCTCCGCTGCTTTAGTATCGCGCCCAATATCGTCGAGTCCATCCCAGTAGGCTACGTTAGAGCCTGCTGGGAAAGGTGTCTCGCTCATCAAGTTCCGCACGCGCTTGCCTTGTTGGTCTTCGATCGCCAGCGTGACGAAGCCTGGTTCGTTTAGGGTGAAGCGGATTGGAATCAACCCCTGCTCCTGCTCTGAAGCGGCGATCGCGGATACCTCCTCTGTGTTACCTGTTGAATGCAAGGTAAACAGAGGAGCTAGACTGCTCCATTCGATACAGCCTGGTAAGAATACCGTCAAGACAAAGGCGATCGCTCCGCACACCAACCACCTTTGCTGACGATTAAGTTTAGACCAATGATGTTTAACTCGTGTGTTAGCGATCGACTTTTTCCTGAAACTGAACATCGGCTTAAGCTAATAAGAGTGTAAAAATAGCCATTAATAACTTATATTGATTCGGTTAAACAGTATATTTTGTGATTCGTGCATCAGTAATTTCTTTATTCTTAGTCAACTATCTATAACTTTTATCTAAGTCTTTTCTAATTTTACTTTTGAGTTCAAACGCTACTTTTTTGTTCGCTATTTAATTGATTATTAATAATTGCTTCGCTAACTCGCTTGCGTAGAGGCTTGGCTGGGCTGCCAATGCATATCATCATCTCAGGTACATCGCTAAACACACTACTACAAGCTCCCACAACTGCACCTTTGTTGATAGTTACTCCAGGAGCTACAAATACATTCGTAGCAATCCAAGCTTCGTCTTTAATATTTACTTGTTTGGCAAAAATGTCAAAACTTGGAGAAGCATAATCATGACTGGCTGTACAAATATACGATCTTTGAGAAATAACTACATTGCAGCCAATTTCAATATCGCCCAGGCTATATAAAACTACGTCATCGCCAATCCAACTATAGTCTCCAATTCGGAGTTTCCAGGGATAAGTGATTTTCACGGTAGGTCTAATCAAAACTTTTTCTCCAATAGTGGCACCGAAAACTCTGAGTAACCATCGCCGCCAACCGTACATAAATTGAGGAGACATAACAAATAGCGAAGACTGAACTAGCCACCACAGTTGCACATACCATCCCGATCGCCCACGAAAATTAGGGGGAAGCTGAAAACTAGCAAGATCTTGCACGTTATGTTCCATAAATTATCAATCTTATTAATTTATTGAGTTATTTTTTTCATTAATAAATACCTTGGCTATTGCATACTTCAGTAAAACACTGTGCTGCTTGATGAATTTCAAAACGTTCGCTGAAGCATTGTTTAGCTTTTTCTTGCATAGTTTGCTGCTCGTTTGGTGACATCGCTAACCACTTTTGCAGCAATTGAGTGGTGCCATTTAAATCATCATTCGCTACTAAGCCTGCCCCATCAGCGGCAATCTCACGCCAGATATTGACTTTATTAGATATTAGAACTGGAACTTTGCAAGCCATCGCCTCAGCAACTACAATGCCAAAATTTTCTTGGTGGGAAGGTAGCACCAGTACCTCGGCGGCGTGAAGCGCACCCCATTTCAAGTCCCCTGATAACATCCCTGTCCAAGTAATTTTTTGGTCTACGCCTAATTTTTTGGCTAATGACTGCAATTGTGCTTGCCAACCTGTTCGATCCGGGCCAGCCATGACTAAGTGTAGCGAATCATCCGATCCAGCCACTTTTGCAAATGCTTCTATTAACAGATCGCAGCCTTTCTTGACATGGATCCGACCGAGAAATAAAAGTATGCGTTTGTGACGCAGTTGGGGAAACTGATTTAAAAAGGCTTGGCGTTGCAATTCTGGATCTCCTGCGGGCGCAGCAGTGCCATAATTGACAACGATTTCATTACACTTGTATAGCCAAAATGACTGAGAAGCTAAAATCCGTTCTGACTCAGAGGTAAACAGCACAGCTTGGGCATCCCGCAATACCTGGTATTCTGCCCAAGGCCAGTAAAGCCATTTTTTCAGGTGCTTGAGCGGATAGGTGCGCTTAAACCAGGGGTCAAGCATTCCGTGAGTAAAAACAAAATAGGGTATGCCGAGCTGACGTAAAGCTAACCAAGCTCCAAAACTAGAGTATTGCCATATACCATGAACAACTACGACATCGTAGTTTCTAGCATTCTCGCGTAGCCAAGGAACATATTTACTGGAGTAACCATATGTGTTTGCTTTGGCAGATCCCAAGGCATGGGTTGTAATTGGAAAACTTTTTAACCAAGGTGCGTCTGGAAAGTCTAAAGAGACAATTTCAACGGTGTGTCCCAATTTTAATTGAACCTGGGACGACTGAATAATTCCTTCAATCGGACCACCGCCAGCCCGATCGGTAGATCTAATAGCTCTGAGAATACGCATATTCGAGAAATTACTAAAGTTAGATCGGATTTCGTTGAGCCAACCAGTGACCTAAAACTACCCATAGCCACAAGCGAGTCCAATGTAGCTTTTCTTTCATGAAAGAGGCGTGTAATTTTTCCAGAAATTTTTCAAACTCTGGAAAATATTGCTTAACATTTGATAAACCCTCTATAGAAAAGTCTTGCAGTTCATTTCTTAGCCAATAATTCATCGGCAAAGTAAAGCCTTGCTTTTGACGCTGGTACACTTCAGGTATCAATAAGTCTCGACAGGCTTCTAGAAGCAGGCTCTTATTTTCCTTTGTGGGGCGCTTTGCCTTTTCTTCAAGCGCGAGGCAAAGTTCAACTAATTGATGATCTAGAAAAGGAACCCTCGTTTCCAGCGAAACTGCCATACTCATTTGATCGTTATCCCTAAGCAGCATATTTTGCATATATCCACGCAATTCAGCCCAGCTAACTTCTCCAAAGCTATCAACAAAAAAATTTCCGTAGTTTGTAAAAGCTGGAGTAGGCAAACCTAGAAATTTTAAGTCTAAATTATTAGACTGCACTCGCCTTGCTAAAGCCGCCGTTTGGATAGAAACACGCTGTCCCGCAATATCCCCTAATTTCGACAATTTGTTACCCAATCTGCCTATATTTTTACCAACAAACTCAGGTAATAAGGACAACAACCTGAGATAATGTGCATCTTTAAACGATGGATAACCGCCAAAAATCTCATCTCCACCTAGACCAGAAAGTGCTACTTTAACTGAATGCAATCTAACAGCTTTTGAAATGATGTAGGTATTGATAGCATCTACCGATGGCAAATCCATAGATGTAACTGCTTCTTTTACCCATTTACAAACGTCACTGGGTTCTAGTTCTATTCTCGTGTGATCGGTTGACCATTTATCTGCTATTTTTTTGGCGATCGCTGTTTCATCAAAACTCTGTTGTGCAAATCCTAAAGAAAATGTTTTCAATGTCCCAGGATAAAACTTAGCTGCCAAAGCTGTCACAATTGATGAATCAATCCCACCA
>QQTW01004955.1_pt1 | contig 10008 bp, 10 predicted proteins | sample 1904831 | NCBI WGS metagenome assembly QQTW01 (sample SAMN09435610, study PRJNA476489) | Subsurface metagenome, whole genome shotgun sequencing project.
ATCAATGAGGCTAATACTCCCCAAATGCCAAAAGAAAGCTAAATAAACCACCAACAGCAGCCATAAAATAGCTAAAGTCCAAGCTTGGCGAGGACGATTTGTAATGTTATTTAGCCAGCTAACTAGAGATTTTTTCATGCCGTAAGTAAACTTAATTAGCGATCGGGTTTAACGACTGGGGTAAAAGCTATTGCAAAGTTAAATGCCATCTTGAGAGTTTTGCGTCCCAAATGGGTGCATCGCTTTCGCCAACTACATAAGGGCCCCAATACTGACCCGAACCATCTTGAGCAAAGGCAACTAAAATGTCTCCTTTTTTGAGTTTAAAGTTCCCTTCGGGCAAAGAAAGAACTAACCCTCCGTTGCTACCTTCAAGGGGTGCAAAGTCCCAGTGAGCAGGTTCTACCGCTTGGGAACCTCTTGCCAGCAAAGCCACTCGCACAGGTAAATCGGTTTGATTGCTCAAGATTAACGCTCCCGGTACTCCTGCCATTTTAGTAGCAGGCGATCGGGCAATTTGAGCTACTGGAGGGGTAGCAGGCGGTACTACTTTTTTTGGCAACACTGTAGGTTGTTGCGGCTCAACGGATACGCTAAATTGCATCGCCCCCAATACCAGCACTACTAACCCAAATAAAGAAGCAATCATGACGGCTGGGTAAACCGACGACTTAGCCTTCATAGTTTTATAAATATCCAGTTTCTTTATGCTTATCATGCTCAGTCTATATCTCTATTATCTATTGGTAATTTTAGAAATAACGTCTTTAGGACTACTGCCATAGGCTAAAGCTTGTACTATATCTTTAGTAAGAGCATATTGGCAGATTACAATCTGTCACAATTGCAAGGGGCTAATACCAAGCTATGCAAAATACTCGTCTTAATAACTTATTTGCTGCGGCTAGCGGGCAGTTAGGCAGGTGGCTATTTAATCCTTGGCGGCGGCTAGCAATGCTGACGATTAGTCTGCTGTTTGGCTTTTTTTTGGGGACGGCAGTTTCTACAACGGCGGGACAATCGGCAGATTGGGATATTATCGCGGCGGGAATATTAGTAGCTTTAAGCGAAATAGTAGATCGCATTTATTACCGCCGCCGTCAAGGGGCGCGGAGTTTTTGGGTAGAGTCTTTAAATGCGTTGAAAATTGGACTTACTTATAGTTTGTTTATTGAAGCTTTTAAACTAGGCTCGTAATTGCTCAAACTCTGTCTAAAAATGTCAAACTAGATGAATAAGGAAGCTTAGGGGATAAGTTAAAAGTTTTTTGGTAGGTAAGCTGAGAGACAAAGCTACCCCCAGCCCACGGCAATAAAGTAGGAAGAAGTCAGCACTTTCTACATAAACCTTTTTATTTGTGGCTCTTTGGTAATTGAATTAAAATCTATGGCAAGTTTGCGCGTTCTATCGGGAGTCCAACCTACAGGAAATTTACATTTAGGTAACTATTTAGGGGCAATTCGCAATTGGGTAGAAGGGCAGCATCAGTATGAAAACTTTTTTTGTGTAGTCGATCTACACGCAATTACAGCACCCCATAACCCTGCAACCCTAAGGACAGATACTTATACGATCGCCGCTTTATATTTAGCTTGTGGTATTGACTTAACTTACTCTCATATTTTTGTCCAGTCTCACGTCTGCGCTCATAGCGAATTAACCTGGCTGCTAAATTGTCTTACCCCCTTGAACTGGCTGGAAGATATGATTCAGTTCAAAGAAAAAGCTATTAAACAAGGGGAAAATGTCAACGTCGGCTTGCTCGATTATCCCGTACTAATGGCGGCAGATATTTTACTTTATCAAGCCGATAAAGTGCCTGTAGGTGAAGATCAAAAGCAACATTTAGAGCTTACTCGCGATATTGCAGCGCGGTTTAATTACCAATTTGCCCGCGAAAACCCCGTGCTAAAATTACCCGATCCGCTAATTCGTTCGGTTGGCGCAAGGGTAATGAGTCTTACCGACGGGACGCGCAAAATGTCTAAGTCCGACCCGTCCGAACTTAGTAGAATCAATTTACTAGATTCTCCAGAGCAAATTCAACAAAAAATCAAACGCTGCAAAACCGATCCGGAGCGGGGGCTAGTTTTTGACAATCCCGCCCGTCCAGAGTGCAATAACTTACTTACATTGTATATGCTACTATCGGGCAAAACTAAGCAAGAAGTAGCTAACGAGTGTCGGGATATGGGCTGGGGTCAATTTAAACCCTTGCTGGCGGAAACTGCGATCGCAGCTTTGCAGCCAATCCAAGCAAAATATCAAGCAGTCATGGACGATCGGGGTTATTTAGAATCCGTGCTGCGCGATGGCAGACAAAAAGCTGAAGAAATCGCCAACGATACTTTGAATAAAGTCAAAGCAGCTTTGGGTTATTCTAAGCCAGTGTAGTTATTAAGCGCCGCTATTCATCCCCCTATATTAATGAGTAATATATTTCGCACCGCCGTTAAGAACAAGGAATTTTTGATTACCGCCGAGGTTGCACCCCCCAAAGGTGGCGATCCCAGTCATATGCTCCAAGTGGCACAAACCCTTAAAGGGCGAGTTCATGCGGTAAATATTACGGATGGTAGTCGGGCGGTATTGCGGATGTGTCCGGTAATTGCCTCCGTATTGCTGTTGCAACAGGGAATAGAACCAATTTGTCAAATGGCTTGCCGCGATCGCAACCGCATTGGATTGCAGGCAGATTTAATGGGCGCTCATGCGCTTGGAGTCAGCAATATTTTAGCTTTGACTGGCGATCCGGTAAAAGCAGGGGATCACGTAGAAGCAAAAAGTGTATTCGATTTAGAATCAGTCCGGCTATTGCAATTAGTAGGCAAGCTAAATACTGGTTTTGATTACAACAATATCCCCCTTACCGATGGCGCAACGGATTTATTTGCTGGGGCGGCGGTAGATCCGCAATTGCCCAATTGGTCGAGCTTGCAGCGTCGGTTTGAGCGCAAGCTAGAAGCTGGGGCGCAGTTTTTTCAAAGTCAGTTAATTACGGATTTTGAGCGGCTAGAAAAATTTATGACTCAAATTGCCTCGGCTTCCAATAAACCAGTTTTGGCGGGTATTTTTTTACTCAAATCTGCTAAAAATGCCCAGTTTATCAATCGCTGCGTTCCTGGGGTAAATATTCCCCAAACTACTATTGACCGTTTGGCACAAGCCTTCGATCCCCTACAAGAAGGAATTGCGATCGCCGCTGAGCAAGTTAAGTTAGCAAAGCAAATCTGTGACGGCATTCACATGATGGCGGTAAAACGCGAAGATTTGATCGCGCAAATATTAGATAAAGCCGAAATTGCTCCATTGTCAAGTTAAATAAATTTTTATAAAGGTAAGTATGAAAGTAGCAATTACTGGTGCAACAGGATTTGTCGGCAGCCGTTTAGTAGAGCGGTTGCACTTACAGGGGCATCACTTATTGGTATTGACTCGTAATGTCACGACGGCTCAAAAAACTTTCCCTGGCGCTCAATTTCCTAATGTAGAAGTAGTTGCTTACAAGCCTACGGAGTCTGGTGACTGGCAGCAAGCAATATCGGGCTGTGACGGCGTAGTCAATTTAGCAGGCGAACCCATTGCCGAAGGACGATGGACGGCAGCCCGCAAGCAGGAAATTTTGCACAGTCGCAAATTGGGGACGCAAAAAATTGTCGAAGCGATTTCTGGGGCAAACCCCAGACCTCAAGTATTAGTGAATGCGTCGGCAATTGGCTACTACGGAACTAGCGAAACGGCGAATTTTGACGAAACTAGCGCGGCGGGCAACGATTTTTTGGCTCAAGTTTGCCTTGATTGGGAAGCTGAAGCGCAAAAAGTTGTGGAAGCGGGAGTAAGGCTAGTTATTTTACGCTTGGGGATAGTTTTAGGTAAAGGTGGAGCTTTAGACAAAATGGTTACACCCTTTAAACTATTTGCTGGCGGCCCTATTGGTACGGGTAAACAGTGGTTTTCTTGGATTCACCGCGATGACTTAGTAAATTTAATTATTCAGGCACTTACACGCCCCGATATTACGGGCGTACTTAATGGTACGGCACCTAATCCCGTGCGGATGAATGAATTATCCCAAACTATGGGACAAGTTATGAATCGCCCTTCTTGGTTGCCCGTACCTGGGTTAGCAATCGAGGCTTTGCTTGGCGATGGTGCGATCGTTGTTCTAGAGGGGCAGCAGGTTGTCCCTAAGCGTCCTTTAGCCTACAGTTTTGACTATCAATATTCCACGCTTAAAGAGGCACTTAAAGACATCTTAGGGAATGGATAAATATGTTTAAAATGGAGCTAGTTTTCTCAAAATTGGCAGTTGAGGGACGTATTTATCCTTATAAGTATGCAACACACTAATTACTAGCAAACTTTAGCTGTTGCTACGAAGCTGAGAGATTTTACCTACTATACCGCTAATAATTGTCCCAGCCATCAAAATCCCGATCGCTGGGGTAAAAACTGGTGTCCAAAGTTTATACCATAGGTCTAAACCCAGGGGTAGTTTGAGCGCGTGACCGATTACAGCGATCGCTAACCAAAAAAAGGCAAACAATACAACAAAAAAATCTGCTACTAAAGCTAAATTAATCCACTTCACAAAAATATTTTCGCGGCGGGTTTGGTCAGTCATAAATTAACTTAATTGCTCTCATGGGTGGGTTTGAAAGTTATTTTAAACTTCAAACAGCCATTTATTGACTCTTTCCAAGCTTTTCCAACCAGGCTTTCTACTAAAACCATCAGCAATGCTTTGTTTGATTTCAGCACGGACTTCCTCGTCAATCATAATTAGCTGCATGGCTAAATCGACGTGTTCGCGCACTCCCTTTGTGCCATTTTCTAACATCGCCAAAGCCAAATTAACTCGCGATTGCGCGTCTTGGGGATTGAGTTTGACCGCTTTTTGAGCGGCTTTGTAGGCGGGATTGGGCTTATTATCTAGCATATACAGCCAAGCTAAACACGCCCAAGCCGCACTACTTTTGGGAGCGCGATCGCATACTTCTTTAAAAGCTGGAATTAGGTTAGCTACTTCCTCTCCAGCTTTGTAACGTTCTAAACTTTCTTCAAATAAAGAGCCAACGGTTTCGGTCATTGTTTCCAATCAACAAGAGAATAAGGTCTGGGCAGAAGCCTAAATCACTCCTGCCTTTTGAAGCTTCAAACACCAAAGGACTTACCGCAGCCGCAAGTTTGCGCCGCATTGGGGTTAGTAAATTGAAAACCGCCCCCAATTAAAGCATTGCTGTAATCAAGCATCAAACCATAAAGATATAACAAACTTTTGGGATCGCTGACAATCTTGAAGCCGTCGTAATCAAATACTTCATCTTTTTCGCTAATGTTAGTTTCTGCTTCAAAATCCATCATGTAGGACATTCCCGAACAACCGCCCTGACGCACGCCGACGCGCAAACATAACGCACTACCTTGTTGCTGCTGCAAAGCTTGCAAGTGTTGTAAAGCCGCTTGGCTCAATTGAATGCCGCGCTTTCCCGATTGAACTGTAGAATTTGTCATAGTTAGGAACCTGCTTTAGGGTTAAAGTGAAGTAATAACAGCTTTTTAGTTTATTTTAGCGAGTTGTAGAGCTTTTAACTGTTCTAGATATTAGCTACTATCAATATACAATGTGCTAATTACAAGCCTAGCTTGATATCGTGGCGGTTTTGGCTATTGTCAACAATCCTATAGCTACAATTGCTAAAAGCTATATATGCTTGGAATAAATTACTTGGTTAGGAAGGGCGCAAATTTAGGGAAAATACCAATAAGTAGGCGTTAATCTTCGTTAGAAGCGAGACTTTTACAAAAAACTTGCGGCTAAAAGCTTCCCCTCCCCTACACTGTTCGCAACGTCTCTGGTGATTGGCTTGGTTTATGACAATGTCTTTGAATACTTCTACTCGTCGTCGGCTGCAACAATTAAACCAGATTTCTAGTGTTTGGGAGGGCGATCGCCGCCTATTTTCGCCCCCTACCCCGGCGATGGAATCAAACAACGAGCTTTCCAAAGGTGAGTGCATCCTCTGGGTAGATGGTTCTCAAGGAGTTGTCCGCGCCATGGATGTGGTAGGTGAAGACACAGGGCCAGAAGCAATTGTGCGGACGCTATTAAGAGCGATGGAGCATCCCAATAGTCCTGCAAAACCCGCCCGTCCTCAAAAAATCGTGGTGAGAAGTCGTGAAATTCAGTTTTTCTTACGCGGCGCTCTCCAAGAACTAGATATTGCGATCGATTACGTCCCCGATTTACCGTTAATTGACGAACTATACCGCAGCTTTCAAGAAGTCGTAGATACTCAAACCCCTAGTTTGCCACCGCAGTACGCCCAAGCCCTCAATCAGAAAGCTTTTGAAATTTGGCACAGCGCTCCTTGGGAACTATTAGAGGAGCATCAAATTATCTCAATTGAATTGAATCAATGGGATATCGGCACTCTCTACGCTTCAGTTATGGGAATGTTGGGCATGGAGTACGGGATTTTGCTTTATCGCTCGGAGGAATCTTTGAAGCAATTTCGGGCAAAAGTATTGTTAGAAGATGAATCGCCAGGAAACCTAGAAGAAGCTTTTTTACAACAAGATTGCTTATTTTTGACCTTTGACACGGAGGGCGATGATGGGGAAGACGAGGAAGACGAAATTATCGATTTAGCCGACTTGCCCTTAACAGAAATTGAGCCATCTTTCGGTAATATTCACCCTTTAGAGGGCTTGCGTTCGGTATTGTACGAAGAAGAAGCGATCGCCATGTATGTTGCCTTGGAAGGACTTAATCGCTTCTTGCGGGACGAACGCGATCGTTTAGCAGAGGAAATAACTCCTCTCAAGCATAAATACAAAATTTCTACGCCGCCAACGGAGGCAAAAGCTAAAGCAAAGCCGATTGCTGTCACTGTTGCTACCATGCCCCAACTTACCGCCGAACTAGAGGCAATGACCTTTGATGGCGATGATTTTGACGAAATGCCAACGTTTCAGTCTTTGCGAGATGACTTAATCCCGGAAGATTCTTTTTTAAGTTTGGGTGTCGTGTCGTGGGAAATGGTTGATTATCTTCGCAATGGTGCAATTCACCATCAAGTCGGACACCCCACTCAAGCGGGAGATGGATTGCCAGTAATTTTAATTCAAACTTCACGCCCCAAAGCAATGACAATCATTACCGCCATTCAAGAGGCGGGAGGGCTTAAGGGAATTGGATTTAACCCTGGCGCTGACCCTTTTGAAGGAGAAAGTTACGACTTGGGAGTCTTAAAAACTGACAATAGCGAAATGTTTTTATTTGGTGAATTTTTAGATCGAGATCCGGTTCATGTGGCGGCGAGAAAAAAATGGGATGAACGGTGTAAAAATACTGGCGGTTATTGTGGCTTGATTATTGCTAGGGGGCTGATGGGAGCTTCGCGGGGACAGCCGCACTTGAAGGATATGATGGCGCTGTTTGAAGGGCAAAGTCTTTCGCCCACTGAGTTAGGAATTGGGACGCTGCAACTCATGCCTCAGTTTGAATAAGTAATTTGGAGCTAAACTAGACTGTTAAATTTCGGGTGAATACATTGAGGACGCTCTCGAATTATCAAGAAATTCTTGCAAGGACAAAACTTGGTAAAAGCGTTTGCTGATATTGCTTGTTTTACGTGCTAAGACAAACTTATTAGAGGGCAGAAAAATGATTTACCATGCTGGAGAAATTGCAGTCCAAGGGCGTGTCGGTGTCCGAGAAGAAGCGGAAAGTTTAGCCCAGGCAATGGGTGGGGCAATTATTAAACCAGCGATCGCAAATTTTTTAGCCAGTCAAAGATTAGCGATCGCTAGTACCATTGATGCTAATAGTCGCGTTTGGGCTTCTTTACTTACGGGCGAACCGGGATTTTTGCAAGCTGTAGCCGAACAAATAGTAAAAATTGATGTTGACAGCGATGAAGTAAAGGAAAATTTACGCCTTAAAGATGAAATTGGTTTATTAGCAATTGATTTAGCCACCCGTAGACGGCTGCGAGTCAACGGTAAAGCCAAAGTACAAGATAAAAACATTTATTTGCATACCCAGCAAGTATATTTCAACTGTCCTCAATACATTCAAAAGCGAGAAATCAAAACTACTGTTAGTCAAGGTAAATCTAATATCCAAGTTGGAGAAATACTGTCGCCTCAGCAGCAGCAATTTATCCAACAAGCCGATACATTTTTTATTTCCAGTTTTCACCCCCAAAGCGGTGCGGATGCGTCTCATCGTGGCGGTTATCCGGGTTTTGTGCGAGTTTTGCAGCCAAATAAGTTAGTTTTTCCTGACTATGCTGGCAATAATATGTTTAATACTTTGGGTAATTTGGTAGAAAATCCCCAAGCTGGACTACTATTTGTTGATTTTGAAACGGGGTACACGCTTCAGCTTGCAGGGAAAGCAGCGATTGCCTGGGACACTAAAAAAGTTCTAGAATTTGCTGGGGCTAAACGGTTGGTAGAGTTTGATATTGAAAAAGTAAAGTCTATTTCGGCAACTACTTCTTTGCAATGGCAGTTTAAAGAATATTCTTCGTATTTACCCAGTGAAAACAAAACCGCTAAAGATTAAAATATGTAAAGAATGCGAGAAGGATACAAAAACTAAATGCGGGTTGCGATCGTCGGGGCAGGACTAGCGGGGCTGGCAAGTGCTGTAGAATTAGCAGATGCGGGCTGGGAAGTAGAAATTTTTGAATCCCGTCCATTTGTTGGCGGCAAAGTTGGCAGTTGGGTAGACGCAGATGGCAATCATGTGGAAATGGGATTGCACGTCTTTTTTGGCAACTATTACCAACTATTTGACTTGATGAAAAAAGTGGGGGCGCTAGATAACTTGCGCTTGAAGCAACATACCCATACTTTTATTAATGAAGGCGGACGGATTGGCGAATTGGATTTTCGTTTTCTGACGGGTGCGCCCTTTAATGGCTTAAAGGCATTTTTTACGACTTCTCAACTATCGCTGCTAGATAAAGCCCAAAATGCGATCGCTCTTGGTACAAGTCCGATAGTCCGAGGCTTGGTGGACTTTGAAGGCGCGATGAAAACTATCCGTAACTTGGATGGTGTCAGCTTTGCAGATTGGTTTCGCCGCCAAGGAGGAAGTAACGGTAGTCTCAAGCGGATGTGGAATCCGATTGCTTACGCCCTCGGCTTTATCGATACCGAACATATTTCCGCCCGTTGTATGCTGACAATTTTCCTGATGTTTGCCACTAAAAGCGAAGCGTCAGTATTACGAATGCTAGAAGGTTCGCCCCACGAGTATTTGCTCAAACCGATTATTGAATACTTGGAAGCTAGAGGGGTAAAAATCCACACTCGCCGCCGTGTTAGAGAAATTCAGTATACCGAAACAGGCGAACAAACAATTGTTTCTAGTTTAGTAATTGCTAAAGGCGAAACGGAAGAAACCGTCTTAGCGGATGCCTATTTATTTGCTTGTGATGTACCGGGTATTCAGCGAGTTCTACCCCAAAAATGGCGGAAGTGGTCGGAATTTGACAAAATTTATAAGTTAGATACTGTCCCTGTAGCTACAGTGCAACTAAGATTTGATGGTTGGGTAACAGAGTTGCAAAATGCTACAGAACGGACTCAATTAGACCGTGCCGCCGGGATAGATAATCTACTATATACGGCGGATGCGGACTTTTCTTGTTTTGCAGATTTGGCTCTAACTAGCCCCAGTGACTACTATATTCCTGGCAAAGGCTCGTTAATGCAACTGGTACTAACACCAGGAGATCCATTTATCAAGCAAAGTAATGAAGAAATTGCCCACCACGTCCTTAAACAAGTTCATGCCTTATTCCCCTCATCGCGGGAATTAAATATGACTTGGTATAACGTCGTCAAACTTGCTCAGTCATTGTATCGCGAAGCTCCGGGGATGGATATTTACCGTCCATCCCAAAAAACTCCTGTAAGTAATTTCTTTCTAGCGGGGAGTTATACTCAGCAAGACTATATCGATAGTATGGAAGGAGCAACGCTTTCTGG
>QQTW01004956.1_pt1 | contig 10005 bp, 13 predicted proteins | sample 1904831 | NCBI WGS metagenome assembly QQTW01 (sample SAMN09435610, study PRJNA476489) | Subsurface metagenome, whole genome shotgun sequencing project.
GGTCTTCTCTAATTAACAGCTGAGCCGCCTTCATGGCCCAGATATCGTAGTTCTCAGTGCCCTTGAGTTTAGGCACACTCCCAAAGTCTTTTCATCGAGAGTTGACATCTTGTCAAGTCTTCTGATGTCTCTAAGTGATTACCTTGATTCTATCGTTATCCCGGGCTCATTACCTGTAGCAACTAGGGAAGGAATCAAAAGTTGAGAGCGATGTGTTGTATTGAGTGAGCTGTGTGTGTGACTTAGGTCTATCTAGCTATATGAAGATTCCCTAGTATTGGCACGTGATCACCTATCTCCTACATTACCGCTATGAAGTCGACGTTAAAGCGTTCTCGGATTGATTGAATAAGCTTCTGCCGCCTAATTTAATGATGAAAATCTTTTTGATTCAACATCTTGTAGAGCTACCGTTATACGGGACTCAATTTCAAGCTTGTTAGACGTCGTCCCGCTGGTAGCTGGTGGTTTAATCTATTGCAACACGCAAAAATAACCCGACGCTAGAGGCGTCAGTTGTTGTCTTAACCCAGTATATGAAGCACTATTCAACATAACCAAGGGTGATAGGTCAATGCTAGGCAGGATGAAAAAACTTTATTGCAACGCGACAAAAGCTAGTTTGCGATAAAAACTAGGCACATGAGATATCGTAAATGCATTGCATGCATTGAGAGCTAGACAGCTCCACCAACCGTTGCTCAATGTTTAGCCTACATCAAAAAAATGCTTGAGAAGTATCCACATTGGAACACTGAAAGCATATACGGTTCAGCAACAAAGTTCACTTTAATTGGGCACCTTAAGGCAAATTACGCATCATTTGAAAACCAGATCAACGATACTGCCACAACTGCATACAATATCAAGATGAATCTAAAGAGAAAGATCAAAAGAGATTGCATTGCTGGGCAGCAATTGGGTATAACTTCAAGTTAGACATTGTATCTTACGATGTGCCTGGAAATACCAATGTGAAAATGTCTATGAGGGTCTACATAGACCAGATCTTTAATCTCATTGTCAAGTTATGGTTGGAGGAAGAACAAGAGTTCATATTAGAGGAAGACGAACACTTGGTCACGGTACTGGAGCTTTCAATATTATCCGCACTTGGAAGAAGAACCACAAGTTCAAAGCTTATTTCAACTGTGCATCATCACCAGATCTTGCTCCCATTGAGAGTTGCTGGTAGCTTCTCAAGGCTTATATGCGCAAATCTCCTTACTGGGACGATTCTACAAGAGAATTGGTCATAGAAGGATGGGCTGGAGTCTCGCGAAAATTCATTATCAAGCTTGTCGTTTCAATGCCTGACCGGCTGAAGGCAGTCATCAAGGCAGAAGGGAAAATGACGGGCTATTGATCTTCTATCTCTATTCTATTGTACTCGGGGTCAAGAATATGTCTTCGCCGATCGAGGTGAGCGAAATGAAAGGATTGTGAATATATAAAGACATCAACAAACGATGTCAACAAACAATCTCCCGCTGGAATACAAGGAGGATGCGATGCCCTGGATTCTGTTCTTTTTTTTTCTCTTCTCCCTTCATCGGTCAAGATGAAGGTGAAAGGGACTCGGCAGCTCTACTACCAAGACGTTGCCAACCGGGAAATAACTCGTGATGAACGACTCTGTATCATCACATTGCGAGCTGAAGCTGGATGGTCTTGGCCCAACATTGAGGATGCGCTTGAGTTAAGTCAGAGCACATGCAAGAGTGTTTATTACCGTTTCAAAGTCATTGGAACCCCTTCTAACCGGACTCGTGTAAGCCGTCCTTTGCTCTTCAACCTTGAAACTAAATATCAAATCGAGCGATTCCTCATCAGTGGGCCTTGCACTTGGCAATTGACCTGGGACGAGATTGCGGAGGAGATGGGATTGCAGTGCTCTGGACGCACTGTGCAACGCGCAATAGATGATTTGGGATATCATAAACGTACTGCACGTCGCAAGTAAGTGCATTGCAATTAGCAATTAGGGCAATACCTGACGGTGATTAGATTTGCAGTATCACCAGTCAACATGGCCAAACGCGTCGCTTGGTGCCAAGAACGACTGAATTGGACCTACGAAGAATGGAGCCGTGTGATTTGGACTGACGAGTCTTCTTTTACGACCGCTGGCTTTGGTCATCGAGCTTCAGTTATACGCAAAGCGGGCGAGGAGTTTCATCCTGACTGCGTTGACTTGACATATCACTCCGGTCAAAGCACGACTATGGCTTGGGGAGGCTTTCGTGGCAGTAAACAGTCGGAATTTTGCTTGGTGCCTGGTAAGGCAAAGCTCGACTCTGCTATGTATACAGACGAGAATTTGGAGCCGCTCGTCATCTCCTTTTGGCATCAAATGTGTAAAGAGTATGGATAGACCAGAGTTGTTGAAGATGGAGCACCAGGCCATCGTGGAGTGGCCAATTTTTCTCGTCTACGGAATGAGGTCGATGTGCTTCCATGGCCTCTTCAATCTCCCAACCTCAATTTGGTCAAAGTTCTTTGGTCTGATATGGAGGTAGAGCTAGGAATGATTCATGGTCGATCAGAGAACGTCGATCGACTCCAGCAAGACGCTCGAGGTGCTTGGTTTCTGATACCGGAGGAAAGAAAAGTTGCTCTTATTGAGAGCATGCCACAACAGCTGCAGGCCGTCATTGATGCTGGTGGTGCCGCTACTCCATACTGATTTTCTATTTTATCTACTGTCTCTACCTATTGTAACATTGTCTCTATTGAAATAAAACACTGTTCTTACCGTATCCTCGCTTTCTCTCTCACATCCTCCATCAGAATCCCTCATCCGCTTGCCGACGAAGACTTTTGCTGCCCATACATTTTAAGCTCCGTTGCCACGACGACAACACTCGTACATCCCCTGTCGACGAAGACATATGGCTGTCCCCGAGTACATAGTCGAACAGCGCATGCGACTTACCGGTTACTGCTGAGGTGGTCCGGTTTCTTTCCGACCGCGTGGCAGACTGTATTAGTTGGCCTCGTGTCAGGTGGTACATTCCACTGTTGCGCCCGCCCAATCGATGCGCGGATTAGTCAGCCCGACCCGTCTGAGACCCCTCTGAATATTTGACGAAGTTTTAAACACTTTGAAAGATTCTGAACGACTTTCAAAAGGTCTTCAACGTCCTCCTTCCCTCCTTTCAATTGAGTGTTGCGGTCACAACAGCAATCGACACAGTCCTTGCAGATACGCGGGTGAAGAGCGCTGAGATGATCATTGGATTGCCGTTCCAAGAAGACCCGAGGGTCCTGAGGCACGGCATTGGCCACGATGGGTATGGCCTGCAATGCTACTACCAGCAGCCGGAGGTTCGTATGGAGGCCATTGAGGAATATATGGAGCCATTGTTTCTCGTGATATGGCTACATATAGGTCTCGAGTCACTTTTGCCTTGCTGCGAAGGTAGGGACCCTCTCGTTGGCCTTTTTCTTGGCCGTCAGGTACGTCTTATAGGCATCCGCCCTTCGTAGGTGCTCCGGCTTCAACTGATTTGGAAGGAAATGCTCCATTTCCTCCTATGTCTTAACTCGTTCGGCCGGGTGGCCTCGCCATTCACTCGCTCCCAATCCATAGCTAAGTCGCCCTTCAAAAAGGACTCGGCAATCCTCATCTTCTTCTCATCCGTTGAATACGTCTGAGGCTTGGCCCGGAAGAGAGTATTGCAACTGCGAAGGAACTCCTGCAGCTCCTTCTGATTCTTGCCATAGTATTTTTCGGGTAGTTGAACGTCTAGCTTGTGCTCTTCATTCAGTCCTTGCTTGGCCTCCAGGAGGTCCGCGGCTAAAGTTTGCTGCGTTCCTGGACCCTGCCGGCGGTTTAGCCCGTCGAGAGTTCGGCCAGTCGCCGTTCCGTTTCCTCCAGTTGCCTGCGAAGGTCTTGGCGACGGATCTTGTTCAGTTCGGACTCGTCGCTCTCCTCGTGGCGGTTTTAGGAGCCGCTCAAGGTCCTTTCGGGCATCGCTTGGGACACTATCCCCCGATTTGGACGGTTCGGCCGGTTGCGAGGGTCCTGCTTGGTTCTCGGAAGAGTCCCGGGAGGCCCTTGCGGCCGCTCGTCCGCGGGTAACGATGCCTTTGTCGTCCATTGCTCGTGGGTCGGGGTCTCGCAGGTTTTTTATTGCTCACTGGACGGGTTGCCTTCCTTGGGGGATAGAATTGCCAATACTGTAAGATTCAGTCTACAGGCAACGTGACTAGTGAGGCTAATCCAAGGAAGCAGCTAGGCACTAGCAGTATAGCCGTAGACTGCTCGCTATAGACTAGCTTTGATATAATAGAATTGGCAATTGGGGTTCTAACGTGTTCCACCCCCATCCGAGACAGCGACTACGATAGGGGAATTTTCAAGTTCTTGAGTCCATCGACAATTAGTACTCAACCACCACAAGTCTAGATAGCTTAAGATTAGAGACGGGAGTTTAATCTAGGTAAGATCTCCGTTCGAGCGAGAGCTTTTGCCCATACAAACTGATGGCTCATTTGTATGGGAATGGCTCGGATGGGGTAGAACAAGTTACACCACTCAACCTCAGACTCGCACATTTGGGACAATATCACATATATCTATTATCAGCTACGGCTAAAGTTCATGTAAACTGGGCGACATTGTCGACGAGCAATATGTCGTCACACCGCGCAAAGAACTTGTCGATTTCCAACAGGTGCGATTATCACTCATCATGACCTCTCTTGACTCGAATGACCGGTGGTACGTATACCTTCCGACCATGGACGATATAGTAGACTGTGGCGAAGATGAAGATGAAGCCGAAAATCAAGGAGCCCCAATTCATCGTCTTGGCCTCGACCGGTGTTTCGGGCGGAAAGAAAGAGAAGAGGAAGATGGGGATGAGAAACAAAATGGAAGCGATGTTGATGGGGAGACCGAAGCGACCCAACGTAAAGCGGGACGTCGGGAGTTTCTCGCCACGCACGCGTTTGAGGATGACACAGCCAATGCTCAAGATGTACGAGGGAAGTAGTCCGCCGGTCAGGAGGGTCAGAATGGCTTGCAAGGCGGCCGTGTTCCCAATATTGATGAGCGAGAGGAGGATGGTGAAGACCAAGGAGCACAAGACGGCATTCAGAGGGATGTTCCAGCCGGGTGTCACCTTGATCACCGACGTTCCGTCAGCCGGATCGGGGTGAAAGGGGGATGTGGATGAGACGGGGGGACATTCATACCTTGGCGAATTGGTTCGAAAACGGCACGCCATTGTCACGAGCGAAAGCCCACAATTGTCGAGAGGCGGTGGCGACTTCGGCGATGCAGGCACCCGTCAGATTGATGACCGCAATGGAAACCATGATGTTGGTGCCGGTCAAACTTTTGGTGGTGTTGTAAAAAATCTGGATGAACGGGTAACCGGTCGGAGTCTCGATCACGGAAGCGACATCGCCCAGGCAGAAGCACATGGTCACGAGCAGCATCAGACCGAGCATGGAGTTCAGGGCGACACCATACATGATGGCGCGCGGCAAGGTACGCGATGCATCTTTGATCTCTTCCGCTGTTTGGCTCATTGGTGTGTGTTCTCATCAGCCACCGAGCCCGATGTCGTCCCAAGAAAAAAAGCGATCCGGTCAACCTACACATGTGCACCCCACAATCGAAACCCACCAGCGATACCGCGACGGAGACGATGCCGACCATGAAGGAGAGCCCCTTGGTCGACCATCCGCCGTTGTTTTCGAAGACGGTAAAGACGTCGCGGGCGGCACCACGCGGCGCGAGCACCCACAACGGGATGATGATGGCAAAGACACCGACGACGTGGAGGATCAAGACCAGCGCTTCCACCAGCGGAAGCTTCTTGGCCAGCGAGGTGTTGAAGATGATGGAAAAGACGGCGATGGCGATGACGAGCATGGTGCCATGCCAACGCTCAGGCTGATACGTGTCCGGGTGGTTCAGGACGACCAGGCCCTGGATGATGGTGCCGTTGAGAAAGGCGATGCCCACAATCGCGGCCTGCCATCCCACTAAACAAAGCCAGCCTGTTTCCTCGGGGAAGGGAGTACGTGTCAGCCACGATGGTTGGTTCATCACACCTCTTTTCACCCCAGGAGAGGTCAAGACGAAGGAGCCGACGGACCTGTGACATAACTCAGGTACTTCTGACACCACCGCGGGGAGAATTCCGACACCCAATGATATTGGCCGGCCGAGGTTGGAGCCCTACCGTAGTACACCACGTCTGGTCAGGAACGGCCGGACGATGACTGGACGGCGACGGCGGGAACCGCGCCAGAATCGATCGATTGCTCACATGGAGGCCAACTCAGCGAGGCTCGCATACACCAGCGAGAAACCCACGATGCAGGCCACGAAGCCCCAGATCAAGCCGGCCGTACCGCCGTTTAGCAGGCCCAGTCCGAGCTGCCTGTCGGGCATGTCAGTGCTTGGGAACGGACCCTGCAACTCACCACTGGCAAGAGAATCAGACGGGACAACATACACCAAGAGAATCTCCCATGTGCCGAGGAGGGTGGCGCTGAAGCCCAAGATGGAGAGGAAGGAAAAGTTTCGCTATTCGGATGATGCGTCGGTGAGCAGTTGCCCAATATACTCTGGCTTCGCGCGATGCCTTGCCTTGCCTTCCATGGCAGGCAGGCAGGCAGGCAGGCAGGAAGGCAGGGGGAGGAAGAGAGGCATCACCATCGAAGGGATCAGCTTACGCGCAACTCTTGAACTCGACCCAGGACTGACATGTCCTGCCGGTCGACCTCCGTACCTCGCCATCGGTGAGCCAGGTGCGGAGCAGCCATCTCATAGGCGCCCTCCGTGTCCCCCTCGAGCTCCATCTGCATGTGGAGGTCCTCCTTCATGATGCCGGGTTGGGTGAATGGGAGAGAAACAATGAAAAGAAGTCACGGAAGGGGGGGGAAGATACGGCCGAGTTAGGACAGAGCATAGTTGAGCATCAGGGAGGCCTCATCAATGCCTATATAGCGACCAGCCGGTCGGCCGCCATTGTTGAGACTCTTTCTCGGCCGAGGGGCCGTCAAGAGATTCGGGATAGGGTAGATGCTGTATGCTGCCCTCCAAGCACGCCGGCCCGCGTAACCGGCGATCGGGTTCGTTCCGGGGAAGCTCCTCACTCTCCCGATCGCATTGGCCCATGTCCCTGACCAAGGTTCGGATGCAGCGGGGTGGAAACCCATAATTTTCATCTCCGCAGCGGGATAAAAGCAGATTAAGCGACGAATGCTCCTCCTCGACGACATACTGTAGATCAATTTTTTTTCCACCCGGGACGAGCTTTCACGACCTTCTCCAACATCATCTATTTGGCCGAGCCTCAGGAACGGTACGAAGTACTGGAAAAATACACTCCCGTTAGCTTCCGCTGAAAGACGAAAATTTTCACTCTGATGCCGTCCAGAACAGAAGTTTCGGTCACGTACTGTAGGCTTTCCCGCCCAGATTGTGCGGGACAATCAAACAGTAATTGGCGGAGACTTCTGTCACCCAAATCTCGTCCAGCATTTCCTTTGCTGCGATGCACTGGGATGAGCTGTCAGAAGATGGGCAAAGACGGGTTCCAATAGGGTTCCAATAGGGTTCTTTGGCTCGCTTGACCTGACCAGACACTGGATACCTTTCCGCTTGTCATGAGTTTCCACTCCGGCCAATCCAATCATTGACCTTCCTGATGTCACCACGTTGCAAAGACCCCCGTACGAGTTACGGGAAGTTCGTGGGGGCGAAACGCTTCGGTTCGCCCCCATCCCCTCTAGCTGGTTCCGTACCGCAGTGCAGACCAAGGTGTATACAGAAGCGAACCTCTGTTGACGGCTGTCACCACGCGTGCCGTCCATGGACTCGGCGAGGCGGCTCGCTGGTGGAATCAAGCCTTGAATGGTACACGTGTATCCCTTCCGTGCGGATGAGTGAGAGCTAATAGAAGTTAATGAAGTTGTCACGTGACGTTCCCGATACCAGCTGTCATGGGAAAGCCGCATGACTGGTATTCCTCACCACTCGATAATATCGCCAGAAAATGTCTGCTTAGTTAGATATTTTGGTGGGATATCGCCATAACGAGCGTTGGTGAGACCACTATAATTGGACAAAGAGCACAAAGTCCACTGATTATTTTAATTAGTAAGCCAAAAAGGACGAAAAACGCTTACTAAGCAATAATTGACCACTCGGTGGAGCGATAATCGCCATAGCGCGACAGGATGGAGGCCGGGAAGCGGTATCGCCCTAACGAGTCCGCACTGTATTCAAGATGGAGTCAGATGAATCTACATGATATAAATTTATTAGAGATAGAATATCATGTAATCATATTTGATGATGGATGGTTGGGACCTGATTTGATGATTTTCCATACAAATTGCACCGGCCACTTTTGTATGAGGAATTGCAGGCTACATCATTCCAACAGAACCACCTGATCAAATTCAAAAAGGTCTCGCTCGAATCGAGATCATGCCCTGACTGACCTTCAACTTCAATCTTAATTCAATTAGATTGGTTGTGGTTGAGGATTCATCGTCGCTGGAATGTCCGATGGTCATGTGTCTGCGTAAATTTTGCTGCCTCGGATGGGAGTATCTCCAATGTAGGTGCAACACGTTAAGGCACCGATTCGCTCCCGCTTTCCAAGCGGATGGCCGGTCCGACCCGTTCCGGGAACCTACAGCCTCCGCCTCCCGTAGATCGAAGCTGCTTTTGGGGAAAACCGATCGAGAACCATTGGTTGCCCGGTCCTCGTCCCGGTGCTCCTATCGCCGCCCTGTCAACAGGGGGTTCCCCAAGAAGCGGAATCGACCAAGCCAAGGGTCGTCATGCGGGCCGAAAGATCCGGCCCTCCCCCTTCCCGCCAGGCCAGGCCTGGCCTGGCCCTCTGCCGGCCGGCTGGGACGGTACAGTAAATACAGTACAGTAAACGTCGAGGGAGCTCCCATGAAGTGGGATGACGGAAAAGGCTGAAGCTCATCACCTTATAAAGAGAACTCCAAGAGAACATGACGCGGTGGCAGATGTGCGACGAAGATGCGACCGACCTGACCGACATCCTCCAGACCCCGACCGCCGTCTTCACGACTTTGTCCCATGATGCGGTTGCAGCAACGGGCAGCACCCGCGGCGCCCATCACGCCCGATGACCACCGGGGATGGATCTATATCGCCAACTCGCTCGGCCTCTGCATCTTGTTCTTGACTTTTCTGCTGAGAATCCAGATTCGTGTCAAGGCCCGGGCGTCACTGCGTAGTGATGATACGGTGTTGTTTGGATCGACGGTATGTGCTCACGAGAAGCCCTGACTATCCGCGAGAGCCGCAATGCCAACCCAAGCCCGTGCCAGGTCGTTGCCATCGTCCAAGCGTCGGTGGTCTTCCTCCAGGTCGGCAAGGGATTCGGCTCGACGATGGACCATCTGACCGAGACCAACCTCGTCAAAGTCCAACAGGTATGGATCCCGCAGCGCTCGCTGCCCCCTCATCACGGAAACATACCCCAATCACTCATTCTGCTTCCGGTAGGCGGCGTACGCCAGTGACATCCTATACATTGTGGGCCTGTATCTATCGAAGCTGAGCACCCTGCTGTTGATCATCCGATTGACGCAGAACACAATCCACCTGGTCATCTTTCGGCTGGCGCTGGGCGTTTCGGTCCTCCTGGGTTTGATCTCCCTTTTGGTGGTCGCCCTCCGATGCCAACTGAATGAGCCATGGCGGCAATACGACCGGCAATGTGAGGGCCTGGTGAGCCCGGTGCCTTCCCCAGATGGCATCGCATCACGGCTGATGGATCGCGTCTCGATGTGCAGTTCGCGAGATGGCAGGTGCTGCTGTCCTTTGACGCCATGACGGAAGTTGGTATCTTTGCAACAGCGGCCTACCTGTTGGGCGGCTTGCAGATGCCGACGAGCAAGAAATCCAAGGTGATAGCGGCCTTCGGATTTCGCTTCCCGTAAGCCTCCCATTCGGCACCGGTCGAGACGTCGGCATGGAAAGGGGGAGAAAAT
>QQTW01004957.1_pt1 | contig 10003 bp, 9 predicted proteins | sample 1904831 | NCBI WGS metagenome assembly QQTW01 (sample SAMN09435610, study PRJNA476489) | Subsurface metagenome, whole genome shotgun sequencing project.
GGCTGGGGAGCTTCTAAAGACGAAAGCAAACAAATATTTGATGCTTTTGTGCAAGCAGGTGGCAACTTTATCGATACTGCTAATGGCTACACTGATGGCTCTAGCGAAAAAATTGTCGGTGATTTTATTGCCGCCGATAGAGAACGGTTTGTCGTTGCAACTAAATATTCATTTCCATTGCAAATGAGTGATAAAGCAGGCAATCCTAATGGTAGCGGCAATCATCGCAAAAATATGATGCAATCTCTAGAAGGTAGCCTAAAACGCCTCAATACTGACTATATTGACTTATTTTGGCTCCATGCTTGGGACTTTATGACACCCATTGAAGAAGTCATGAGAGCTTTTGACGATCTGGTGCGATCGGGCAAGGTACTATATATTGGCATTTCGGATGCACCTGCTTGGATTGTGGCGCAGGCAAATACTCTAGCTCAGTGTTACGGTTGGACACCTTTTGTTGCTTTGCAAGTTGAGTATAGTTTGTTGCAAAGAACGCCGGAACGCGATTTATTACCGATGGCAAAAGCATTTGACTTAGCAGTTACGCCTTGGAGTCCTTTGGGTCAAGGTGTATTAACAGGTAAGTATAACAAGCCTCAAGGTAGTAGCGAGGAGCAGAGGCGGTTAGAACAAATCCCAGAAAAGAATTTAGCTATTGCTCAAGTTGTCAGTGAACTTGCCTCAGAAATTGGACATTCGCCTTCGCAAGTTGCTCTAGCATGGCTATTAGCACAACCTGGTGTAAATATTCCCATTATCGGCGCGCGGAAATTATCGCAGTTTCAAGATAACCTTGCTTGCCTTGATGTTACGCTTGCGCCAGAGCATATGCAACGCCTAAATGAAGTCAGTCAAATTGAACTAGGTTTCCCCCATGACTTCCTTAGTAGCGACATGATACACGATCGCTTATTTGGCGGCACGTTTGACGCAATCAAAAATCATCGAATCTAAGCAAAGAAGCGTTTTCAAAATTGCGGTCAAATCGTAAGATGGTGAGATGAAAAATCTCCACTTATCCCAAATTCCCCCTTGTACTTGGAATCGTCCCATTGGCTTAGGATGGGACAAACCCTACACAGTACGCAATCCTAGCAATCTCGATGATGGGCCTTGGCATGGAATGCCTCTAGGCGGCTTTGGTGCGGGGTGTATTGGGCGTTCCTCTAAGGGGGATTTTAATTTGTGGCATATTGACGGCGGGGAACATACCTTTAAAAGTATTCCTGCTTGTCAATTTAGCGTTTTTGAGCAGCAAGGCGAAAGCGCCAACGCCTATGCTTTATGTACCGAACCACCAGCAGACGGCAGTTTACAATCTTGGCAGTGGTATCCGCAAGATGCAGGTACATACCACGCTCTTTATCCTCAAAGTTGGTTTGTCTACGAAAATGTATTTCAATCTCAGCTTACTTGCACGCAGTTTTCGCCTATATTGCCAGAAAATTACCAGGAAACTAGCTATCCAGTGGCAGTATTTGTCTGGAAGGCGCATAATCCTACAGATCAGCCACTAACGCTCAGTATTATGCTGACATGGCAAAATATGGTGGGCTGGTTTACCAACTCAACTAAGTCTCCGCAAGTACGAGTTAGAGATGATGGTAGCCCAGTTTATGAGTACGAACCGCGTTTGGGGCAAAGTACGGGAAATTACAACAAATTAGTAGAAACTTCTGATAGTTTAGGTTGCGTTCTGGGTAGAGTTGGTAGTGAGGATGTGGTTGAAGAAGGTATAGGACAATGGGCGATCGCAACTACCAATAATTCTAAATACCAAGTATTCCATCATACGCGCTGGAATCCTACAGGTACGGGCGCAGATGTTTGGCAAAGTTTCTCTACTGACGGTTCTTTACCTAACTATGTAGATGAAACCCCAACTTCTGATGGCGAACAATTAGCAAGTGCGATCGCAATTAAATTTACTCTAGAGCCTGGTGAAAGTCTAGAAATACCTTTTGTTTTAGCTTGGGATTTCCCGATAACTGAATTTGCACCAGGGGTAAATTATTATCGTCGCTATACAGACTTTTTTGGCAAGAGCGGTCATAATGCTTGGGCGATCGCAACTGATGCTTTACGACAGTACCAAAATTGGCAAAAGCAAGTCCAAGCTTGGCAACAACCAATTGTAGATCGTCAAGATTTGCCTGATTGGTTCAAAATGGCTCTATTTAACGAGCTTTACGATTTAACTAGTGGCGGTACGCTGTGGAGTGCTGCTGACGAAGGCGATCCGATTGGACAATTTGCAGTTTTAGAGTGCATAGATTACCGCTGGTATGAAAGCTTAGATGTGCGGCTGTATGGCTCGTTTGGGTTATTAATGCTGTGGTCAAAATTAGATAAAGCTATTTTACGAGCATATGCAAGATCGATTTCGACAAGCGATCGCACGATGAGAGAAATTGGCTATAACAAAGCTACAGGACTACGAAAAGTTGCCAACGCGACTCCCCACGATTTAGGCGCGCCGAACGAGCATCCTTGGGAAAAGACTAACTACACTAGCTATCAAGATTGCAATTTATGGAAAGATTTACCTAGCGATTTTGTCTTGCAAGTTTACCGAGATTTTGTTCTTACAGGTTCAACAGATTGGGAATTATTATGGGATTGCTGGGCGGCGATTGGTCAAACTTTAACTTATCTCAAAACTTTTGACTTAGATGGTGATGGTATTCCCGAAAATTCAGGAGCGCCAGATCAGACATTTGATGATTGGCGCTTGCAAGGTGTAAGTGCTTACTGTGGCGGATTGTGGCTAGCAGGGCTGGAAGCTGCGATCGCAATTGGTAAAACTTTGATGAGTTATCCTAAAGAGCATCCATTAGGGGAGATACTGACTTCTCCCTTAAATCAACCGCCAATTGAGGAAACGATCGCTACCTATCAAACTTGGTTGGAACAATCGCGTCCAATTTATCAAGAAAAACTTTGGAATGGGCAGTATTACAGACTTGATAGTGAAAGCGGTTCGGATGTAGTGATGGCAGATCAGTTGTGCGGACAATTTTATGCCCGATTACTGGGATTGCCAGATATTGTACCGAGCGATCGCACCCTTTCTAGTTTGAAAACTGTCTACGATGCTTGCTTCCTCAAGTTTCATGATGGGGCTTTTGGTGCTGCCAATGGCTTGAAAATCGACGGTTCTCCAGAAAACCCCGATGCTACTCATCCGCTAGAAGTGTGGACGGGAATTAACTTCGGGATTGCAGCTTTTCTGATTCAAATGGGCATGAAAGAGGAAGCATTTAAACTTACCCAAACAGTGGTGCAGCAAATTTATGACAACGGGCTGCAATTTCGCACGCCTGAAGCTATTACTGCTGTGGGGACTTTTCGGGCTTGTCACTATCTGCGCCCGATGGCAATTTGGGCGGTTTATGGTGTTCTGGATAATTTTGGCGAACGCAGATGAACGCAGATGGACGCAGATAAAGATGAAGATTTGCTCTAGTTGGTTAGAGGGAATGAATGTATCTTTAACCTTTACCCCTTAACCTTTACCCCAACCGAAGGTCGTTGGTTGGTGGTGCAGTAGTTAGCAATTTCTGCGCAAGTAGTTAGCCAAACTCCATCGTGCGATCGCATATAGTCAATTAATCTCTCTAACATCATTATCCGCGCGGGACGACCGATAATTTCGGGGTGCATTGTCAGTACAAATGCACTGCCGTAGCGATACATCCCGTCGAATTCTTCTTTCCACAGTTGAAATGCTTTCTCGCAGGTTTCAATTACGCCGCTACCCATTGGCGGATCGTATAAAAAGGCAAATTGCTCCCAGTCGTCGTTAGTCCAATGCACGGGAATTTCTACTAAGTCGCCTGCTTCTGTGGGGAGAATGTATGGTTTGTCATCGTCCATCAACGAAGAGTCATACAGCAAGCCGTGACGCGCTAGCAATGCAGAGGAACCAGGGTTTACTTCCCATAAAGGGGCGCGATAGCCTACAGGTTTGCGCCCGATTAGTTGCTCTAAAATGGCACAAGTTTTGACTAATGCTACTTCTTCTTCAATGGGGTCTAATTTAGATACGGGTTCGTGGAGATAGCCGTGCGCGCCGACTTCATGCCCTTCGTCAGCAATGCGTTTAATTAAGTCAGGATATAGTTCCGCCGTATAGCCAGGGACAAAAAATGTTGCTTTGACTTCCTTGGCTTTGAGCATATCTAAAATGCGCGGTACGCCGACTTTCGGACCGTATCGCGCCCAAGACATAACGGAGATGCGATCGCTATTTTTGGGGTCAGCTTGCAACATTCCTGCTTCCCCATCAACATCAAAGCTCAACACTGCTGCGCAACGGGTTCCCTTTTGCCAAATCATTTGACTCTCCTGAATAAGTATATTTTGCAATTGGCTGGCTAAAGGGGAAGGGGAAAAGGTTAAAGGAACATAAGACCCTTTTGCCAATTTCTGTAAACTATTCCTAAATTAATGAGTTGGTTAATAATAAAACGCTATTTTTGATACAAAAGCAAAAACTAGCTCTACGATTGTTTAATAATTAACAAAAATATTATTTATTTGCTTATACGTGAATTATGACGCAAGCTGACTCTAACAATATTGGGTTAGATAATTTAGATCGAGAAATTATTGCCTTACTCCGCATAGATGGACGGATGGCATTTAAGGAAATTGCCAAACGTTTAGAGATTCCCGAAGCAACCGCCCGTTATCGAGTACAGCGTTTGTTGCAATCAGGTGGCATCCAGATTATAGCTTGGCCCAATCCAGAAAAATTAGGCGTTCCTCACGTTCTGATCCTATCTTTGACGGTAAAGGAGGGACAAACTAATGCTGTTGCTGAACAACTTAGTGACATGACTGAAGTCCGGTTTTTAGCGATTACATCTGGTAGGTGCAATATCGTAGCAGATATATATTTCGGCACTCATGAAGATTTACTAGCTTTTTTCGCCAAATTAGATGCAATTGCTGGCATTTTGCACTACGACACTCAAATTATCCTCAAGCTACTAAAGGCAGAGTACAAATACAGCCTTAGCTGAAGCTTGCAAAGCCCTAAGTATAAAAAGTTTTCTCAGTCCGCGCAGCCGGACGAGCGTCTGTGTAGTCGCGGTTTCCAACCGCCCCAACTTTTAGCATGCTTATCATTTTAAAATAACTTAAAACAAAAAAAATACTTTAAAAACAAACTTGTAAGTAAATATATCTTCGCTGCGATAGTAATTTGTCTAACTATTAAGGAAAAAACAATAACTGTAGTTTGTGTAACAGTATAAATTTTGCTTCAGTTCTATGCTGGAACTAAGTTTGTCTAGGACAGCGCAGTGAGGTTAAAAAATAAAGTCAGTTTAATTACAGGCGCGGGTTCGGGAATTGGCAGAGCAACGGCACTACTATTTGCACGGGAAGGTGCTTGTGTAGTAGCGGTAGATAGAGATGAACAGCAAGTAAAGAAAACCCAAAACTTGATTCAACAAGCAGGGGGGAAGTGTGAAGCGATCGCTCTTGATGTTAGTCAAGAGGAGCAAGTAGCAAATGCGATCGCCACAGTTGTCAAAACTTGGGGTCAATTAGATGTGTTATTTAACAACGCTGGAATTTCCTTGCTTAAACCTGTAACTGAAACAACCGAAGCTGAATGGGACAAAGTTTTTAACGTTAACCTCAAAGGTGTATTTTTTGGCTGCAAACATGCTATTCCGCAAATGGCAAAACAAGGGAATGGGGCGATCGTTAATACGGCTTCAGAATTAGCTATTGTCGCACAACCACTGTATGGCGCTTACTGTGCAACCAAAGCTGGGGTACTTGCCTTGACGCGGGTTTTGGCTCTAGAGTGGGCGGCTAAAGGTATTAGGATTAATGCTGTTTGCCCTGGACCTATTGCTACACCGATGTTGCAAGCAGAGTTTGACTTGGCAGACAATCCGATTGATGAGGAAAAACTGGCAATTAAGTCTATTCCGGCTGGGCGTTTGGGTACGCCTGAAGATATTGCCAAAGTAGCTTTGTTTCTAGCAAGCGTTGATGCCCAGTTCGTGCATGGCGCAGCTATTGTTGCCGATGGTGGCAAAACTATTTTCTAAAAAGTTACTTGAGGAAATGGTATGTACTCGCAGTTGAATGGTTCTAGAGCTTCGCGCCGCAAATTTTGTAAATATTCGGCTTTGGCGATCGCAAGCTTATTAACTACTGTCGGTTGTCGCCAACAAACAACTACTGCGGGTAATGCTGCATCAAATCCACCACTCAAAATTGGACTAAATTTGTGGGCTGGTTTTATGCCTTGGCAGGTTGCTAAGGAAAAGAATTTTTTTAAAGCTAATAACTTAAATGCCGAAATTGTCTGGTTTCCGGTGCTTTCTGACCAAATTACGGCTTTTAATGCTGGCAAAGTTGATGTTATTGGCATTACCTTATACGACTTTATTACCAGTGCGAGTAATGGAGTCAAAAGTAAAATTATCTCGATTACAGATATGTCTTTGGGAGCAGATGCGATCGTTGTTAACCCAGCAATCGATTCTGTTGGCGAACTTGCAGGCAAACGGACATCTGTAGAAGTAGGAACAGTAGGGCATCTGCTGTTTTTGAAAGCTTTAGAAAAGGGTGGCATTACCAAAGATAAAGTTGCAGTTGTCAATCAATCAGCAGACGCAGCGATCGCAGCTTTAATGACAAATAGAACGGATGTTGCTTATGCTTACGAACCATTTGTTAGTCAAGCTGTAGCAGCAGGTAAAGGCAAAGTCATTTTTTCTAGCAAAGATATTCCAGGCTTGGTTCCAGATTTGATGATTGTGCAGCAATCGGTAATCGACAGGCAACCAGAATCAGTGCAAAAAATGTTGGATGTTTGGTACAAAACCCTTGCCTACCGCCAAAGTAACTTGGATGAAGTATTGCCTATTGAGGCGAAACAGGCGGGAGTTAGTGTCCAAGATTATCAAAACTTACTTAAAGGCTTTAAATGGCTTACTCCTACTGAAGCAAGGGCAATGTTTCAACCAGGAACAACACCTCAATCTTTAGTCTTTAACGCTGAAGATGTTTCCAGTCTCATGCTGAAAGAGAAATTGATTGCTAAACAACTGCCGCCAATTACTGAACTAATCGACGATCGCTTTTTGAAAAAAATCCTCACTTAATAGTTATGACTACTACAACAATCAACCTCAACCGTTATCTACAGCAAAGCAAACCTCTGTGGAATGTTGCTGCTATCTCTTATTCCCTAGCAGGATATCTAGGTGGAATTAGTTTGATACTGATGGGTAGCTTTTGGTCCAATGCTTTGGGAGTAATTTTGCTTACCCATAGTTTAGTAATTTCTGCTTATCTCGCTCACGAGTTTATGCATGGAACTATGTTCGCTGATAAGCAGTGGAACGCGATCGGCGGTAACGTTATGCTGTGGATTACTGGCGGCTGTTATGCTACTTTTGCCGATTTAATGCGCTTGCATATTGCTCATCATGTCAACCGCGTAGATTTTTCTCGCTTTGACTTAGAGGAATTTTTAGCATCTTTACCTACTCCCGTGCGATCGCTTTTATTAGGCTTGGAGTGGTGCTATTTTCCGGCTTTGGCGTTTTTAAGTAGAATTCGCGCCATGCTTGCTCCATTTTACTTGAGCGATCGTAAGCCAGAACGTCTAAGAGTTACCTTAATTTTTCTAATTCGCTCTACTTTATTTGGCGTTTTGGGTTGGATTTCTCTAAAAGCTTTGGGATTGTACTTTGTGTCTTACATTGCGATGATTAATATCCTGCGCTTTGTCGATGCTTTTCAGCATACTTATGAAGTGTTTGCTGTCGGTTCAGATATACCGAAACGCGATCGCGCTCACGAGCAAGCAAATACTTTTTCTAACGTTATTTCTCAGCAATACCAGTGGCTAAATTTATTGCTACTCAATTTTGGCTATCACAACGCTCACCATGAGTTGATGAAATGTCCTTGGTATAGCTTGCCTGAACTTGATAAAGAGCTTTATAGTGGCAACGAAATACATTACATTACCCTACCGGAACTGATTGGTAACTACCATCGCTTTCGCTTATCTCGGATATATTCAGGTCAAGGCACAGCCGTAGACGAGCAAGGAAACCGTCAACTAGAGACATTTTATGGCGGCATTGAAGTATCGTTTTTGGTATTGCCTTAAGTAAAAAACAAAAAATTTTGAAGGAGTTTTTACAGCGCTGCTAGCATGGACTATTTTTCGAGAACGCTGGCGCTTACAGGTTTTTTAGGAATAGTGGCGATTACTAGTGGCGGGATTGTTCTTTCTTACACAGAACATATTAGCGTAGGGCTATCTTGGGGAGCATTGGCAATTTTGGGAACTTGCTTGGCTTGGGCAATAAGTAGTAATCTGACGAATATTATAGCCGATCGCAATCCGTTGCAAATTGCTCTATTCAATATTGGGCTAGCTGGGTTAATTAATGTTGCGATCGCAAGTTCCATCGGGCAAATACCGCCTTTACCTACGTTACTCGGAGCATTAGGAATTGGTTTTATTTCCTCTGGATTAACTTATGTTTGCTTTGTTCAAGCCTTGCGCCAATTAGGTGCAGCCCAAACGGGAGCCTATTTCGCGCTCTCGCCATTTGTGGGAGCGACAATTTCCGTTCTTTTTCTAGGAGAACAAATTACCCAAGTATTAGTAATTTCGGCGATTTTGATGGCGGTAGGCGTAGGATTATGTTTGCAAGAACAACCAAGCTAACTTTTGACTTTTTTAGTCGTGCTTATTTCTATCAGCAATTACTTGGTCAATTTCTTCTGGATACTGTGCATAATATGACCAAGCTGCTTCTAAATCTTGTTTGTTCAATCCTGGATAATTTCTTAGTAATTCCTCTTGAGATGCTCCCTGCTGATGAAAAGAAACTAGCGTCCACACTGGAATACGAGTATTGCGAATCCGTGCGTTTCCGCCACAAACTCCTGAAGTTTTTTGAATTAGTTGTTTTTCAGTTGGTTGGTACATAACTATTAGTAGCTTCCGTCTTGCTCAAATTTTAAACCTTACACCCACTTTTTATTCTATGCACACCATTAAACCTGTTTGCGACTCCTGGTTTGTAACTGATAAAATCAGCGACTCCTTATACCGTATCAACGAGCATCATTACTGGGAATGGAATCGCGCTAATCTCTGGCTAATTAAAGGTAAAACCCAAGATTTATTAATTGATACAGGCTTGGGTGTTGCTAGCTTGCGCCAACATATTGCGAAATTAATTGATAAACCATTACTTGCGATCGCATCTCACATCCATTACGATCATGCTGGTGGAATGCACGAATTTGACCAAATTGCAATTCATCCAGCAGAAGCAGAAGCTTTAAGACAAGGAGATGCTCATGCTGCTTTGTGTGCGCCAGAATCGGGCAGCATATTAGAAGAACATTTTACCCAGTTACCTTATCCTGGTTTTGCCGTTACGCAATATACTTTCAATGCTGTTGAACCAACTGTGTTGTTGCAAGAAGGAGATATTTTAGATTTAGGCGATCGCGCTTTTGAAGTATTGCATCTTCCTGGACATTCGCCAGGATGCATTGCGCTGTACGATCGTCATAGTCAAGAACTATTTTCCGGCGATATTGTCTACGATGGCGAATTATTGGATCTTTTGCCTGGTAGTCATATTCCAACTTACATTGCTACCTACGAACGCCTGCAAAAACTGCCTGTAGAAACAGTATATCCTGGTCACTATCACACTTTTGGCAAACAAAGGCTGCAAGAAGTGATGGCTGAATATCTAGAAGCCAAACGCCAGCCTGGATGTCCATCAGAAATATCTAGCAATCTCGCAGAGAGTAAATAATTTGGCGCTTGATCTCGGTAAACTTAGGTGTGAGCTTGATGTCTACGTCTCGATCTACAGGCAAAGCGATCGCAATTTCTGTTTTAATTTCCCCAGGATGAGCGCTCATTACATAAACTCGCTCTGATAAAAATACTGCTTCTTCGACATCGTGGGTAATTGTGCAAATT
>QQTW01004958.1_pt1 | contig 10001 bp, 16 predicted proteins | sample 1904831 | NCBI WGS metagenome assembly QQTW01 (sample SAMN09435610, study PRJNA476489) | Subsurface metagenome, whole genome shotgun sequencing project.
CCTTGGAGTTCGGATTTGGAGAAAATTTTGCCAACGGGAGATTGGACCGTAAACATGGCAGACATCGAGAAAGCCTTCAACTCCAAGACCAAAATGATTGTCCTCAATACTCCGTAAATCTCTTCTACCAATCAACCCATAAGTGCACTAAATCGAGATTAGGCACAACCCCGTTGGCAAAATTTTCTCCAAATCCGAACTCCAAGGCATCGGTGACCTTTGTGTCAAACACAACCTCATCATCCTCTCTGACGAAGTATTACTCACCTCCACTCTTTCCCCTCGAATACCCTATCTGTACCATTTCAGTCATGTAACTAATCCCGACTCCAGGTATACGACCGCCTCCCCTTCACCCCCTTCACCCGTGTTGCCACACTCTCCCCTGCGATTGCCGCCCGAACTCTCACCGTCGGCTCCGCGGGCAAAAACTTCTACTGCACCGGCTGGCGCGTCGGATACCTCATCGGCCCCGCAAACCTAATCCACTACGTAGCCGCTGCACACACCCGCATTTGCTTCTCCAGCGTCTCACCCTTGCAAGAGGCAGCGGCGGTGGGATTCGAGAAGGCGGAGGAGTTGGGTTTCTGGGAACAGAGCAGGAGGGAGATGATGGGGAAGGTGGAGAGGTTTTGTGCAGTTTTTGACGAATTGGGAATACCTGTGCGTTCTTTCCTCCAACCTTCATCTTCTCCGATATGACAGCTGTATTGACGAAGATGGTGATGAACAGTATTCTAAACCCGAAGGCGGCTACTTCGTCCTGGCGAACCTCGCTCGCGTCAAATTGCCGGACGATTACAACTTCCCGGCGCAAGTCGCGGACCGTCCGCGTGACTTCAAACTCGCTTGGTTTTTGATCATGGAGTTGGGAGTTGCGGCCATCCCGCCAACAGAATTCTATACACAAAAGAATATGTGGATGGCGGAGGATTGGTTGCGGTTTGCGGTCTGTAAAGAAGATGACGTGTTGGAAGGGGCAAAGGAGAGACTGAGAGGTTTGAAGAAGTACATGTCGTAGGTTTGGGGGAGAAGGGGTCTTGCTAGAAGACGTGGGACTAGATGGGATGATATAGAACGGCACCGTAAGTGAACGAATGATAGATCGGCCCGATACATTATTGTTTTTGCTCCTACACGGAGATAATGCTTTTGACGTCCGACAGATCGAATGTACAGAGCAACCTCGCGGCTCCATCATCTTACGTCGCACTCGGAACACCATCATCTCCTTCTCCTCTTTCCAGCCCTCTCTCGACCGTCCTCCTCTTCCGCAGCAGCACCACTATCCTCCGCAGCCAGCTCATCTGTCTCGTCTTCCTCGCCATCGCCATCGCCACCTCTCACCCTTCCCATCTTTTCCGCTTCAGTCCATATCGCCGTCTCCTCAGCCGCTCCTTCGGCCGCCCTCCATTGCCCAACCACACGCTCAACATCCTCAAACATCTCCCTCGCATCTTTTACCACACCTCCCTCATCTTCCGACGCATCATCGCCATCTTCATCCTCATCCTTCTCCTCATCTTCCCCCGCCCGCTCACCGAGACGGACCGGAACATGCCGTTGTTTTACTTTTGCCCTCGTTCGGTACGCTGGGCCCAACGCTCTTTTCGGGTCAGGGTTAAACATGACAGCATTCGCAAACACGCGCATGATTTCCTTTTCCAGTTGCGCGCTGTTGACGATCCCCTTTGGTGGCACGAAATCTTCATTCTTCTTGACCCAGACTCTGGCATCGCCTTCGCCTGCACCAGCAATGGGGATGATTTCTCTATCCTCATCATCGTGTTCTTGTTCGACGAAAGCCGTCAGCGCTCTATTGCCGATTGTAATAGCTTGCTTGAGACTTCTCAGATCCTGGGATCTGTAGACAAGGGAAGGGTAGCCAGGTGCTTCGCGTTCCGTGAGAGGTTTCGCGAAGATGGAGGCGAGCTTGTGCGCTGAGATATTGTTCATCAGGGTCGCGGAAGTGCGGGGAAAGTTGCGAGAAGCAAGGATATGCGTTGCAGATAGTTCTTCTCTTTGATTCTCCAATACAGAACGCACTATGGGCCTACTTTCCATTTCCGAAGTACCGATGCTTCTCTTTCGCTTGGTACTCGTCCGTGTAGTTTCAGCCGTGGCCTCAATACCTCGAAGCGTTCCGCGACGGCGGCGAGTGGACTTGCGGCTGCCATCATCGGTGGGTGCTGATGGCGGGATCGAAGCGGAGGATTCACGAGCAGGGGTGGCAGGAGGCTCTGGCTTGATCGCTGGGCGATTGCCGGCTGACGTAGGTGCTACAAGGAAGTGTTCATCTGCACCGGAGGTAAGGGACGGGCTACGCGAGCGAGCTGGTAGGGCCGAAGAAGCAATGCTGGCCGCACGCCCGCCACGACCTCTGCTAGCTGCACCACGCGGACGGCCTCTGCCACGTTTGCTTGTGCTGGGTTGGTTGGATGGCGGTGGAAGGCCCTCAGCAGATAAGGGCAGAAGATCTTCTTGAAGCTGATTTCTATCATTGCGAGAGTGTGGAGTTTCAGGCAGAGGTGAAGGAGCTTTGTCACTAATAGGACTAATCGCTTCTGGACCTGGTGGGATTGGAGACTTTGGCGATCCAATTCCGCCGCGCCTGTCAATGTTCTTCCATTTCGTAGATGACACTGAGGTGTTGATCGGCGATGGTCTAGGCTTTTTGTGAGAACCTGAGGCGTAGACGGGGGTTTGCGGTGCAGGAGGTCGCCGAGGTGGGTATTGAGCATAAGGCGAGGCCATTTGTCCATGGTGGGAGGGGTAAGGGGCTGCGTTGCCATAGGGCGAGTACTGATGATATGGCTGAGTAGGTGATTGATATGATTGTCGAGGAGGATATTGCGACTGCTGTCCAGCATGGTGGGTAGCATGATGGTAGGGAGCGATGTGTGGATGGTTCTGAGGTTGATAAGGCGGTAATGTACCGGGATGATATGGCGCATAGGCATTTGGATAAGGTGGACGGTTATCGTAAGAGGGGTACGGATAGGGCTTGTGCGCGTGAATGGAGGGAAGAGGAAGCTGTACAGGATGCTGAGAACCGCTTGGAGCATGTGGTGGTCGTGGAGATGGCATCCCATTCGGTCTGTATTGATTACCCGACAAGTCGGCCAGGGGATCCAATGGTCCGGACGCAGCAGAAGTTGACCGCAACATGCCTGGCGGAGGCGGAAGAATTATCGGCGAGCCAGAAGAACGTTCCGGAGGCTGTCGAGGTGGCTGGTGAGTACGTGTAGTCGGCGAAGGGGCAATATTTGCTGGCTGAGACGACTGTCGGCGATGAAGGTCAGGCGGGGGAGAAGTGATACCATAGCCTTGACTGGGCTGTTGGAGCGGCGGAAGAAACGGCGCGCTGTTTTCGGCCGAGGCGGGTTGTGAGGGCGGCCTCGGGGTATGTGACGGTACTTGGTGTGGAGTATAGAGTGGTTGTCGAGCTCTCTCTGGTGATGTGGTAGCCGGCGGAGCTGAGTTTTGCACCGCATTTTCAGTGATAGTTGGTACGTCAGGGTCAACATCATCATTAGCATATGCGACAGCTTGCGGCTGACTGTCAGCAATGGAAGTGTTCGGCGGCGAGCTTCGAGACGCGTCCTTGACGTAGAGAGGTGGCTCTGAGGTTGAAGATGATCCATTGATTGACTTATGAGTGCCGTATGTGGGATTTGGTTCATCTTGAAGTAGTGTCTGTATGGATGAGATGCCTTTTGAGTCCCTTTTAGGGGCTGCTTCCTGTGACTGAAGACGAGCATCCCATTCGCCTCGTTCAATTTCCTGGATGTCTCTCTTAAGATCTTGGTATTTGCGTTCTTCAACTTCTATGGCGCTGATTGCCAATTCTCTGTGACCATCATAGACGCGAGTGGCTAGCTGGGGAATGAGGTGCCTATAGTGCCAAGCTTCCTCGATAGTTTCCAACGGTGGATCTGACAGCTCCCCCTTGCGAGTGTCGTACTCGTCATTCTGGGCATCGATAGAACCATCATTCTTCTTCGACTCAAGCTTAGCCTCCTGTTTCAGTAGCCCCAGATATAATAATTCTAATGACTTTGGTTCAAAGCGTTCAGGATTGGAGGAGTCGTTCTTCAAACTGGTGTCGCGAGCTTTCAAGGATTCTGATACGACGTCGAATGGGCCAGTGACTGAATCCGAAGCTTGGAGGCCATGAAGAAGGAGCAGGGTCTCGAGTAAACCAAGAGGTCCAGTCATAGACATATTCCATGGTTGACGAGATGGACTGTCACGTAAGGTCCGCCGTCCAGTTGGACTTGGAATAGGAGCCAGCTTGGACCCAACCACAATCTGGGAGTTCTGTTTGTGAAATGGCAACAGGGTCTTCCGACAGTCTTAATTGCCCTCGTTGGTGACAGCTCTTGGATTCGTCTGACTCGGCTGCGATTCCGAGCATCCCGTTGGGCTTAGGCCTTGCCAAGACGATTGAAATACCCGCGCTTTCTTCTCCGCGACAAGCGCCGGCATCGTCATAATCATAGCTTATGCATTTGCATAACAAGCTGTCAGGGGAGTTGGCAGGCCACTCCGTCATTCTCCCTGTATTCATTCCACCAGATCAAGCTTGTTCCATCCATCCTTTTGAAGGCAGGTTCTTTAGCTTTCGAACATTATGTCGACCAACGAGCAAGAGTCCCGGCCGCCTGGACCTCGAGCGTACACAGTGCCAATCCGATCTGGTGACCTTGGCTGATTGCTTAGACCTAGCTCCATCTCGCGGACTTTTTCAGCCGACGTCAACGATGCTTTCTCCACCGAGAAAGACCTTGATGGCCTAGCCCAGTCCGTGGAACAAAAGTAGGTTTCGTAACAAGCTGTAGTCATCTGTGACCCCTGGAGTTGACTGTGCTAGAAAACAAGAAGTTTCCTCAGAGATACAAGAGCTGGTGGCCTTGGAGGTTAAGCTAAGGGAAACTGAGGAAAGACTTAAGGAGAAGCAGGCCAGTCCTGCAGCAAACAAAGTCAACGACAGTGCCATAGAACAGCAGCTGCCTCCACCAACATACGGAGGCCAAGCTCAGAGTACTCCTACGACTTCTGACCCAGCCAAGTTGGATCAAGGGACAGGAGATTCAGCCGATCAAGCGCCAACCGCAAGTACCATGTCCTACTGGAGACCTCCGATGCCCGGCGCTCTCCCCGAAACACCAGGTGATTCACGGCAGAACAGCTATCTTGGCAACAGCCAGAACAATGCATAAGCTGTAAGTCATATCAGCATAGCCTTCGAGGCGTGGTCTGCCACCTGGGTTCTGTGTCGTAGATGCTTGAAAGCCCATCCTAGCATCATCCGAGGGCTGGTAAGAAGCTGCAAGAGCTCGATACCATGTCTGCCATAACCGAGACAAAACCAGGCGAACCAAGAATTCAGAATGTTGCTTTTATCCCATTTCTCTACTGGCTAAACAAATACAGCATACACATTTATTATAAGCATACGATATGTCGAGTGGACTTACATAGGTCCAAGAATATTTCGATCAAGCATAAAGGTGCACCAATGGCCAATGGATTCGTGGTTTTGCAGATCCTCTTCTGATGAGGACTCTTCGCTTTGACTGTTCGCTTTGCCGAAGCCACTATGGATAGGTTGTGCTGCGATCAATAGATTCTGACTGCCTACCTCACTTTGGAATCAGTTGTTGGTTGTCCCTCACCCCGTTGAATCTTCATTTTCTTTTCGGTCGAAGCGCTTCACGCTCCTTTGTATCCTCCTGCTGCGCTAGATTATCCAACTTTCGCTCAAATTACCCTCAATTGCTCACTTCTTCCTATCTACACTGCATCCGTTTAGTCTTTCCTCTCTTTTATAAAGTTGCATCGTTCACATCGGGTCGTTTCTGAACCCCTCTAGCAAAAGTCTTAACATCTTTTTCACAATCCTTTCGTTATTCCTTCGACCCCTTAGTACTACCTTTTGGCAGTCCGGCTTCGTTCAAGCTTTCTAAAAAGGATTACTTCTATCGTGAAACATTCGCAAATATCATACTATCGTGTCGATCAGGCTCTGGTAGCCCACACTCTCTCCTCGCTGTCCCTGAAAGTCCGGTATCTCAGCTTTGGCATCCTGTGAGGTCCATCTTCGAAATATCAGCATCACGTTCATTCAGACCTGCGCGTACAGACTGTGAGTCAGATATTGATCCCCGAGCAACTTGTTGCAGTCGCTCACTAGATGACTACAGCTTGTGGGGATCACTACCTTACATCGCATCTTTCCCACAGCTTAACACATATTGTTACATTGCCCAATGGCTCTCCGTTCTGGCACTAGTTCTGTTTCCTCGATTACATCTTCCGCAACCAGCCTGTCGGCACCAACATCTCCGCTTCCATCTACAGAAAGCACACGCGTAGAGTCTCGCAAAACCGGCTCAGGCTCTCGCCGTGACGTAGTCTCAGCTCCTGCTGCTCTCAACGCTATCCACTCAAGCAGCAGTACCGGTTCAATCGCCGAACGTACCGGGGCCCCATCGGTGTCCTCCAACTCTAGCAGCGAGCTCCTCATCATGAAGAGCGCCAAAGCTGCCAAGAAGAAAAGAAACAGCCTTTCCGCTCGCAATGTTTACGCGACTCCAGACCGCTCTGGACTCAAACGGGTGGGCTCTGGGAGCGGAGCCCCCAGTGGTTGCTCCCTTATGTGAGACTGCATCGACATCCGACATCCTATCACCAGCGTGCATGGGGACTTGCCAGCATCATCCACAAAATGCTCTTATGAGGTTGCCCTGGGGACGGAAGACTTTGTTTGGTTCGATGGCCTCCGGATACTTTCGATTCGTGGATTTGGTCACTCCTTGCTTTCTTCTTTGTCCTTCACTGCCCATCTTTTCGGTTCTTTTCCCTGTCTACGCCATGTTTGGCAAGGGTTAATGGCGCGCTGGTCGTGGTCTGCTGTTTCTATGGGTTTATGGGCCTGGGCTGAGCGTAGCATAATCAGGCGATTTGTGAACTTCCCGGCGAGCAACCTTCAGAAGAGGTTTGATAATCAAATATTCTAGTTCATCGACAACAGATCTCATTACAACCACGTAACACCGCAACCGCTTGTCCCGGTGCATCATCCCACATCCGTCCCTCGGTTGGCAAATGGCCTTACCGAATCTAACCTCTCCACCAAGCGCCATAACTCTATCTTTACTCATGATACGTACAACAATTTTATCCACTGCTTGGTCTTAGTAAAGTATCATCATTCCATTTATCATTCCCTTCCTGTCACCATCACCCTCCCCGTCCCACTGCACCCTACCCCCAAGCATCCCCCTTCAGCACCTCCCTTAACCTCATACTCCCCTTCCTCACTAACCCTTTCACTCTCTCCCCCCTTGCACTCATCGTCCGCCTTATCTGATCCCCCTCATTGACGATAATCTCCGGAATCGAACTATGTCTCTTATGCTGCCGTTTCTGTACCGGTGGAGCCAAAATTGACCCGTGCGTCTTTGTTATGGTTTGAGTATTGGTGGCGGTGGGTGGATGGATGGGGAGAGGGTTTGGTTTTGTTTGTAAGGGGATGGGGGCGAGGAGGTGGGGATTTGGTGGGGAGGGGGGGAGGATACGGGGTAAGTGTGTGCGGGCTGTTGTTTTTGTTGTCGTCGTTGTTGTTGGGGGCGGGTTTGGGTCCGTGGGGTGGTTGGAGTTTTCTGAGGCTGCGGTCGGTGTATTTGTGATGAGTTGCTGTGTTCGCGAGATTTGCCGAGGCGGTGGGATTGTTTCGGTGATTTCGAATGGTGGTAGTGATAATGATGATGGACCCGTGAGTCGGTGAGCGGGATGGATGGATGATATGGGTTCGAGAACCATATCCACGTCTTTCAGGTTTTCGTCTCCTGTCTCGAGCGTGAAGGAGGAGATACTAGAGTTGTAGTAGTTAGATGAACCGAGGTATTGTTGGGGTGATGTTGAGGGTATTATGGGGAGACAGATGATGCAGTATCTGTGCGTACAGTTGTAGCAGCGGGGGGAGGGGAAGGGGTTGTAGGTTGTACAGATATGGCAGAGGTAGGCAGGCATGGTTTGGAAGGGGGAGAAGATGGTGGGGGAGACGGGTTTGGGTAAGAAGAGCGCAATGTAATTGGAACAGGTAGCATTGGGACAGGTCTAGGAAAGATAGTAAAAAATTGGGAATTGACTGATGCTGTTGGTACTCGGTTCGGGGAATGAAGAGTGTGGGAATGGGATTAGGTACGTCCAGGATTTGGGGAGAGTGAAGGAATACGAGACTCGTAGTGAAGGAAAGATGGACGGAAGACATGTTTGGAAGAGATGAACTGATATGGAATGAGACAATGAAGCACATGGCTGTTGGATTTGGGGATCTTCCCAGGCCGAAACCACTACTCAACGTCGACGTCCCCACTGTAGAATACATCAAACAGCTATCCCTTACGTGAACTGGTGGATCAGGTTCTGCTTGCGAAGACTCTTTCAGAAAACAAAATCCGTGTGTACAGGCCAACTCCCGCTCTCTAGGTTTTATGAACAGAAATCGATCCTCCGCATGTCACAACGCCTATCGGAGTCGACTTTCCCTTATTCATGGCTTCTGACGAGTTGTCAGTAGTGTTCAATTTGTTTGAAGGTCTTCCATACGCAACGGCCTGAGCCATCCATGTCTTTATCTAGCCGCAGGACAAAACTAAGGCCTGGGGCTTTAACAGTCGCTGACTTAAGCTCCGCTTCCTGGGCTCCCTGTGCTTGATTGATCGTCCAATTCCAGGCTGTTCGTTGCTTGATCGGATGCCCCAGAATATCCTCTCCTGCTTCGTCCACTTTCACGTCTGTGGGGGAAGCCAGCGGATCGTTCTATACTTCGCTTGGAATAGTACCACAAGACGAACGTGATCAATAGAGTACCGGGGATCCCAACCCCAAGACATATCCCTATCTGCACGTTTGTTTTCATCTTAGTATGCCGTTCGATGGTCTTAGCTGACTGACGTCAGAAGTTATGATGATCAGTTTGAGACTGTTGGTGTTCCGAGACCTAGTCGCTTCCTGGGTCTTGTCATTGAGGTGGAAGATACAGTTGGTTAATATAACCCATGATCCTTTCCTGACCAAAGCCAGCAAAGGCCTTTGAAGAAACGAACAATTCGTGAGTCACAGCAGACACCTGACTACACGCAGCCATCATGCGTTCAACAAGGCAAGGATTCTTTTAGAAACGGAATAGATGCAGCACACCAAAAATGCAGTTCAAAGAGACAAGGACCCAACGAGCAAACAAGGAAACTGACTTTCCGAAGAGCTCTTTTACGAGACCTGCCTGAATCCATTATAGCACAGGACAACTCTTAGGACCGCATTCTAGCTTCTGTGCCAGAGTTTAAAGCTGGACCGCTTCATCAAAGCAGCCAGAAGAACCGCCGCCGTGGTGCCCAGGCTGACTGTGCATTGAAATGCTATGTCCACCACACCCGACACGAAAGGGTGTTGATGGGAGCCTAGATATCGTCGGCTGACCAGTTGTAGCAATTGGGTTTCCAAAGGGGCAGCACCCTTGATCAAAGAAATACTCAGGCAATTGCAGCTACAAGAGGCACACCTCAGAATTGCGTAGGATGGATGCGTGACAGCTGCCGTCAATCAAGGATCGAAATCGGGACAAAAGAAAGACTGAACGGAATCAACCTCAATACTTGACGAAGGCAACGATGTCCTCCACCTAGGTACGGACGGCTGTCACGAATCACAATAAACCGAAGAACCGTCGTCCTGGACTGGACCGGACTTGATGTCGTATCCAGGCGAGAGCCCCTCATTGTCTGCCGTCAACACAGATATCCAATTGTAGAATAGCGGCGGTGAGAAAAGTCATAACCTCAAGTTTGGAATCATCTGCCAATATTCGCGAGCTCATAGCCGGAAACGGCCAGATTTAGCTTAGATGATCCGAACATAATCCGGCAGTCATCCATATCCATGGAACTCCCTTCCTTGCCATTATTGTCAGCTTTCGGCCAGGTCCTGAAGAA
>QQTW01004959.1_pt1 | contig 10000 bp, 11 predicted proteins | sample 1904831 | NCBI WGS metagenome assembly QQTW01 (sample SAMN09435610, study PRJNA476489) | Subsurface metagenome, whole genome shotgun sequencing project.
CCCGCTGCATCTGGTCGTCCGAATCGGTGCTGTGCAGCTTTACGTATGCACTGCATGGCATACGGACTTGGGTCATTTCGTCTAAGAGTCCTTTTCATGTCAACCTGTCTGTTGATCTGATATTTTGCAATTTGGACAATGAATTGTACTGGAAGACACAGCGGTGGTCAATTGCGGTGTCTGCTTGAAGGACACCGAAGAAAAAGCAACGCATGTGCTTCCACAAGCGCCACCACGCGTGTTTAACAGATGCCGCAATACCCGGCGGGGTGCTGTGCGTCGTAGCACGCCGTCGACAATTCGATAACCGCAGCACTGCTACGCTTTGTGCGCAGGTATGTAGGCACACTTGATACAAATTTTACCAGGTCGCTACATATCCACAACTATCACATCACAGGTACTGACAGCTACAGCTTGGAGGCCTTGAATTGATCTTCCGTGACCCCCTTACCCATAGCACTCGTCGAGCTGACACCGCCGGTCACCATCTTCAGGAGGTTGTCCGCGTAGTTCGCTCCGGACCATTTCTGGTGCGTAACGACCTCGACTCCACGCTCCATCTCAGGCTCCTGAATGATCTCTCCGTAGGCACGCATGCCGTGCTTGGCGAAGGCTTTGGAGAACGTGTCCGCCATGAGCGCAGTCTGGTGCAGGCCGGCGAGCGTGATGAACTGCCAGCAGTAGCCCAGCTTCGCGAGGCGCTTGATATATGTCTCTTGCTCTTCTCGGGGCATTGCTGCTTTCCAGTTGAAGGATGGCGATAGATTGTAGGCAAGTCTGTAACATCGGTTTAGCAAATCATGACCATATGGATTGTATCGCCAGGAGGACGGCATACTTCTGCTCTGGCCACATGGCGTGAACTCCGTCCGCGAATTCCTTCGCCTGAGCGTAGTCTGGGAGTTTGCTCTCCATCCAGATGAGGTCGGCGTGAGGCGCGTACGCGACTGCTCGATTGATGGCACATTGGCAGCCACCTTGATATCTATAGTAGCCTTCACGAGTCCTCGCCGCATCCCAATCGAAATAGATGTCCACGCCGGTGATGCCCTTGGCGATTGCTCGCGCCTCAGCGTTGCTCTTGCCCTTTGAAGCGGACAAGAAGTCATTGATAAGCGCCTTCTTGTTCACATGTACACCAGCGTTGATGGTATCAACAACGGCCTCATGGAACAGCTTGAGATTCGCCTGCGTAGTCCATTGATCCTCAATGGCCTGCAGCTCCGCCCCAGTCTTTCCCGCATGCTCGGCCGCAATCATCAGGTCGTTCAGGGGTTGAAGCGCTGAGTTCGTGGTTCCCAATATGAAGGCATGATCGCGTGGATCAATGGTGGACGTGATAAGCGTCGCCGCCTCCGAGTCAGTCCTTGCTACCGCAAGAAGGTCGGTTCCTGTACCGAGATGAGCATAACTTCTTGATATCTTTTTGAAATGTATTACCCATTATATCCGCTTGAGCTCGAATTGCGATGAGACGATTTATATGCTCGCTGATTGGCACAAGGACTTTCCCCGCCATGTGGCCGCATTTCTTCGTACCTGGGGCCTGATCTTCTATGTGGATACCGGCAGCACCCTTTTCGATGAACAGCTTTGTCAACTTCATGATCGCGGTCAATCCGCCGTGCCCCGTATCCGCATCGGCAATGATTGGGCGAAGGAAATCGGTGTTTGCGACGCCGCTTCGACCCGCTTTCGGTGTGCTAAGCCGTTCCTCCCGTTGCTTCCTGTCATGGAAGAGCTGTGCCATGAAGAGATGCTGTACCTTGTTGGGCACCGTCGTCTACATATTGAATTAGTGATGTTGTCTTTCATGGGTATACTGATTAGCGCGGAATCACCATAGGGTAATCCGCCAGGTCCGGACCGGGTTCGTCGGTGCTGGACGCGGTCGAGGAACACTGCCATCCGGAGACATACACCGTGTCGAGGTACTTGGCCATCTGGGTGAGCATGACAGGGTCGAGACAGCCGTACGTGAAGCTAGCATCTTTATTCTACAAGCATTCAGCGGAAGCCCCTTGTCTTTCCAGGCTCGAATCGTCTTACTCGGTATCTCTCCTCTAAGATTCCCCAGAGCTTCTTCGACTGGACATTGCTCGGATAGTAAATCTTCAAGGTGCCCCGCTTTGCAACAATGTCTTCCGCAGTGAAGGGCCGTTTTGTGTACCGCCAGCGAGGCTCATTCCACCACCTCTTCAGCTCTCGTACTTCGTTTTGGAAGGTCTGCTCCTCAGCATCAATGCCAGGTTTCATCATTCTGAAGCTTCCGGTGGGTTTCGGTCGTTATGCGTCGTGAAAGATGCGCTGGACGTTGGTAAAGGCACAGTTTCAACGGAAGGAAACGTCGTGAGCGGGGCATGGGACAGAGATGCCATGAGCAGGCTCGTGAAAGATCCAGCCTGCCCATGATGGTAATAGGCCAATGGAAGCCCTTCATCCAGAGCGGAACAGGTTAAGAGGACCGAGGAGAACCGGCACTTGGCCGAGGCTGCGACAGCGTAAAGGATGTTGAATTTTGCACATGAAAAATTCAGAAGGTGACGTAAAATCAGTACCCGCTTCGGAGTAGCTCTTACTAGATTGAGTTTAGGTAGTTTCGTGGTTCATGCACTCCCGAGGTCCATGGGAACATCAGTTTAGTCAACTGGTCTGGTTCTCGGGTGAGGAACGCAGGTGCGGTGGGTATTGATCAATTATCGATGAATTCCATAATGTTCAGTATCCGCATGCAAACCCGTGTACGGATTAATACCAGAAATTCTCCAGCCCGCAAAACACCTGCCCCTCTCCAGTCCCTACATCCGCATTGACAATGACAACGAAACCAGCGAGAGACCTGCACCCCCAGAACGATACATACCCGCGGCACCAGAAGCCGACAGTAAGCAAGACGGGAAAGCTCTCAAAACATCACGTCTTGGTACAGCTCCTCGATATTGGTGAACGCCGATTCGGTGGAAGGACAGTGAATGTATTCTTCACGTTCTGCGGGATCCTTGCACGCGAGGTTCTCAGCAATTATCTTGTCCATAATCTTTCGAATGCTGTCGCCCGCGGTGACGCCTGGACCCTTGGCGAAGGATCTGTTGAGTATCGTGCAACCACGGAGATTCAAACACTTGCGAAAGCGAATCAATCTTGAAAGTTCGTGTCCGCCGGCCATTTCGAGAGGCATGCCATATATTTCATAGAATGTCCTCTGTCCATCCTCGTCCCGCGCGCACATTTCCACATCGGCGAGAATGTTTCCCCCCGTGTGCTGCAGTGTTGCGCTGAGTAATGACGTCGAGCTTCGGCTTGATGCCCCTTTCGCGGAGTGGATTTTCATGTAGTCCGCGTCTTAAGGCCAGATTGGTAACAACGTGGGCTCAAGGAACGCGTGTAGTCTAGCTATCTCGGCGTTGAGCGCAGCTATGGCCGCTTGCTAAACAACATGTCAGGTCCATGAAGATAGGGTGAGTATTGATGCCGTGAAAATACATACATTGCTTTTCAGCACCTCCAGGAGCGTGTGTCCTTCGGCGTTCCCAAAGATGGAGGTATTTCCAGTCGTTTTCAACTCCGCGACAGTCAATTCCTCTGTGGCTGCACTGCGAAGCATTTCTTGGTCGAGCGGAGGCGTGAGTGGTAAGTTTTTAAAATACCCTGTGGCCACACGTAAAGTCTGCCCAAGGCGTTCAGCGAAGGGAGCGCTGCCCAGGGCTGTATCCCTATAGCCCGGCGAATAAAGCCGCCGCGTTGCGGCTGCTAATCAAACCTACTAGCATTTTGCGAGCCTATTTCAAGCCTATATTTCGAGCCTACGATTTGAGCCTAGATTTCAAGCCTGTGATTTGGAGCGTACGTTTCGAGCCTGGATTTGAAGCCTGGATTTCGAGTCTGGATTTCGAGCCTGGATTTGAAGCCTGGATTTCGAGTCTGGATTTCGAGCCTGGATTTCAAGCTTGTGTTTGACGAGGCTGCCTTTGAGCTTTAGGCCTGTTTTTAAGCTTTAAGCTTTAAGCCTGTGAGCCTAATAATTATAGTCTCGCTAGCAGCTATCAAAATTACACCGTATAAGTCAATTACATACCTATGTACATAGGTAGGTATCTACATATGTACAAATGACCTCGGGAGTGTTGCTAGCACACTAGAATCATGTATTCTATGACCCCTCCGTGGCTAGTACGCCAAGCTGAGTCTTGTGCCGAGATAAGAACCTATGTACGGAGTACTAAGATTAGACCTTTTTACTCGTGAGTCAAGCTCAATAAAATTCTAGATATAACTGCCTCGTCTCGATTCAGCTCTGGGCAACGAATATTTCGTTGATGGATCTTGGAATCGCTGTACATAGCGCCCTGCCCTCGTTATGGTGACAGGTTCTTCTTTCATCAGTAAATCACGATGGAAGCTTTACAAGCAAGACCTGGAAAGAAGCAGGTGAAGGATAATGTGCCCAAACGGATCAAAGAGCTTCAGTTTGGAATTTTGTGAGCAGTTCAGCAAGATTTCTGAGATTATATGACTGATATCTCAATGCAGGTCCAATCAAGATATCGTCAACCAGGCCGTGCTTGAGGTTTCTGATCGAAACTCATACGACTCCGTCAGCAGCGGTCCCAATAGAGAAATCACCAAACATGGACCTATGGATGGGCGCATGGGTGTCTCAGGCAAGCATGTTACCTGCGAAACCTGCGGTCAAGAGCTGCATGCGTGCAACGGCCATTTTGGCCATGTCAAACTGGCTTTACCCGCCTTTCATATCGGCTACCTTAAACGGACTGTTGAGGTCCTCCAAAGCATTTGCAAGGTAATAATCAAGACCAACTCTCGACTCATGGGTTGACTTTGATAGTCATGCTCTCGTATATTGATAAACGAGAACCGGCAACGAGACTTTCGCCGAAACTTGAGAAAGCCCAGTCATGATTACAATCAGCGAGAACGGGTTTGCAAATCCATCAGAGAAGATTGCCGCAAGGTCAAAGAGTGTCCACACTGCGGTGCAGTAAACGGAATCGTAAAAAAGGTGCCGACACAGCCCCTCAAAGTGATACATGATAGATTTTCCGCCTTCACAAGGTCAACGGCCAAGTCCAAGATGCCTCCGCCTGCCAAGATTGAGTTCGACAAGTCTTTTGACGAGGCCAAGAAAACGAATCCCGACCTTGAGAAGCACCTGAAAAAGGCATTTGAAGACATGAACCCGCTCAAAGTTTTGAATCTCTTCAAAAGAATACCTGCAACGGACTGTGAGCTTCTCGGGATGGACCCGGCTAGAGGGAGACCTGAAATGTTCCTTTGGCAATATGTCCCCGCTCCGCCGGTCAGCATCCGTCCTTCTGTGGCCCAAGACGCCGGCACAACTGAGGACGACATCACGGGAAAACTGGGAGACATTATTGATATCAGTCAAACCATCCGAGCCGGTCTGTCGAAAGGCCAACCAGTCCAGACGATCATGGCGCAGTGGGATCATCTGCAACTGCAGCTCGCATTGTATGTGAACAGCGATGTCCCAGGTGTGCAGCAACAGGTTCCCGGAAAGTCCATCAGAGGCTTCTGTCAGCGGCTCAAGGGAAAACAGGGTCGCTTTCGAGGCAATCTATCGGGTAAGCGTGTCGACTTCTCAGGACGGACTGTCATCACCCCAGATCCCAATCTGGGCATCGATGAAGTCGCCGTTCCCGAGAGAGTCGCAGTGAAGATGACATACCCGGAGGTAGTCTCAAGATACAACATTGAGAAATTACGGCAGAGAATAAGAAACGGGAACAAGCATCCAGGGGCAAACTTCATTATCAAGAAGACGGACAAGCGTAAAATATTCGTCGGTGTTCTGGTCATGATGAACAAGCTCGACGCGGAAGCCAACAATCTCGAGATTGGAGACGTAGTCGAAAGACATCTCGAAGATGGAGACATTGTGCTTTTCAATCGTCAGCCGTCTCTGCACAAACTGAGTATCTTGAGCCATAGAGCAAAGATCAGGCCGTACAGAACGTTCCGTCTTAACGAATGCGTATGCAATCCCTACAATGCCGATTTTGATGGAGATGAAATGAACTTGCACGTCCCGCAAACGGAGGAAGCACGAGCGGAAGCCATTGAATTGATGGGTGTGAAGAACAACCTGTGCACGCCGAAAAATGGAACGCCTATCATCGCAGCAATTCAGGATTTCATCACGGCAGCTTATCTTCTTAGCAGCAAAAACAATTTCTACGATAGAAAGAGCTTTACACAATTCTGTGGATACATGTTCAACAATGAGAGTGTCTTCGATCCAGAAACTGGCGAACGGATGCCGATAGAGATTCCAGAACCAGCAGTACTAAAACCACAAAGACTTTGGACCGGAAAACAAGTGTGGAATGTTCTTCTGCGGCCAAACAAGAGGTACAAAGCGCAGATAAATCTTGATGCTCCTTGCAGGCAATACAAGGCCTTACCGAACGTCCCTCCGGACATGAACGAGGATGACGCATGGCTGGTGATTCGAAACTCGGAGGTAATGTGTGGGGTCATGGACAAGGCAACTGTTGGAGATGGCAAGAAGGACTCTATCTTCTATGTCACTATGCGCGATTTCGGTCCAGACTACGCCGTGCAGGCTATGAACCGGCTTTCAAAGCTGTCTGCAAAGTGGTTGACGAACCAGGGGTTTTCCATCGGTATAAGCGATGTTTATCCAGGAGAAGATTTGGTAAACCGCAAGAAGAAACTGATAGATGACGCTTATGCTAAATGCGATGGGTTGATTGAAGATTTCACGCACAAAAGACTGAGGAGAGACCCCGGCTGCGACGAGGAACAGACTCTCGAAAATAAGAGTACCGGCATCCTCAACGCTGTGCGACAAGAAGCAGGAGCAATCTGTTTGGAGCAGCTAAGCAGATGGAATTCGCCATCCATCATGGCAAGGTGCGGTTCCAAAGGCTCCAACATCAACGTCGCCCAAATGGTTGCAGCTGTCGGACAGCAGTCGATCGGCAACAAACGTGTCAGCGATGGCTTTCAAGACCGCACCCTTCCGCACTTTCCAAAAGCATCTCGCCAACCTGGTGCCAAAGGTTTTGTACAGAACAGCTTCTTCTCTGGACTGTCGCCAACCGAGTTTCTCTTTCACGCCATGAGTGGTCGTGAAGGTCTCGTCGACACGGCAGTCAAAACTGCCGAAACCGGGTACATGTCACGCCGCCTCATGAAGTCTTTGGAGGATCTCTCCGCACGGTATGACAACACCGTGCGAAACTCGTCCTCTGGTATTGTCCAGTTCCAGTACGGCGACGACAAGCTAGACCCTGCAGACATGGAAGCAAAGGCCAAACCAGTTCAGTTCGAGCGTACTTTTACCCATGCTATTGTGAGTCCTATAAACACATCGATATCTTCTCGCAGAAGGGTCTCCATTAACGTACCGATAGACTATAACGTGGGATAACGACGAGGACAGCCTTCTCCCTTTTGAAGTGATGAACTTTACGAAGAAGCGCCTCGAATCAGAGCGAGCGAAGCTGGGCCGCTTTACTCTTGTTGGCGAGCACTTGGATTATCGAGATAAGAGCGATCACGGTGTCGATCAGCTAGAGAGCGCGCGAGACTTTCTTGACACCCTGGAAAGTTTCATCAGAGGCAAAGCCTCCAGACTTGCGCGGGTTCGTAAGCAGGTCCGGATGTTGCCCGCAGAAGAGGATGTTGATGAGATCGATTGGAGCATGGCGGATGATGGTTTGTTGCTCATCTGTGAACTCTTCGTGACCGTCACTGATTTCAACAGTTGAGCAGAAGAAGGCCGTCTACGGAATTGTCAAGATATCAGAGAAGGCGCTGGATACCTTTATCAATCTCTGTCTCAGCAAGTACGAGAAGTCTGTCGTCCAACCAGGGCACGCGGTAGGAGCAGTGGGCGCCCAATCGATTGGTGAACCAGGAACGCAAATGACTTTGAAAACTTTCCATTTTGCCGGTGTCGCTGGTATGAGTATCACCCAGGGTGTCCCTCGTATCAAAGAGATCATCAATGCCTCCAGACACATCAGCACGCCGGTCATTTCATGTGAGTTGTCGAACAAAGAGAGCGAGCACGCTGCTCGCATAGTCAAGAGTCGAATTGAGAAGACTTACTTAAGAGACGTAAGCCCCCCTGGATACTAACCTACAGATAGAGACTGACGAGACCAAGATAACCTCCCACATGGACGACAACTGGCAACCGGAAGGCAGTTATATCTCACTGAGAGTGGATAAAGCTACGATCGAGAAATTGCAGCTTGACCTTTCCATGAGAGACATTGAACGTGCGATCGCAAAGATGAAAAGCTTCAAAAGCGAGGGTCATAGCATAAAAGTATTGAGCAACACAATCCGCGTGTATATTGCAGAAGTGAAGGATGAAAAGAGGCGCACCACTAGTCAGAAGGAGGAAGACCTGTTTGTGCGGACACAGGCCATGCTTCGTGCCCTTCCGAACGTGGTGGTCAAGGGCTATCCAGAGGCCACCCGTGCCATCATAAAAAAGGAAGAGACACCTAACGCCAACGGCATCGAAGAAGTGTCATTGCTCGTCGAGGGCTACGGCTTGAAGGCTTGCATGACAACAGAAGGGATCAATGGCCACGCCACCCGTACCAACAGCGTCATTGAAACACTCGAGGTCCTTGGGATCGAAGCTGCGCGAAAAACCATCATAGATGAGATTGGCAGCGTCATGGGGTCCATGGACATTGACCCGAGACACATGGCATTATTAGCCGACGTCATGACATACAAGGGCGAGATTCTGGGCATCACCCGGTTCGGCCTGGCAAAGATGCGCGACAGCGTGCTGCAGTTGGCGAGCTTCGAGAAGACTCCTGATCACCTGTTTGAGGCCGGATTCCGCATGAAGAAAGATTGCATCGAGGGCGTCAGTGAGTGCATCATCATGGGCCAGAGTATCAGTCTCGGCACCGGAGCCTTTCAGGTGGTGAGGAGGTTGGCGTTGAGTGAGGAAGATGTGGGAAAGAAAGAGACCTCGTGCGAGGATTGCTGGGCAGAGCTGCAGAAGAAGAAACATGCCAAGTTCTAGTGGCCTTGGGCTGTTCTAAATCCTTCTATTGCCTGCTCATGGACGCAAGGATTGGCGTTGGTACAAGGAAGCATCTCTCAGAAAGTTTTGACTTTCATTTGGCTGGTTGCGATGAAGTGTACAATGATGCTAAATGAGCCATGCAAACGATTCCCAATACTCAAACAAGTCGCTCGGTGAATTTACCAATGCACTTGCGTTTATTGCGATAGATAAAGCCAAGCAGTTGAGATTGCGCAGTGGAATTAAAGCTTATTGAAAGAATTTAACAGCTCGTCTACTGCAAGGCCTGCGCAGCTTCTATCTTTCGAGTCTCGCTTGAAGGCGCAAGGGAAAGCATAAAAATCAAAAACGTGTTGCCAAAGGGATGCACTTTATACCATGAAGGCCAAAGAGGAAAGCACATTTCCAAGAAGTCAGACGAGCCGAATGGCAAGCCATCGCTACCAAGTGAACAACATCAAGTTCGGGTTCAAAACGATTGGCAAAAGAAAATGAGAGGCAATGACGCTCGAGAGCGGCATGATCGCGATGAACAGGTCGATTTTCCACAATGGATGAACGTAGTGGGCTAACACGACCATCCCGGCGACGCAGGCCAGGCAGAAAATGAAGGTGAATCTGAATCTGCGGAGCAGCTTCGGTATCTCCTTGAAGAAGGTGGTGTTTTCGGCCTCCTTCGCCGTAGCACCCCAGCTCATGTCGATGCTGAACATGTGACACACAATCGCCTGGCTGACGTGAAGCGATATGCCGCCAAGGAAGACTGTCAACAGGGGAATCCACTTGAAATTCTCGACAAATCCGCGAACCAAAGTCCGCTCTTCGATGCGGTACCGGAGAATAGCCAGTGCGACATTGCACCATTCGTCGGACACAATGCCATCCTTCGCTGGTCCGCTGTACAGGAAATCGCCTACGACTGTCCAGATGATC